>Ga0075032_1000230_pt1 | contig 39203 bp, 41 predicted proteins | sample SynthPrep_1_END__FD_71386 | JGI IMG/M metagenome (GOLD analysis project Ga0075032, IMG submission 71386) | Synthetic microbial communities from Ohio, USA - SynthPrep_1_END_DS7_MetaG | ecosystem: Engineered > Bioreactor > Aerobic > Activated sludge | place: USA: Ohio, Columbus | collected 2014-04-10
GCCGCCACGCCGGGCGAGTACGCCAGGGCCAGGTCGCGCTGGTTGACCAGCGGCTTGGACGCCACGACGGAGATCTTCCCCGGGGTGGGGAACTCGTGATAGTCCAGGGCGGCCTGGCGGTCCGATTGCGTATTCATGGGGCAGAGCCTCCTTGTCTTGATATAGGAAAAATTCTAGGCTTCAATACATAAGCAGATCATTCAACTTTGATATCGTTCCATAATCTTTACCTTATGCACCGCCTATGACAGCCTTTGATCCGGACCTCGTTATCCGGAAACTGACCTCGCGGCTGAAGATGCGCCACCTGGTGCTGCTGCTGCAGATCGAGCAGCACGGCTCGCTGACCCGGGTGGCCGAGCACATGGCCACCAGCCAGCCGGCCGTCACCAATGCCCTGGCCGAACTGGAAAGCATGTTCGACGTGCCCCTGTTCGAACGCTCGGTGCGGGGCATGACGCCCACGCCGCTGGGCGCGGTGGTGCTGGCGCGGGCCCGCGCCCTGGTCCACGACCTGGGGCACCTGGTCCAGGAAATGGAGGCGGTGGCGGCGGGCCATGCCGCCCATCTGCACATCGGCGTCATCCCCTTCGTCTCCGGACAGATGCTGTCGTCCGCCATCAGCCGCACGCTGCCCCAGGGCCGCCGGATCACCGCCACCATCCACGAAGGCCAGGGCCCGGCGCTGCTGCGCCAACTGCGCGACCACACGCTGGACCTGGTGGTGGGCTGGGCCACGCCCTCGGTGGACATGGACAATCTGGGCTTCGAGGTGCTCTACCACCAGCAGCCGCGCCTGATCGCCAGCCGGCGGCTGGCCGCCCGCCTGGGCCGCTCGCGGCTGGAATGGAACCGGCTGGCCGACCTGGACTGGATCCTGGGCACGCCGGACAGCCCGATCCGCGAACAGGTGTCCGAGATCTTCCTGCGTGCCGGCCTGGCGCCGCCCACCCCATCGGTGCAGAGCGATTCGTCCAAGCTGATCGGCGAAATGATCGTGGCCAGCGACCGCGCCGTCGCCATCCTGCCCGCCGACATCGCCGACGAGCTGGTGCGCATCGCCGGCGCGGCCATCGTGCCCTACTCCTTCGACTGGACCCTGCCGCCGATCGCGCTGTTCACCCGCGCCGGGGGCTTGCGCCGCAATGTCGACGCGCTGTTCGCCGCCGCGCTGCGCGAGGCCTATACCAAGGGCGCGCGCCCGTCCGCCTGAGCCGCGCGGCAGGAAAATTGCCAACAAATGCAAATACGCTCGCCCTGCGGCGGCACGCCCTCCTATACTTCCCGCGCCAAGCAACAAGCAGGAGGGCACGCAGTTTGTTCACACTTCCGCCTATCAACCCGGGCCGCGGCGCGATCGCCCTCCTCACCCTCGCCGCGCTTGCCGGATTGTCCGGCTGCAATTCGCTGCTGAACGAAGGCACGGGCGCGGCGGCCGGTATCGCCGGCACCGCCATCGCCAACAAGGTCACCGACAACGCCACCGTCGCCACCGGCATCGGCCTGGGCGTGCAGGCCGGCGCCAAAGCCGCGCTGGCCTACGCCCAACGCAAGACCCGCGGCGAAGAGCAAGACGCCATCGCCATGGCCGCCGGCCCGCTGGCGGTGGGCAAGGTGGCCAACTGGCAGGTCAAGCATCAGATCCCCATCGAAAGCGACGCGCAGGGCCAGGTCACGGTCAGCCGGCTGATCGGCGGCGTGAACCTGGAATGCAAGGAAGTGGTCTTCTCCATCGACACGCCAGCCGACAAGGCCGGCGCCGATCCGCTGCGCGAGTTCTACGTCACCACCGTCTGCCGCGACGGCGAGCACTGGCGCTGGGCCAGCGCCGAGCCTGCGACCGCCCGCTGGGGCTCCCTGCAGTGACGCGCGCCGCAAGCCTGCTGGCGCTGGCCGCCTGCCTGGGCCTGGCCGGCTGCCAGAGTTCCTCCATCGGCGGCGCGGCGGGCGCGGTGGTCGGCACCGTCAGCGGCGCGGCCACCGCCAATCCGGTGGCGGGCTACGCCATCGGCGTCACGGTGCAGGCGGCGGTGGATGCCACCGTGAAGTACGTGCTGCGCGAGTGGAAGAACGACCAGCAGAACGTCATGGCCAATGCGGCGGGCGCCCTGCCCATCGGCCAGGTGCGCCAGTGGGAAATCCGCCACGCGCTGCCGGTGGGCAGCGAGCGCGGCGGCATCCAGGTGGTGCGCGACATCGCCACGCCCTTGACCCACTGCCGCGAAGTGCTGTTCACGGTGGAACAGAAGGACGCGCCCGCGCCCGCCTACTCCAGCATGATCTGCCAGCAGCCGGGCGGCCAGTGGAAGTGGGCCGCGGCCGAACCCGCGGTGGCGCGCTGGAACGGGCTGCAATAGCCTGAGGGCGGGGCCGCCGGCCCTTGATTCGCCTGGGGCGAGCAGGCGATACTGCCCGCAAGTCCTCTTGCCCCTCCTACTCCCCATGACCTCAGGCCAGTTCGTCATGCAACGCAGCGCCCTCGCCGGCGTGCAGGCCGTGGCCGCGCACAGCCGGCATGCGTTCGCGCGCCACACGCACGAGCAATTCGGCATCGGCGTCATGCGCCAGGGCGCCCAGGTCTCGCACAGCGGCCGTGGCCAGGTCGAGGCCGGCCCCGGGCACGTCATCACGGTGAACCCCGGCGAAGTGCATGACGGCGCCCCCATCGGGGACGGTGGACGCGCCTGGCAGATGCTGTACCTGGACCCGGAAGTCGTGGCCCAGGCCGCGGCCGAGCTGGGCGCAAGCGGACACGCCTACGAATTCGAACACCCCGCGCAGGACCGCCCGGCGCTGGCGCGCGACGTGCTGGCGCTGTATGCCCAGGCCACCGCCGGCACGGCGCCCCTGGCCTGCGAGGCGCTGCTGCTGCGCATCCTGGCGCAGGCGCGCGACCGCGACGCCGAACGTCTGGCCCGGCCTGCGCGCTCGGCTCCCGGCGCCATCCGCCATGCCCGCGCGCTGATCGACGACAACCCGGCGGCCGCGCTGTCGCTGGCCGACCTGGCCGCGGCCAGCGGCCTGAGCCGCTACCAGGTGCTGCGGGCCTTCGCCCGCGACACCGGTCTCACCCCGCACGCCTACCAGGTACAGCGCCGCCTGCTGCTGGCGCGCAGCCTGATCCGGCAGGGCTCGGCCCTGGCCGATGCCGCAGCCGCGGTCGGCTTCGCCGACCAGAGCCACATGACCCGGCTGTTCGTGCGCGCCTACGGCGTATCGCCGCGGCGCTACGCGCTGGCCGCCGGCTGATCCCTGCAATTTCGTTCAAGACCCGGCCGCGACCGGGCGCTTAGCCTGTGCGCCTTGCTCTCACAGAGGCGTGGATCGGGTCATGAACAGTCGGACGCGGGGCTATTGCTATCTGGCGGCCGCCATGGCGCTGGTAGGCAGCACGGTGGCCGCCAGCAAGATCATCGGCACGGGCTTGCCGCCCTTCACGGCGACCGCCCTGCGCTTCGCCATTGCCCTGCCCTGCTTTGCGTTGCTAATGGCGTTGACCGGCGCGCGCCTGCCGCGGCTTGAGCCGCGCGACTGGCTGCTGCTGGCCGTCCAGGCCATCGCTGGCAGCGTCGGCTACACCGCGCTGCTGATCGCGGGCCTGCAACGCGCATCGGCGGTGGACGGCGGCATCATCCTGGGCACCTTGCCCCTGGTTTCGGCCGCCATCGCCATCCTGCTGCTGGGCGAACGCCCGGGCAAGGCGACGCTGGGCGCCATCGTCGCGGCGGCCTTCGGCGTCTGGCTGATGATGCGTCATTCGGCCGGCGCCGGCGGCGCGCGTTCGCTGGCGGGCAACGCGCTGATCCTGGGCGCGGTGCTGTGCGAGGGGCTGTTCATCCTGTTGAACAAGCGGCTGCGCCGGCCAGTGGCGCCGCTGGCGCTGTCCACGCTGATGACGGGCTTTGGCCTGGCGTTTTCGGCCGCGGCCAGCGTGGCGGAAGCGCCCTGGAACCTGAGCCTGTCCGCGCCGGCCATGGCGGCAGTGGCGTATTACGCGCTGCTGCCCACGGTGGGCGGCTTCCTGCTCTGGTATGCGGGCGCGGCCCGCGTCAACGGCGCCGAGGCCGCCTTGTTCACGGCGCTGGCGCCGGTGTCGGCCGTGGCGCTGGCCGCCGGACTGCTGGGCGAGTCCCTGGCCCCCGCGCAGCTGGCGGGCATGGCTTGCGTGCTGGGCGCGGTGCTGGCACTAGGCTGGTCGGGGGTCCGCTCGCGCGGCAAAGCGCTACGCACCGGGCCTGCAGCCTCTGGCGGGTGCAGCCCGCACAGGCCCTAGCCGCGGCTGAACGCCAGCGCGAACTCGTCGGAAAAGATGTCCGCCAGCGAGCGCCGCAACGCGGCCGCGCGCTCGGCGCCATAAGCCGCCTCGAAGCGGCGCTGCGCGTCTTTCCACAGGCGCTTGGACTCCGCCAGCTTGGCGCGTCCCGCGTCCGTCAGCGCCACGCGGCGACTGCGGCCGTCGAAAGGATCGCGCGACATCTGCACATAGCCGTCGCGCTCCAGCGGCTTGAGGTTGTGCGCCAGCGCCGACCGGTCCAGCACCATGATGCGCGCCAGGTCCGTCATGGACGGCGTGCCCGCGCGCGCGATGTGCACCAGAATGGAATGCTGCGACACCTTCAGGCCACAGGGCGCCAGCACCGTGTCGTACAGCTGCGATACGCGCCGGGTCGCCTTGCGCAGCGCCGCGCCGTTGCAGACCAGCGGATCGGGCGTAATGGAGGCGGCGGGAGCGGAGGGCTGTTCGTCGGACATGACACGCGCAAGAAGTGGAGGACGGGGAGGATTCAACGCTACCGCCGGCTTGGGTTCCAAGTCTAGCCCAATCTTGACTTTTATTGGCATATGCACGTAAATATCCAAACGCCATCCACGGGTTCCTCCCTATGTCCGCGCCTTTGCCGCCTCGTCCCGCCAACGCGCGCCTGCAGGCCATGCTGCATGCGCCCATCGCGCCCACGCTGGCGCGCCTGGCATGGCCGAACATCCTCATGATGCTGGCGCAGTCCTCCACTGGCCTGATCGAGACCTGGTTCCTGGCGCGCCTGGGCACGCCGGTACTGGCGGGCGTGGCGCTGGTGGTGCCGGTGTTGATGCTGATGCAGAACATGTCGCAGGGCGCGATGGGCGGCGGCATCTCGGCCGCGGTGGCCAGGTCGCTGGGCGGCGGCCGGCAACGCGAGGCAGACCAACTGGTGCTGCACGCCGTGGTGCTCAACGGATTGCTGGGGCTGGCGTTTTGCGTGGTGCTGCTGCTTGGCGGTCCATGGCTCTACCGCAAGCTGGGCGCAGAAGGAGAGGCGCTCGAGGCGGCCCTGGCCTACTCCGACGTCATCTTCGGCGGCATCGTCCTGATGTGGCTGATGAACGCGTTCGCCAGCGCCATCCGCGGCACCGGCAACATGCTGGTGCCCGGCGCCGTGATCTGCGGCGGCGCCCTGCTGCTGATCCCGCTTTCGCCCTGCCTGATTTTCGGCTGGGGGCCTTTCCCCGCGCTGGGCGTGGCCGGCGGCGGCTGGGCGCTGGTGATCTACTACGCCCTGGGCGCGCTGATCCTGGGCCTGTATTGCGCCAGCGGACGCAATGCGGCGCGGCTGGTGCCCAGCCGCCTGTATCCGGGCCTGATGCGCAACATCCTCAGCGTGGGCGCGCTGGCCACCATCAACCCGTTCCTGACCAACGCCCTGGTCGCGCTGACGGCGGCACTGGTCGGCGCCTACGCCGGCACCGCAGCGGTCGCCGGCTACGGCATCGCCGTGCGCCTGGAGTACCTGCTGATGCCCATCGCCTTCGGGCTGGGCGCGCCCATGGTGGCAATGGTGGGATCCAACATCGGGGCGGGCCAGCCCGAACGCGCGCGGCGCATCGCCCTGACCGGCGGCGCCATGGCCTTTGTGCTGGCCGAAGCCATCGGGCTGGCGGCTGCATTCTTTCCCGAGGCCTGGCTGCGGCTGTTCGGCGCGCAGGACCATATGCTGGAGGCCGGCGCCAGCTACCTGCGCACCGTCGGCCCGGTCTATGGCTTCTTTGCGCTGGGATTCTCCATGTACTTCGCCTCGCAAGGCGCCGGCCGCCTGAAATGGCCGCTGATCGCGGGGTTCCTGCGCCTGCTGCTCGGCATCGGCGCCGGCGCCATCGCCTTGCGCCTGACGGGATCGCTGAGCCTGTTCTTCGCGATCGCCGCGCTGGCGATGTGCGTCTATGGCCTGCTCATCCTGGGCGCCGTCGCGTCGGGTTCCTGGTTCGACCGCCCCGCCCTGGGCTGGCGCCGGCTGTTCGCGCGCTCCTAGCGCCCTATCGCGCAGGCGCGTCCCGCAGCGCGTATTCCACCAGCGCCGCCGCATAGGCCGGCAGCGTCTCGCGCACGCACAGCACCAGGTCGCGCCTGGCCCAGTCGTCGGCCAGGGCCACGCGCCGCACGCCCGCGGCCCGCCCGTAGCGCGCCGCCGCCACGCGCGGCACGATGGCCACGCCCACGCCCTGCCCCACCATCCGGCACACGGCGTCGAAACTGCGCAGCCGCACGCGGTACGACAAGGCCTTGCCGCCGCGGCGCGCATGATGCGCAATGTGTTCCTGCAAGGCGCTGCCTTCGACCAGCCCGACGAATTCCTGATCGGCCACGTCAGCCAGCAGCACCGCCTGGCGGCCGGCCAGCGCGTGGTCCGGCGGCACGATCAGCGTCAAGGGATCGTGGCGGAAGACCTGCGTGCGCAGGCCATGCAGGTCGGCCGTATCGGCCAGCACGCCGATATCGCAAGTGCCTGCCCGCAACGCGTCGGCGATCTCGTGGCTCAGGCGTTCCTCCAGGTCCACCGAGACGCGGGGATGGTCCTTGAGAAACGCGCCCAGCACCGGCGGCAGGTATTCGCTCAATGCCGTGGTGTTGCACAGCACGCGCACCAGCCCCTTCAGCCCCAGGCCGTAATGGTCCAGTTCGCCGCGCATGCGGTCCATCTGCGCCAGCACCACGCGCGCGTGGTGCGCCAGCGTGCGGCCCGCGGGCGTGGGTTCGACCCCGCGCGGCTCGCGCAGCAGCAGCGGCACGCCCAGCGTGTCCTCCATGCCGCGGATGCGTTCGCTGGCCGACGCCAGCGTCATGTGGGTGCGCCTGGCCCCCGCGGTGATGGAGCCGGTTTCCTGCACGTTGAGGAACAGCCGCAGATCGGTGAGATCGAATCGCATGCGAAAAGCGTAGCACGCCGACCCTCAGGCCGTGCCATAGGATCGCTATGCGAGATCCCGATACAGGATCCATGGCGTGGAACATGACAATGAAGTCCCAGCCCTTTCGATCCGGGGAAATTCCATGAAGACCTTCAAACCGCGATGCGCGCAGGCCCATTGGGCCGCCCCCGCCCTACTCGCCCTGATTCTGCAAGGCTCAGGCCTGGCCGAAGCCGGCAGCCTGGACCCGCACACCACGCCGGCGCAGAAATATGCCCTGGCGCTGGAGGCCCAGACCCAGGGCGACTATGCCGCCATGGAGCAGTGGCTGCGCGCCGCCGCCCGCGACGGCCATGCGCCCGCCCAGCGCATGCTGGGCATCGCCCTGCTCGGCGGCCCCGCGCTGTACGGGGAGTCCCTGCGTGCTGATTTGTGCGAAGGACGGCGGTGGCTGCTGCGCGCCGCGCGCCAGGATGGCGCGGGCGCGGACGACGTCGCCTACGCCCTGTTCGGCCGTCCGCGCGAGGGGCTGACCGCCCGCTGCGAGCCCGCATGACGTTCCCGGATCTGCTTCCCGGCAGCACGCCCGCGCTGCTCGCCGTCACCGTGTCGGTGTTCATCCTGGCCGGCGTGGTCAAGGGCGTGGTCGGCCTGGGACTGCCCACGATCTCCATGGCCATGCTGGCGCTGGTCATGGCGCCGGCGCAGGCCGCGGCGTTGCTGATCGTGCCGTCCCTCATCACTAATCTCTGGCAGGCCCGGCCATGGACCACGTTGCCCCAGGTGCTGCGCCGCATCGGCGCCATGCAGGCAGGCATCTGCGCAGGCACGATAGGCGGCGCGCTGTGGCTGGGCCCGCCGTCGGGGCACTGGGCCAGCGTCTGCCTGGGACTGGCGCTGGTGGCCTACGCCGCCTGGGGCCTGTTCGGCTCGCCGCCCAGGGCGCCGCAACGCCATCGGGGGCTGGCCGGCGCGGCGGTAGGCGCCGCAACCGGCGTCATCACCGCCGCCACGGGCGTGTTCGTGATCCCCGCCGTGCCCTATCTGCAGGCCCTGAACCTGGGCCGGGACGAGCTGATCCAGGCCATGGGCATCTCGTTCACGGTGTCCACCCTGGCCCTGGCGCTAGGTCTGGCGCTCACTGGCGGCTACACGCCCGAGGCCGCCGGCGCGTCCGTGCTGATGCTGCTGCCCGCGCTGGTCGGCATGGCGCTGGGGACCTGGTTGCGCGGCAGGATGTCGGCACAGGCCTTCAAGCGCTGCTTCATGGTGAGCCTGGCGCTGCTGGGCGCCTACCAGGCGCTGCAGGGCTGGACCGCCTGAGCCCGCTCGTCAGGCGGCCATCCGCCTTTCGTCCACGAAGCCGATGGACACGGACATCTCGCGCCAGCGCGCCAATTCCTGCTGCACCGACTGGATCTTGGCGCGCGCCTGGTCGAAGGCGTCGCGCCCCAGGAACAGGTGCAGGGGCGCGTACTGCGCTTGCGCCGCATTGATCAGCGTGCGCGCCATTTTGGCCGGATCGCCGTCCGCGTCGCCCGCCTGCGCATGGCGCGCCGCCCGTTCGGGCGCTTGCTCGCCGTCCGCGGCGCGCAGCGCGCCCGGGTACACCAGCGACACCCGGATGCCGAACGGCGCGACCTCGGCGGCCAGCGCTTCGGTCAGGCCGCTGACGGCGAACTTGGCCGCGCTATAGGCGCCCCAATCGGCCCGGCCGCCGTCGAAGCCCAGGATGGACGAGATATTGAACACGTGGCCGCTGCGCTGCGCGCGCATGCGCGGCAAAGCCGCGCGGATCACGTTCAACGTGGCGAACACATTGATGTCGAACGTGCCGCGCAGGTCCTGGTCCGGCAGGCTGTCCAGCGCGCCGCGCAGGCCATGGCCCGCGTTGTTCACCACCACGTCGAGGCCGCCGAAGGCAGTCACCGTGGCATCCACCGCGCGCTGCACCTTGCGCTCATCGGCCAGGTTCACCGTCAGGGGCAGAAACTGCCCCTCCAGCTTGGCGCCTACCGCATCCAGCAGCGCATCGCCGTCCTGCGACGTCGCAGCCACCTTGTGACCCAAGTCCAGCAGCATCTTCACCAGGACCAGGCCCAGCCCTGCGGATGCGTCCGTCACCAACCAGATTTTTTCGGTATTCATGCGATTCCCTTCCCTTGCGTGCGCTGCCGGCAACGCGCCCGGCAGCGTGGCGGAACCAGCGTATCCGCAATGGACACGCCGCCCCGACCCTGGAAGAGATGGTAAGAATCGCGAGCCTGCGCGTACAGGCTCGTTCTTGCTTGAATCCTGCCTATTCCTGCAACGGTGTGTTCCGCGCGCTCAGCCCAGCGCGCTGCGGTAGTGCTCGCTGTCGAAGGCGGGCGCGCTTGCCGCCTGCGGCGCGGCGGACGGTTCCAGCGCCGCGCCCGGCGTCTCGACGCCGAAGAGAGAGAGTTCCGCATTGACCAATGCCAGTATGAAATTTGCCATGATGACTCCTAGGATTTCGCGTCCGGACCGGCGCGGGCCGCGCAGGTCTTATAGAGGACATGGGTGCCATGGTGCTGGCCTGGCCGCGCGCCGTCCATTTGCTTTACTCAATGGCGCCGATTGACGGGATGCAAGCCGGGAGACGTCCGGGCCTGGAATGACGGATAATTCGGGGTGTTTGCCGCGCCGCCGCGGGAAACAGCACTTTTCTTGGGCCTTGCGCCCACCTGCATTCGGAGTCAGTCATGCATCGCGGTATCGAGGCGATCGAAAAATTCATGGAATCCGTCGGCCTGGCCTGGCGCCCCGGCTCGACCGCGCGCGCCGAACTCAAAGTCAGCTACCGCATCGGCAACACCCGGCCGCTGGGCATAGACCGCACGCTGGTCGAGTTCCACTGCGATGCCAAACGCGCCAAGGTCTGGGTGCCGGAATTCTCGCGCACCAGCTTTCATCAATGGTTCGAAGTGCCCTTCCAGGACTTCGAATACACCCCGGGCGGCTCGATGCTGAAAATCAAGGCCCCGGCGCGTGGCAACGCCCCGCCGTACAGCGTGGGCATCAAGCCGCTGGCCTGAGCCCTATCGCTGCCGCCCGCGGCGGCAGCGTCCATTACAGCTGCTTGTACATGATCGTGGTGCCGTCCAGCTTGGCGGCATCATGCGGATCGCGGCTGAAACCCGGTATCACTCCCACGGTCTGGTAGCCCTGCGACGCATACAGCGGCTCGGCGCTATCGCCCGTGCGCGTGTCCAGCGTGATCAGGCTGCGGCCTAGTCGCACCGCCATGGCTTCCGTCTCGGCCAGCAAGGCGCGGGCGATGCCGCGGCGGCGGAAATCCGGATGCACCAGCAGCTTGCGCACCTCGGCGCGGTGCGGCTGATTGGGCGGCGTGTCCCAATCCAGCTGCACCGATCCCGCGATGCGCCCTTCCTGCCGCGCCACCCACAGCGCCGACTTGCCGCCGGCGATCGCCGGCACCACCTTGGCGCGCCAGAAGGCCTGCGCCTCCTCGGACGAGTACGGCAGCACGAAGCTGACGCTGGCTCCGCCCTGCACGCAGGCGCGCAGCAATTCGGCCAGTTCGGGCACGAGGGCGTCGGCGGCGTGGGCCGACAACAGGATCAATTCAGGATTCGGATGGGACATGATGGACTCAGACGATGAAGAGCAGGTAGCGGGCGCCGCAATGCGGCGGGGTTGAAAATTCGCTTGCGCCGAACAGCTGGTAGCGCAGGCAATCGCCCTGGGACAGACGATGCGCCTGCCCATCGACGGTGATCGCCAATTCGCCTTCCAGCATCAGCAGATGGTGTTCCAGCCCCGCCCTGGGCGAACGTTCATAGGCAATGCGCGCGCCAGCCTCCAGCTCGCACGCCAGCACCTCGCCCGCCAGTTGCTGCGCGGGCGGCGACACAGAGCGGCGGCGAAAGCCGGCGCTGCCGTCCACCCACACGGCCTGCGCCTGCTGCGGCACCAGCGGCACGAAGTCGTCTTCGACCATGAGCATCAGGCGCGACATGGTCAGGCCATAAGCCGAACAGAGCTTGCCCAGCGCGCTGGCGGTCGGACTGACCTCGGCGTTTTCCAGGCGGGACAAGGTGGCGCGGCTAAGACCGGCGCGGGCGGCCAGCTCATCCAGGGACCAGCCGCGCTCCTGGCGCAGCGCCTTGAGCCGGCCGGCGATGCGCCGGTCCAGATCGGCTTCGGGTGTCGTGTTATTTTCCATATTAGAGAATTTCTCTCAAATACGGAAAATCGTCAAGCCCTCCCGGGGAAAACGGCCAGACAGACAGGCCCGAACCCAGTCCGTTCCGCGATTTCGGCACAATACGGGTCATGCACTTGGCCAAACCCCTGATCATGACCGCCCTCTGCCTGAGCTTTCTGAGCGGCTGCGGCTTGCCCCCCCAGGACAACCGCAGCGTGTCCCACGCCCTGACGCCCGAGGCGTCTCTGGACACACCCCTGGGCCGCGCCATCGCACCGCTGGCCGCCGAACATCCCGGCAAATCCGGCATCCACCCCCTGCCCGACGCCTACGATGCCTTCGCCGCCCGCATGCTGCTGGCGCGCGCCGCCGAGCGCAGCCTGGATGTGCAGTACTACATCTGGCACAAGGACATGACGGGCACCATGCTGCTGGAGGCCCTGCACGTAGCGGCCGACCGCGGCGTGCGCGTGCGGCTGCTGCTGGACGACAACGGCACCTCCGGGCTGGACCAGGAACTCTCCGCGCTCGATGCGCACCCGAACATCGAGGTGCGGCTGTACAACCCCTTCGTGCTGCGCTGGCCCAAATCCCTGGGCTACGTGACGGACTTCAGCCGCCTGAACCGCCGCATGCACAACAAGTCCTTCACCGCCGACAACCAGGCCACCATCATCGGCGGCCGCAACATCGGCGACGAATACTTCGGCGCGGCCAGCGGCGTGCTCTTTACCGACCTGGACGTGCTGGCCCTCGGCGCCGCGGTCAACGACGTGTCGGCGGACTTCGACCGCTACTGGGCCAGCGACTCGGCCTACCCGGTGGACCGGTTGCTGAAGAAGACCGGCTCCGGCGAGCTGGACGAGCTGGAACAGGCCGCCGCCCAGGTCGAGCGCTCTCCCGAAGCCGCCGCCTACGCCGACGCCATGGGCAAGCTGCCTTTCATCCAGCAACTGCTGCGCGGCGAGCTGACGCTGGAATGGGCCGACACGCGCATGGTCAGCGACGATCCGCGCAAGACACTGGGCACCGCGCCGCCCGAAGCGATGCTGCCGCACCAGCTGCATGAAATCATCGGCACGCCCGCCATCGATCTGGAACTGGTGTCGCCCTATTTCGTGCCCACCGCAGTAGGAACCGAGTCCTTTGCCCAGATGGCGCGTAGCGGCGTCAAGGTCAAGGTGCTGACCAATGCGCTGGAAGCCACCGACGTCGCCGTGGTGCACTCCGGCTACGCCAAGCGCCGCAAAGACCTGCTGGCCAGCGGCGTGGAACTCTACGAAATGAAGCGCATGGGCGCCGAGATCGAGCGCAACAAAAGCATGGGCCCGTTCGGCAGCTCGGGCTCCAGCCTGCACGCCAAGACCTTTGCCGTCGACGGCAGGCGCATCTTCGTCGGCTCCTTCAACTTCGATCCGCGCTCGGCCAAGCTCAACACCGAACTGGGCTTCGTCATAGACAGCCCCACGCTGGCTCGCCATATCGCCGACGCTTTCGAGAAGGACATCCCCAAGTCCGCCTACCGTGTCTGCCTGGACGACAAGGGCCAGCTCTACTGGCTGGAACAGCGCAACGGCGACACCATCCGCCACGACACCGAACCCGGCACCACGCTGTGGCAACGCCTGTCGGTATGGTTCGTGTCGCTGTTGCCGCTGGAACCCCTGCTGTAGGCCGACATGGCTTCGAACCTGGACCTGTTCGGCAACGATGGCGCCGCGCAAGACGGACGCGTCACGCTGGGCGCGCAGGCCGTGGTGCTGCGCGGCTATGCCCTGCCGGTGATGGACGCCCTGCTCGCCGGAGTTGACACCGTGACCGCGCAAGCGCCCTTCCGGCATATGGAAACGCCAGGCGGCTACACCATGTCGGTGGCGCTGACCAATTGCGGGCAACTGGGCTGGACCAGCGACGCGCGCGGCTACCGCTACGCGCGCATCGATCCGCTCTCCGGCCAGCCCTGGCCCGACATGCCCGGGGCCTTTCTGCAGTTGGCGCAAGCCGCCGCGGCCGAAGCCGGTTTTCCCGGCTTCGAGCCGGACGCCTGCCTGGTCAACCGCTATGAACCTGGCTCACGCCTGTCGCTGCACCAGGACAAAAACGAACGCGACTACGGCGCGCCCATCGTGTCCGTGTCCCTGGGCATGCCCGCCATGTTCCTCTTCGGCGGCGAGCAGCGCGCGGACAAGGCCAGCCGCACGCCGCTGTTCCACGGCGATGTGGTCGTGTGGGGCGGCGTCGATCGGCTGCGCTACCACGGCATCATGCCCATCAAGGACCTGCCGCATCCGCGCCTGGGCAGCCTGCGCATCAACTTCACCATCCGCCGCGCCGGCTGAGCCGCCGCTGCGGCATGAGGGTTCCCCGCGTCTGGCCGGCCGCAAGCGGCGGCTCTACTATTGCGCACCCCTCATGCTCCGCCCACCGGATTCCCATGCGCACACGCACCGCCCTGGCTTTGCTCTGCACCCTCGTATCGGCGCCATCCTGGTCGGCTGAACCGCCCGCCCTGATCGAAAATTCACTCGGCATGACCTTTGTCCGCGTACCGGCCGGCACCTTCCAGATGGGCAGCGACGAAGCGCCCGAGACGTTGGCGCGCGCCTATCCGCTCTATCCGCCGGACCGCTACGCCCAGCTGTCCGACGAAGCGCCCGTGCATGCCGTGCGCATCACCCGCCCGTTCTACCTGGAGCGCACGGAAGTCACCGTGGGCCAGTTCCGCCGCTTCATCGAAGCGTCGGGCTACGTGCCGGAATCGGAGGCCGACGGCACCGGCGGCTATGGCTACAACCCGCAATACGACCCCGACAAGTCCGCGAGCGGCGACGCCTTCGAAGGCCGCGACCGCCGCTATTCCTGGCGCAACCCCGGCTTTGCGCAGGGCGACGACCACCCCGTCGTCAACATCAGCTGGAACGACGCCACGGCGCTGGCACGCTGGCTGACCCAGACAGAGGGCAAGGTCTACCGCCTGCCCACCGAAGCCGAATGGGAATACGCCTGCCGTGCCGGCACGCGCACCCGCTACCAGAATGGCGACGATCCCGCCGCCATGCCCGACATCGGCAACGGCTTCGATGCCGACGCGGCGCCGCTCTGGCCGAAATGGCAGGCGCACGCCTCCGCCCGCCCCGACGGCCACGCCTTCACTGCGCCGGTCGGCAGCTACGCGCCCAATGCCTTCGGCCTGTACGACATGCACGGCAATGCCTGGGAATGGGTCGCGGACTGGTACGGCGAGGACTACTACGCGCATTCGCCAGTGGACGATCCGCAAGGCCCCGCCAGCGGCAATGTGCGCGTGCGGCGCGGCGGCTCCTGGCATACCTGGGCGCTGTACACGCGCGCTTCCTACCGCAACTGGAACACGCAGGAAACGCGTTATCCGCTGGTGGGCTTGCGGCTGCTGCGGGAGGCGGATTGAGGCAGGGCCTCGGCAGGCCGGGACTGGGCCTAGAATAGCTGCAAGCACGATCTCCACAGGCTCCGCCATGCCGCCCGCCGCACTGAAACAGGACTGGATACTGCGCGCCGCGCCCTCGGGCCAGCTGGAGCGCATCGAGGCCTATTTCGGCGGCCACGGCTACGGCATGCACCGCCACGACACCTATGCCATCGGCCGCACGCTGTCGGGCGTGCAGAGCTTCCATTACCGCCGCGGGCTGCGGCACAGTCTGCCCGGCGGCACCATCGTGCTGCATCCCGACGAAGTCCACGACGGCCAGGCCGGCACCGAGGCCGGTTTCCACTACCGCATGATCTATGTGGAGCCTGCGCTCATCCAGCAGATCCTGGGCGGACGGCAGTTGCCGTTCATCCCGGGCGGCATCTCGGCCGATCCGCGGCTGTACGCCGCCAGCGCCAGCCTGCTGCAGGACACGCATGACCCAATCGACCCGCTGCAGGAAGACGACGCGCTGTACGAGCTGAGCCATGCCCTGTGCGCCGCGGCCGGCGGCAAGCCCGCGCGCCGCAGCGCCGACTACGCCGCCGCCGAGCGCGCGCGCCAGTACATCCACGCCTCGCTCGAACAGTCCATCACCCTGGAACAGCTGTCAGCGGCCGCGTGCACGGACCGCTGGAGCCTGTCACGCGACTTCCGCGCGCTGTTCGGCACCAGTCCCTACCGCTACGTGATGCTGCGCCGCCTCGACCAGGCGCGGCGCCTGATCGCCGCGGGCATGCCGCTGGCGCAGGCGGCGGCCGCGTCGGGCTTTACCGACCAGAGCCACCTGACGCGCCGCCACGTCCAGACCTACGGCATGGCTCCCGACCGCTGGCGCCGCATGCTGCGCCGCTGAGCCGCCGGCCCGCGCAAAGCTGCTCGATCGTACAAGACGGCGCCGGCGCCGCCTTCTATCCTGGGGCTTGCTCAACCCTGCCCGTAGGCCGTCCCATGCCCGATATCCGTCCCATCAACTTTGCCGGCAAGCTGGCGCTGTTTTCCGAACACTGGATGCCCAAGGTCGTCGCCGAAATGAACGACTACCAGTTCAAGCTGGTGAAGATCCAGGGCGAATTCGTGTGGCACAGCCACGCCGACACCGACGAAACCTTCATCGTCATCGAGGGCCGCTTGCGCATCGAACTGCGCGACGGCCACATCGACCTCGGCCCTGGCGAAATGGCCGTGGTCCCCAAGGGCGTGGAGCACAAGCCCTGTGCGCCCGAAGAAGTCAAAATGCTGCTGATCGAGCCGCGCGGCGTGCGCAACACCGGTGACCAGGGCGGCGGGCGCAGCGCCCCCAACGACGTCTGGATCTGAGCCGGCCGCCATCTGCTAAGGTGAAAGCCCATCAGGAGCAAGCCATGTCCAAAATCATGCTCGTCACCGGCGGCGGCCGCGGCATCGGCGCCGCCGTCGCCAAGCTGGCCGCCCGCCGCGGATATGCGGTAGGCGTCAACTACCATGCCAACGCCAACGCCGCCCGCGCCGTGGTCGCGGAAATCGTGCAGGGCGGCGGCCGCGCGGTCGCCCTGCAGGCCGACGTCTCGCAAGAGGACCAGGTGCAGCGCATGTACGGCGAACTGGATCAACAGCTGGGCCGCATCGACGCGCTGGTGAACAACGCCGGCATCCTGGAGCGGCAGATGCGCGTCGACCAGATGAGCGCCGACCGCCTGCTGCGCGTGCTGTCCACCAATGTGATCGGCTCCTTCCTGTGCGCCCGCGAAGCGGTGCGCCGCATGTCGACGCGCCACGGCGGCCAGGGCGGCGCCATCGTCAACGTCTCGTCCGCGGCCGCCCGCCTGGGCTCGCCCAACGAGTACGTGGACTACGCCGCCTCCAAGGGAGCCATGGATACGATGACCATAGGCCTGTCCAAGGAAGTCGCGCCGGAAGGCATCCGCGTCAACGGCGTGCGCCCCGGCACCATCTACACCGACATGCACGCCAGCGGCGGCGAACCCGGCCGCGTGGACCGCCTGAAGGGCGCGATTCCGCTGCGCCGCGGCGGCACCGTCGAAGAAGTGGCGGGCGCCGTGATGTGGCTGTTCTCGGACGAGGCCGGCTACACCAGCGGCTCCTTCATCGAGGTGTCCGGCGGCAACTGAGGCGCCTGCTGCGGACCTACTTGGCGTCGGTGGAGATGACGCCGTGTTCATGCCGGGCGGCGATGCGCGCCTCGACGCGCCGCAGCACCGCCAACACGAAGAGGGCCATCAGCGTGCTGACCACCGCGGTGGCCTCGCGCCCCATGCCCGCCGCGGCGCCTATGGCGGCCGTCATCCAGATGCCCGCCGCGGTAGTCAGTCCGCGGATCTCGCGCTCGCCGCTCAGCTTGATGATGGCGCCCGCGCCCAGGAAGCCAATGCCGGCAATCACGCCCTGCAGCACGCGGCTCAGGTCGCCGACTTCCATGCCGCCTTGCAGCGGCACCAGCACGAAGATCGCCGCCCCCAGCGCCACCAGCATGTGGGTGCGCAGGCCCGCATCCTTGCCGCTGCGCTCGCGCTCGTAGCCCAGCAAGCCACCCAGCAGCATCGCCACGCTCAGGCGCAGCACGATGCGGGTCGCCTCGCCCACATCGGGGATGTCGGCAAACTCGCTGCGCACGGTGGACCAGACTTCCAGCCAGATTTCCGTCATCGCCGCCCCCTCGTGGGAAATGGTCAGGCCAGCATAGCAGGCGCTGCGCGGCCGCCGCCATGCCGCGCACGCACTGGCACATGTGGGCACAACTGGTTTACAACCGAGCTGGCGTCGCGCGCAATCGCGGACGGAATCAACCGGAGGGTTACATGGATTTGCAGCTAGACGGTAAACGCGTGCTCATCACGGGCGCATCCAAGGGCATAGGCCTGGCCTGCGCGCTGGCCTTCGCCCGCGAAGGCGCCGAACCGATCCTGGTGGCGCGCGATGACGCGGCGCTGCGCGCGGCGGCCGAGACCATACGCGATGCGACCGGCAAGCAGGCGCCGGCCGTCACGCTGGACCTGGCTCAACCCGGCGCGGCGCAACGCCTGAGCCAGGAAGCGGGCGATATCGACATTCTGGTGAACAATGCCGGCGCGGTGCCGGGCGGCGCCATCGATCAGGTGCAGGACGAACGCTGGCGCGCCGGCTGGGAACTGAAGGTCCACGGCTACATCGATCTGGCCCGCCACTACTACCCACGCATGCGTGACGCCGGCGCGGGCGTCATCGCCAACATCATCGGCATGGCGGGCTCCGCGCCGCGCGCCGACTACATCTGCGGCGCGGCAGCCAATGCCTCGCTCATCGCCTTCACCCGCGCCCTGGGCGGGGATGCGCCGCGCCACGGCGTGCGCGTCTTCGGCGTGAACCCCTCGCGCACCCGCACCGACCGCGTGCTGACGCTGGCAAAACAGCGCGCCCAGGCGCGCTGGGGCGACGAAAGCCGCTGGCAGGAAACGCTGTCGGACCTGCCCTTCGGACGCCTGATGGAACCCGGCGAAGTGGCCGACATGATCGTGTTCGGCGCTTCGCCGCGCGCGGGCTACCTGAGCGGCACGGTGATAGACCTGGACGGCGGCGAGCAGTACACGCGCTGAACCTAGGCTGCCGGCCGCCAGCCCGCCAGCAGCGCCGGCAGCGAGTTCATGTCGGTGAACACGTGGGCCACGCCCACGTCGCGCAAAGCCTCGGCGCCGCTGTGCCCATTGGCGTCCGGACTGTATCCGAACACCGTGGCGCCGGCGGCCACCCCGGCGGTCGCACCGGTCACCGTATCTTCCACGATGGCGCAACGCTTGGGGTCCACGCCCAGCGCCTGCGCGGCCGCCAGGTAAACGTCCGGATAAGGCTTGCTGCGCGGCATCTCATGGCCGCTGAAAACGCGCTCGCCAAAGCAGTCGGCGATGCCGACCTTGGCCAACTGCAGCTCCACCTTGCGGCGGTCCGCGCCCGAAGCCACGGCGATACGGCCGTCCAGCGCCTCGTGCAGGGCGCGCACCGCGTCCGGCGCGCCGGGGATCTCGACCAGATCGCGGTCCAGCGCGGCATTGCGGCGCAGGCGGAATTGGTCGAACCAGTCCGGCGTGATCGTGGCGCCCGTGCGGGACTCGATCAGCGGCAGCTCGTCCCTGACGGCCTTGCCCGTAAAGATCCGCATGGTCTCCGCATGCGTGATGCTCCAGCCCAATTCATTGAGCATCTCGGTCAACACGCGGCTGGTGATGGGTTCGGAGTCGACCAGGACGCCGTCGCAGTCGAACAGCACGGCATCGAAGGGAAAATCAGTCATTGCGGCAACATCGGGAGGTCCATGAAGCCGGTAAGCATACTGCAAGCCTCCTGCGCGACGCAGGAGGCTTGCGCCGCCTCAGGTCCCGAAGGCGGATCGCAAAGCCTGTCCTGCCAGGTCGAAGAGCCGCCGGGCGGCAGGGGTCAGGCCCAGCATGTGGATGCAGGCATGGACCATGCCTTCCAGCCTGTGGGCATGGACTGGAACGCCGGCTTCGCGCAGGCGCCGCGCATAGGCCTCGGCCTCGTCGCGCACGGGGTCGTACTCGCAGGCCAGCAGCGTCGCGGGCGGCAGGCCGGCCAGCGATTCCGCCCGCGCCGGCGAGGCGTAGGGCGAGGCGCCGTCGCGCTCATTGAGCAGGTATGTGAACCAGCAATAGCGCATGACCTCTTCGGTCAGGAAAAAATTCTGCCCATAGGTCCTGTACGACTCGGTTGAAAACGAATGGTCCAGCACCGGATACAGCAGCAATTGGTGGGCGATGGCCGGACCGCCCCGGTCCCGCGCCATCAACGCTGCCGCGGCCGCAAGGTTGCCCCCCGCGCTGTCGCCACCCACCGCCACGCGGGCGGCATCGATGCGCAGGCTCTCGGCGTTTTCGCACACCCATTGCACGCCGCGATAGAAATCCTCGACCGGCACGGGGAACTTGTGCTCCGGCGCCAGGCGGTAGTCCACCGAAAACACTTTGCACTGCGTGGCGTTGGCCAGCGCCCGGCATGGATTGTCGTAGAGTTCCAGCGAACACTGGAACCAGCCGCCCCCGTGCGCATACACCAGGGCAGGCAAACCGGTTTCGCCTTCCTTGCCGGCGGGCGTGTAGGACCTGATCCGCAACGGCAGGCCCTGCCCGCGGACGGCCAGGTGCAGCTCCATCGCCCCGACCGCTACGTCCGGGCCCTGCAGCTTGCGCAGGCTGATTTCAGTCTCTGCCCGGATTTCTTCGAGCACCATGGGCCCCGACACCGCGGACAGACGGCTCAGATAGGCATTGATGCGAGGGTCGAGCGCCACGTTCAGCCCTCCCGCGACAGGAACGGGAGCAGGTGCTCCAGGAAGGCTTCATGGCATTCCTCGGTAACGAAGTGTCCGCAGTCGGCAATGATCGCCCCTTGCAGATCCCTGGCGTTCTCGCGCATGGTGATGAGCGGCGCGTCGCGGGTCGCATGCTCGGCGCCGATGGCCAGCGTGGGCATTTCCAGCATGCGCTTGGCGCGCAGCGCATTCTGCCGGATGGTCTCCGGGATGGCGCGGTAGTACGCGAATCCGCCGCGCAGCCCGCCGGGCGCCGCATAGGCGTCGATGTAGACCTCGGCCGCGACCCGGTCGCGGCGATGCGACCACTTGTCGAAGATGAAGGTCAGGTAGGCCTTCTCCCTGCCCGCGATCAGCGTCTCGGGCAGATCATGCAACTGATTGAACATGAAGTGCCACAGAAAAATGTTCTCCTGCGGCGGCGCGAAGATCGTCGGCGCGGGCGCCAGGCCCGGTATGACGGCCTCGGTCAGGGCCAACCGGCTCACGGCCGCCGGAAAATCGCTGGCCAGCGCATAGGCCACCCACATGCCGATATCGTGGCCCACCACCTGGTAGCGCGCGTGGCCCAGTTGCGCCATCAACTGGTGCAGCGTGGCGGCGATCGCGCCGGTGTCATAGCCGGACGCCGGACGGTCGGAATCGCCGGTGCCCGGCGGATCCACCGCGATCGCCTGGAAGCCGGCCTGCGCCAGCGCCGCCATGACGTGGCGCCACGTGTACCAGGTCTGGGGCCATCCCGGAATCAACAGTACCGGCGTGCCCTGCCCGGCCATGACGCAATGGATGCGGTGTCCGTCGACGAGGACGTACTGGTGCTCAAAGGCGTCGAAGGAAGAGTTCTGGTGTGTCATTGATGGTTCCCGATGCGGCGCGGGCCGCTCATGCGATGCCCAGCAGGGCGTTGATCTGTTGCTTGTCGATGGCGGCGCCGGCGAAATCGTCGAACACCTTGGACGTGACCGGAATGATGTGGCGGTTGATGAACTCCACGCCCTCGCGCGCGCCGGTCTCCTGGTCCTTCAGGCAGCATTCCCATTCCAGCGTGGCCCAGCCCTGATAGTCGTAGTGCGCCAGCTTCGAGAAGATCGCCTTGAAGTCCACCTGCCCGTCGCCCAGCGAGCGGAAGCGCCCGGCCCGGTTGATCCAGGACTGGTATCCGCCATAGATGCCTTGCCGGCCGGTCGGATTGAACTCCGCATCCTTCACATGGAACATGCGGATGTGGTCCTTGTAGATGTCCAGGTATTCCAGGTAGTTCAGTTGCTGCAGCACGAAGTGACTGGGGTCGAACAGGATGGCGCAGCGCGCGTGGTCGCCCACGCGTTCGCGGAACATCTCGAACGAAATGCCGTCGTGCAGGTCTTCGCTGGGATGGATCTCGAAGCACAGGTTCACGCCCTGCTCTTCGCACTCGTCCAGGACCGGCAGCCAACGTTTGGCAAGCTCATCGAACGCGGCTTCGATCAGGCCTTCGGGGCGTTGCGGAAACGGGAACAGATAGGGCCAGGCCAGCGAACCCGAGAACGTGCCCATGTCGGTCAGACCCAGCCTGCGCGATGCGCGTGCCGTATCCAACAGGCCTTGCCGCGCCCACGCCGTCCTGGCCTGCGGATTGCCCCGCGCCTGGGCCGGCGCAAAGTTGTCGACCATGGCGTCGTAGGCCGGATGCACCGCCAGCGACTGGCCGTAGATATGGCTGGTCAGCTCGCTGATCACCAGGCCATGACCGGCCAGCGTGCCCTTGATCTCGTCGCAATAGTCCTGGCTGACGGCCGCCGTCGCGCTGTCGAAGAAGCGCTGGTCCCAGGCCGGAATCTGCAAGGCCTTGAAGCCTACACCCGCCGCCCATTCGGCGATGGCGGGCAGGCTGTTGAACGGAGCGGCGGCGTCGCTGAACTGGGCCAGGTGCAGGCTGGGGCCTTTGATTATTTGCATGACTGTTTAACCTAATTGTTTGTCGAACGACAAAGAATAGACGATGCCGGAAATCGGTGCAAGCGCGGCTCCGCATGCCTGGCTGCGCACATGCGGCGTTACACTGCGCCTCAGTTCATTTCCACGAGACCGTCATGGCAGGCAGACCCAGAGAATTCGACCGCGACCTGGCGCTTCAGCAAGCAATGCTTGCATTCTGGAAGCAGGGCTACGAGGGCACCTCGATGGCGGATCTGGTGGCGGCGACGGGACTGGCTTCGGCACGTCTCTATGCGGCCTTCGGCTCCAAGCAGGAGTTGTTCCGCGAAGCCGTGGAGCGCTACGAGGCAGGCGACGGCGCGTTCGCCGAAAAGGCGCTGGAAGATACGGAAAGCGTGCGCGAAGCGATCGCCAAACTGCTGGCCGACGCCGTCGCCACCTACACCCGGCGCGGCCGTCCACAAGGCTGCATGGTGGTGTCGGCCGCCACCAATTACGCCACCGAAAACGAAGCCGTCATGGCGTGGCTCACCACCCACCGCAAGGCGCGCACGCAGTCCATCATCGACCGGCTCGAAGCCGCGTTGAAGGCAGGCCAACTCAAACCCGGCACCGATGTGCAGGCCCTGGGCGATTACTACGCCGTCGTGCTGCACGGTCTCTCGGTACAAGCCCGCGACGGCGTGGGCAAGGCCCGCCTGCTGGCCATGATCCCGCCGGCCCTGAGCGCGCTGGACGCCGTCATGCGCTAGCCCGGTCTGGCGGCGGGCGCTACGCGAACGCCGGGCGCGGCGGCTCTTGTACGCCCGGCTAATGCGTCCCTTTATTTTCTACAATTGCATTTTGGCAATTCAATATGCAAAATAGCAGGCATGGAAACCCCCATCGCCACGCCCCGGCACGCCAGTTTCACGCTGGACGACGCCCGTTACACCTACCTGGACCTGCCCGGCATGTACGGCGCCGAGTACTTCCGCCTGCCCGTGGTATTGCGGCTGCTGCTGGAAAACGCGCAGCGCAACATGCAGGACGCGGAACGCGACGCCGCGGCCGCGGCGCTGTTCGGCTGGCTGGAGCGCGGCACGAGCGAGGCCGAAATCGCTTTCCAGCCCGGCCGCGTACTGATGCACGACACCACCAGCACCCCGGCGCTGGTCGACATCGCCGCGATGCGCGACGCCCTGGCCGAAGCCGGCGTCGATCCCGCCGCGCTGAACCCGGTGTTGCCCGTGGATGTATCCGTGGACCATTCGCTTGCGGTGCAGGCCTACGCACGCGCCGATGCCGCCGCGTTGAACCTGGACCTGGAACTGCGCCGCAACGCGGAGCGCTACCGCTTCCTGCGCTGGGCCGCCAAGGCCTTGTCCAATGTGCGCATCCATCCGCCGGGCACCGGCATCATGCACACCATCAACCTGGAGCAGCTGGCCACGGTGGTCTGCGCACGCGAAAGCGCCGAAGGCATCGCGCTGCATCCGGACATGATGATAGGCACCGACAGCCATACGCCCATGATCAACGGCATCGGCGTGCTGGGTTGGGGCGTGGGCGGACTGGAGGCGCAGACCGTGATGTTCGGCATGCCCACCCTGCTGCGCATCCCCGATGTGATCGGCGTGCGCCTGAGCGGCGCGCTGGCGGCCGGCGTCACTGCGACCGACTTGGCGCTGACCGTGACGCAGCGCCTGCGCGAGATCCAGGTGTCCGGAGAGTTCGTGGAATTCTTCGGGCCGGGCGTGGCCACGCTGCCGGCCGGCAGCCGTTGCGTGGTGGCCAACATGGCGCCCGAATACGGCGCCACCACGGGCTACTTCCCGATCGACGCCGAAACGCTGGCCTATCTGCGCCAGACGGGCCGGCCCGAATCGCTGATCGCGCAGGTGCAGGCCTATGCCGAACGCGCCGGCATCGCCTACGACCCCGCCGCCGCGCCGCGCTATACCCGCGTCGTCGACATCGCGCTGGACCGCGTGCAGATGCATGTGGCCGGCCCCAGACGGCCGCAGGATCTGCATCCGTATGGGCACACCAAGGCCGTCCTGGCCGGGCTGGCGTCCCCCCCCACGCCGGCCACCGGCGGGCTCCCCCGCCACGCGATCGCCATCGCCGCCATCACCAGCTGCACCAACACCTCGGACCCGCGCCTGTTGACGGCCGCCGGCCTGCTGGCCCGCAAGGCGCGCCAGGCCGGCTTGCGCGTGCCCGCCTGGGTGAAGACCTCGCTGGCCCCAGGCTCGCCCGCGGCCGCTGCGTATCTGGCGCGCGCCGGGCTGCTGGACGACCTGGCCGCCGTGGGCTTTGACATCGTGGGCTACGGCTGCACCACCTGCATCGGCAATTCCGGGCCCCTGCCCGAAGCCGTACGCGAGGCCATGGCGGCCGGCTCGGTCCATCCCGTGGCGGTGCTGTCCGGCAACCGCAACTTCGCCGGCCGCATCCACCCGGACCTGGACTTGGGCTTCCTGATGTCGCCGGCATTGGTTATCGCCTTCGCGCTGGCGGGCGATGCCGAACGCGACCTGAGCCTGGAACCCGTGCAGACCGCGCCAGACGGGCGTCCCGTCCCTCTGCGCGAGCTGTGGCCGGACGACGCCGAGATCGACGCCGCGCTATCCGCCGGCCAGCAGCCGGCCGACTACCGCGCAGCCTTCCAGGCCGCCAGCGCCAACCCGTCATGGCAGACTCTGCAATCGCCGGATTCGGCGCGCTTTCCCTGGGACCCCGCCTCCACCGCGCTGCGCCGCCCGCCCTTCGCCAGCACCGCGGAGGCCAGCCAATTGGGCCGCTACACCGCGCATCCCCTGCTGGTGCTGGGCGACGACGTGACCACCGATCATCTGTCGCCCGCCAGCGCCATTCCGCCGGATAGCCCGATCGCGGACTTCCTGGTCGAACGCGGCGACGACCGCAACGATCTGAACGTCTTTGCATCGCGCCGCGGCAACTGGCAGGTGATGATGCGCGCGGCCTTCTACAGCAAAAGCCTCGCCAACCTGCTCTGTCCCGACGCGCCCGTGGGCCACACGCTGCACGCACCCAGCGGCCGCGTGGAGCCGATCTGGGAGGCCGCCGGCCGTTATGCACGGGCCAGCCAGCCGGTGGTCCTAGTGGCGGGCGAACGCTATGGCACGGGCTCCTCGCGCGACTGGGCCGCCAAGGGTCAGCGCCTGCTGGGCATACGCGCGGTGCTGGCGGTCAGTTTCGAACGTATCCACCGCTCCAACCTGATCGGCATGGGCATCCTGCCCCTGCGCCTGCCCGCGGGCGCCACGCCGGAGACACTGCGGATCCAGCCCGGCGACCAGATCGAGATCGATGCCCAGGCCGCCGCGCTGACGCCGCGCATGCCCGTGGCAGTGCGCATCCTGCGCGCCGGCGGCGCCGTCGACACCCTGCAGGCCACGGCCGCGGTCGAGACCCGGCTGGAAGTCAGGCTGCTGCGCATGGGCGGCGTCATTCCCGCTATCCTGTCGGACACCCTCCATTCCGCCGTCCGCAACGCATGAGCGCCCAAACCCATACCGCCGCGAAAATCCTGGCGCTGATCCAGGAGGATCGCCTGTCCGCGGGTACGCACCTGAGTGCGCAGAAGATCGCCGACCGGCTGCGCCTGTCGCGCTCGCCGGTCAACGACGCGCTCGGCGTCCTGGAACAACGCGGCGTCGTTTCACGCAAACCCAACCGCGGCTACTTCCTGGAGCAGGGGCACGACACGCTGGCTGACCTGCGCGAAGATCTCGCGCCACCGTCCGCGGGCGACATCGTCACGCATAGCTACTTCAAACTGGCCGACGAACTGCTGCGCGGCGCCCTGCCCATGCAATGCAGCGAGGCGTTGCTGCGGGCGCGCTATGGCTTGACGGCTGCACAAGCCCAAGTCTTGCTGGAACGCATCTCGCAGGAAGGCTGGGTGCAGCGCAGGCCCGGCTACGGCTGGGAGTTTTCATCCATGATGACCACGCCCGACAGCCTGCTGCAGTCCTATCGACTGCGGCTGGCGCTGGAGCCGGCGGCGCTGCTGGAGCCCGGTTTTCGCATTGACAAGCAGGTGCTGGCGCGCTGCCGCGCCGCCGAAAAACACCTGCTGGACGGCGGCATCGCCACCGACACCGCCGACCAGTTGCATGAACGCGGGGTGCGCTTCCACGAATCACTGGTGGAAGCCTCGGGCAATCCTTTCTTCATCGACGCCATCAAGCGCGTCAACCGCGTGCGCCGGCTGCTTTCCTACCGCTCCATGCAAGACCGCAGCCGCTACACGCAGCATTGCGACCAGCACCTGGCCATCCTGGAGCTGCTGGAACACGAACGCAACGAAGAAGCCGCTGCGCAGTTGGCGGACCACCTGCGCAGCACGCTGGACAATCTGGCCCGTATCAGCGGGCTGCTGGCATCCTAGCGCCGGTCAGAAATCCATCGACGCGGACAGCATCAGCGTGCGCGGCACCCCTTGGGAAATCGTGCCATACGAGGCCACGCCCGACCAGTAAGCCCGGTTGAACACGTTGACCACATTGGCGCGCAGCGTGAGGTCCTTGCCATAGACCTTGGTGGCATAGCGCGCCCCCAGGTCGAACGTGGTCCACGACGGCACCGACTGGGTGTTGGCCTGATTGATGTATTCACTGCCGGTGTGCATCATGCTGCCGGTCAGGGTCAGGCCCGCAACCCAGGGCGTATCCCATTCCGCGCCCAGGTTCACCGACACCTTCGGCACGCCCACGGGCCGGTTGCCCACCACGGCCTTGTTGCCCGCGCGCGTCAGCTCCGCGTCCAGCCAGGTCACTCCGCCCAGCAGGCGCAGGCCGCGCCACGGTTCGCCGGCCAGGTTCAGCTCCAGCCCGCGATTGCGCTGCTCGCTGTCCGCGCCGTACACGCCGTTGGTCAACTGGCCGCTGGGCTTGGTGATCTCGAAGGCGCTCAAGGTCAGCATGGCGCTGTCCATGTCCACCTTCACGCCCACTTCCTTCTGCCTGGCCTTGTAGGGTTTGAACACCTGGCCGGCGTTGGACGCGGTGGCCGGCGCCACATCGCCCTTGCTCAGGCCTTCGATGTAGTTGGCATACAGCGAGACATTGCTCCAGGGCTTGATGACGATGCCCGCCAGCGGCGTGGTTGCGCTTTCGTCATAGCTGACGGTACGCGCGCCGGTCGCGGCGTTGAAATTGCGGGACTGGATGCGCTGCTGGCGCACGCCCAGGGTCAGCTGCGCGCGCTCGTCCAGGATGCTGAGCGTATCGGCCAGCGCCAGGCCGGAAAGATCGGATGAGGAGATCTTGGGCACGTTGGCCGGCGCCGGGATGTGTTGCTCCGGCCGCGTGATCGGATGGTAGATGTTCGACGTGAGCGGCGTACCCATCACGCTGGCCTGCGAATTCCGGTCGCTGTACAGGCTGCCCATGAAGCTGATGGCATGGCGCACCGGGCCTGTGTCCAGCTTGGCGCGCAAGCCTGCGTTGTAGGTGCTGCGGTTGACTTCGAACCTGAAGTTGTTCGGCGTGACCACCGTGTCGCCCGCCGCGTTGACGATGGTGGGCGTCTGGTCCGACAGGCGCGACACGTTCGTGTCCGAGCCGCCCGCGTCGGCGAACACCGTCAGGCGCTCGCTGATGTCGTACTCGACCCGCAGCAGCGCCGATTGCCCGTCGGATTTCCACCAGCCCCAGGGCTGGGTGGCGTTGCGCCGTCCGTCCGCTGCGTGCGGAACATCGATGCCGGCAGCCACCAGGAAGGGCCGCGTGGGCGCGTCGATCTTTTCATTCTGCGTCAGCAGGTCCAGCGAGGCGCGCAGCCGCTCGCCCTGGTAATCCAGCGACAGCGCGCCAATGTCGGTGCGCGAATACAGATTGTCCAGCGGCGTATCGCCCTGGCGGTGCATGCCGTTGACGCGCACGCCCCATTCCCCATCCTTGCCGAAGCGGCGGCTCAGGTCCGCCCGCGCGCCGAATTGCGAGTCGCCCACATAGTCGGCGGACACGCGGCTAAGGTCCTGCGGCAGCGCCCGCTTGGGCACCATGTTGATCACGCCGCCCACGCCGCTGTTGGGCGACATGCCGTACAGCAGCGCGGCCGGCCCTTTCAGCACTTCGACCCGCTCGATGTAATCGGTGAAGACGTGATAGTTGGGCGCCACGCCATAAACCCCGTCAAAGGCGATTTCGCCCAGGTTGCCTTCGCCGATGGGAAAGCCCCGGATGTAGAACGAGTCGGTCACGCCGCCGATCTGCCCGGTAAAGCGCACCGAAGGTTCGACGTTCAGCGCGTCGGCCAGCGTTACCGCCTGACGGTTCGCCAGCAGGTCCGAGGTGTAGTTGGTGACGCTGAACGGCGTATCCATCACGTCGCGGTTGCCCAGCAGGCCCAGGCGTCCGCCCCTGGCCACCTGGCCGCCCTCGTATTCCGCCGGCAACGCGAAAGGAGCCGCTCCGGCGCCCGCGACGGTGACCGCGGGCAGCACGGTCGCCGACTCGTCGGACCCCGACGGCAGCTTGCGCAAGGAATACGCTCCGCCGCCCTGCTCCGACAAGCCATAGCCCGACCCTGACAGCAAACGGGAGAAGCCTTCCTTCACGCTGTAGTCGCCGTCCAGTCCGTTGCTGTGCAGTCCCGCCACCATGGCCGGATCGAACGACAGCGGCACGCCCGCGGCGGCGGCGAACCGGGCCAGCGCGTCGCCCAGAGGGCCTGCCGGGATCGCGTAGGACTTGCGCGCCGCGGCGGGGACGGCGTCGGCGGCCAGCGCTGGCGGCGCCGTCCCCGCCGCGGCCAGCAAGGCCAAGCCCATGCCGGCGGCCCGCAACGTCGCCATCAGCGGCGGCAGGACGGCTGAGTCACGGGCCGGGCGTGGCGGACGGGAGATTCGGGAAACCATGAAGCTATCCTTCGTAAGGGTCTGGGTGGCGCGCGATACGCGGCGGTTCACCCGGTACACCGGACGAAGCGGAAAAAAGGTTCAGCCCGACTGCGATTAATTTGTAACGCCGGCGTGGGCAGCAACCGTGGTCCAGTACGGCGTGATCCGGCTCACTCTCACGGGCAGGGTCTTTTCCAGCAGCCTCAAGCTGGCATCGGTGTCGTTCAAGGGAAAAGCCCCCGATACCCGCAGCCCCGCCACCGCCGGATCACAGCGCAGCACGCCCCGGCGATACCGGCCCAGCTCATCCACCAGGTCCGCCAGCCGCCAGTCGCGCACGGCGAGCATGCCCTGCTCCCATGAGGCGGCCGTGGCGTCCACCGCCATCTGGGGCTGCACCTCGCGCCCATTGAAGACAGTCTGCTGCCCGGCCGGCAGCACCGTGGCGCCGGCCCCGGCCGACTTGGGCCGGATCTCCACCGCGCCCTCGAACACCGCCACGCGCACGGCCTCGCCTTCGTCGTGCACCATGAAGCGCGTGCCCAGCGCGCGTATCGCGCCTTGCGCGGTCTGGACGACAAAGGGCCGCTGCAACTGCGGCGAGTCGCGGCCCGTGGTCAACAGGATTTCGCCCGCCCGCAGCCACAACGTGCGCTGCCTTGCGGTGTATTCGATATCGACCGCACTGGCCGTGTTGAGCACCAACTGCGTGCCGTCGGCCAGTTCCATGCGGCGCTGTTCGCCAGTCGCGGTGCGCGCATCCGCGCTCCATTCGCGCCAGGGCAGCTCGCGTCCGGCCAGCCAGGCCGCCGGTCCCAGCACCAACAGGCCAGCCAGCGCCCGCAGCGCCTGCCGGCGTCCCGGGCGATCCAGCCGCCGCAAGGTATCGCCGGCGATCCGCGGCGGAACCTGGCCGAATCCGCGCAGCATTTCTTCGGCGCGCTGCCAGGCGGCGGCATGCGCCGCGCTGCGCCCGCGCCAGCGGTCGAAGGACTCGCGGTCCGACGGCGACAAGGTCTCGGATTGGAAGCGTACCAGCCAGCCGGCCGCTTCCTTCAGGATGGCGGGATCGATCACGCGTCGGCCTGGCTGGCAATCAGGCATGCGGTCAGCGCCGCCTGCACATGGCGCTTGACCGTGGACAGCGACACGCCCAGGCTTTGCGCGATCGCGTCATAGCCCATGCCGTCGAACTGCGACATCAGGAAGATCTCGCGCGTTTTGGCGGACAGCGTCCGCAACGCCCTATCGATGGCGCGCAAGGTTTCCAGGATCAGGGCGCGCGCTTCCGGCGAAGGCGCCTGCTGCTCGGGCAATTGCGCCACCGCGGCCAGATAGGCCTCTTCCAACGCCCGGCGGCGCCAATGGTCCACCACCAGACCCTTCGCAATGTGGGTCAGCAACGCGCGCGGCTCGGCGCCCGCGTCGGTCCTGCGCCGCCCTGCCATCAGCCGCACGAAGGTGTCGTGGGCCAGGTCCGCCGCGTCGAAGGAATTGCCCAGCTTCTTGCGCAGCCAGACCGACAGCCAGCCGTGATGGTCACGATAGATTTTCGCGACGGTATCGGCGAGCGGAGAATCGGGCGTAGGCAAGGCGCACCTGGCAATAGAATGTAAATAGGAACCATTTATATTCTATCGCATCCGTGCGCCCGGCCTGGGCGTTCTCGCGTCCGCGGCCCGCGCTACAGCTTGGGCGCGTAGCGCAGCGTCAACATCACGTTGCGCGGCTCGCCGTAGTAGTTGTTGCTGCTGAGCGTGTTGTACGAGGGCACGTAATACTTCTTGTCGAACACGTTGTTGAGGTTCAGCCCGATGCTCAGTTCCGGCGTGGCCTGATAACCCAGGCGCGCGTTCCAGATCGAGAACCCCGCCATGGTGAACTTGCGGTCCGAACTGATCGTGTGCGTCTGCGCGTTGACGCCGGCGCCCACGCTCAGGCGGTTCAGGTCGCCCGGCAGCCGGTAGTTGGCCCACAGGCGCAGCATGTGCTTGGGCGTCCAGGTGTTGAAGACCTTGCCCTGGTTGTCGGGATCGTCCAGATACTTGGTGGTGTTGTAGGTATAGCCGGCGTACAGCTCCAGGCCCTTGACCACTTCGCCCGAGATCTCGGCCTCCAGGCCCTGGCTGCGGACCTTGCCCGCCGCGCGCGAGCAATACCAGCCGTCGCAGGCGAACCCGGCGTCGTAGTCGTTGACGGCGCGGTTCTTGTGGTCGTAGCGGAACAGCGCCAACAGCGTATTGACGCGGCCGTCCGCCAACTCGCCCTTGACGCCGATTTCGTAATTATTGCCCTCGATCGGTTTGAGCAGGCTACCCGTTGCGCTGCGCTCGGTCTGGGGTTCGAACACCGTCGTGTAGCTGGCATAGGCCGACCAGTTGTCGGTCAGCGAATACACCAGGCCGGCGTAGGGAATGAAGCGCCCCGACTCACTGGAGGTGGTGACGCTGCCGCCGCCGTCATAGGTGTAGTCGTACCAGCCTACGCGCCCGCCGCCGATCAGCGCGAGTGATTCGGTCGGCTTGACGCGCCAGGTGCCGTAGATGCCCTTTTGGCGGATGTCGTAGCTGCTGCGCGCGTCATAGCCGCTGGCCTGCGCAATGGTGTCGATGTCCTGCCACGGACGATGGTGATCGAGATCAAAAATATTGCCGCCGGTCTGCCAGGCGCGCGTGAACCGGTCCTGCGTGGTCAGCTTGGAATAATTGGCGCCCACCACGACTTCCTGCTGCATCCCCAAGGCGGTGAAGTTGCCGCTCACCGACATGTCCAGGGCGCGCTGCTTGTTGTTGAAATCCACGCCGAAATCGCCGTAGGACAGGCCGCTGCCGTCCGGATTCACCGCGCCGGCGACGCGCTGGTGCACGGTCGTGTTCTTCTCGTTCATGGCGACGCCGCCCAGCTTGAACTGCCAGGCATCGTTGAAGCGGTGCGCGAGGTCGGCGTAAAAAATGGTCTGATCGTTCTTCGCGCGATTCCAGGTCGAGCCCGTGAAGGTCGAGCGCGGCAGGTCAAGGTCACCGCCGTCCTTGTACCGGGGGTAGCCCACGAACATCGGCCGCGAACGGCTATAGCGGTTGCTGATCCCGATGCCCAGCGTGGTGTTCTCGGTAATGTCGTAGTCCAGCGCGGCGTACAGGTTGCGCGTCTTTTCCCACACGTAGTCGATGTAGGAATGGCTCTGGTCTTCATCCAGCACGACGCGGCCGCGCAGCGTGCCGGACTCATTCAAAGGACTGCCCGCATCCAGCTGCAGGCCGTAGTGATCCCAAGATCCGGCCTTGGCCGTCACCACCAGCGCCGGTTCCGCCCCGCCGCGCTTGCGCACCAGATTGATCGCGCCCCCCGGGCTGCCCGCGCCCTGCAGCAGGCCGGCTGCGCCGCGCAGGATTTCCACCCGGTCGTAGAACACCAGCGAGTCCTGCTCCCAGTTGCCCAGGCTGTAGTTATTGCGCAGCACGGACACGCCGTCGTATTGCAACAGGTCCACCGGAAAGCCGCGGGCGTTGATCGCCACCCCGGCTCCCACGCCCTGCACCCCGACCATGCCGGCGGTATTGTTCACCGCGTCCGGCAGGCTGACCATGTCCTGGTCGTCCATGCGCTGCCGTGTCAGCACGGTGACGGACTGCGGTATGTCTTTCAGAGCCTGCGCCGTCTTGCCGATGGTGACGGCGGGCGAGGTGTAGGAGCCGGTGCCATCCGTGGTGGTGGCGTAGCTGCCCGTCACCGTGACCGGCGCCAGCGTGGCGGCCGCCGCCGGAGCCGCCTGCCGCAGGCGGTAGCCGCCCTCGGGGCGGGCCACGGCCTCCAATCCCGTGCCGGCCAACAGGCGCTGAAGCGCCGCGGCTATGGCATGGGTGCCCGTCACGCCCTCGGTCACGGCGCCTGCCGTCAGCGCGGGATCGGACGCCACCATGACGCCCGCCTGCACGCCGAACGCGCCCAGCGCCGCGTTGAGCGGGCCAGCCTCGATGCTGAAGGCCACGGCGCGCTGCCCGGATGCCGGCGCTTGGGCGTGCGCGGCTGCCGGCCACAGCGCGGCCGCCATGACGCCAGGCAGGGCGCAGCGCAGCGCGGCGCACAAGGCCGTGCTCGGCAAGGGAAGGCGGACGCGGGACGCGGCGCGGACTGGACGAGAAGACATGAATGGGTTCCCTGGCTCATGAAGAATCGGCGCAGCCTGAAGACAGGCTGCTTGCTCTACATGAAGCGCGAGATCGGGATATCCGCCGCCGCTGTTACAAAATAGTCCGGCCACGCCAGGTTCACGCCAACCCCACGGTCACCCAATAGCGGGTGTAGCGGCGCACGCGCACAGGCAGGACTTCCTGCAGCATGGCCAGCACCTGGTCGCTGTCCATCAGCGGGAACGCCCCCACGACGCGCAGGCCAGCCGCCTCGCCCGAACAAGTGAGCAAACCCGGGCGGTACCGGCCCAGCTCGCGCAAGAAATCCGACAGCGGCATTTCATCGGCGATCAGCATTCCGTCCAGCCACGCCGACGCGCCCGCGTCCAGCGGCTCAGCCGCGAAGCCGCCGGCCGCCGAGAACTCCGCCTGCCCGCCAGCCGGCACCCGCCGCGGCGCATCGTTCGGATCCAGGCCGCGCACGTCCACCGCGCCTTCCAGCACCGCCACCCGGATGCGGCCGTCTTCCAGGTCGCGCACCAGGAACCGCGTGCCCACCGGCGTCAGCACGCCGGCGCGCGTGCGCACCGTGAAAGGCCGGCCCAAGGGATCGCGCCCGGTGGTCACCAGGATCTCGCCTTCCAGCAGCACCAGTTCGCGCCGGCTGGCCGTAAAGCGCAGGTCCAGCGCACTGGCGGTATTCAATTCCAGCAGCGTGCCGTCCGGCAGCGTCACGGCGCGGCGTTCGCCGGTGCCGGTCCGCAAATCCGCCGACAGCGCACGCACGGCGCCGCTCTGGCTCGCCGCCCAGGTGCCCAGGCCCAGCCCGGCCGCCGATACCATCCAGCGTATGGCGTTACGGCGCGACTGGATCAACGGCGCCTGCCGCAGCGTGCGCGCCGCCACATCGCCGCCGGCTTCGGCCACGCCCGCCGCCACATCGCGCGTCAAGGCGTTCAACCGTTGCCAGGCCAGCTCATGCGCGGGCTGCGCCTGGCGCCAGCGTTCGAAGCCCGTGCGGTCCTCATCCGTCGCGTCCTCGCGCAGCCGCGACCACCAGTCGGCGGCCTGCCGGACGATCTTGGGATCAACGGACCCCGCTTCCGGTGCGTGCGGCCGCAGCAGTTTTGCGCTTTCCATCCTGCCCTGCCTCACCCGTAGACGGCCGCGTAGCAATGCACCAGCGCGCGCGCCAGGGACTTCTGCACGGCATTGGGCGTCAGGCCCAGCCGTTGGCCGATCTCGGCATAGGACATCCCGTCCACCTGCGCCATCAGGAAGATCCGCCGGCTGTTCATGGGCAGGCTGTCGAGCAATTCGCAGACCTGCTCCAGGGCCTCCAGGATCAGGGCGCGCGCTTCCACCGAAGGCTCCACCGCCACCGGCTGCAACGCCATCGACTCGGCATAGGCCGCTTCCAGCGCGGCCCGCCTGGCCCGGCCGATCAGCAGGCGCGTGGCGATGGTGCGCAAATAGGCGCGCGGCTCGTTCAGCGGTTCGCGAATGTCGGCGCGGATCAGCCGTTCAAACGTGTCGTGCGCCACGTCGGCCGCGTCGGACACGTTGCCCAGCTTGCGCTGCAGTACGCTGCGCAGCCACTGGTGATGAGCCTGATAGACCGATTGCACCTCGGCGCGAGGAGCGAATGAAGAGGATGGCATGACGGTGCGCCCGGGCGTCGCGGCCAGACGTTTCCACTTAATGAAAATGATTCGCAATTATAATTATCTTCAGCCTCTTTACAAGAACCGCGGACAGATGCCCGGCGCGCCGCGCAATCAGAACTTGGCGGTCAGGTTGACGAACACGCTTCTGGGCTCGCCGTAGTAGACCTGGTTGCCCACGCCGCCCAGGTAATACTTCTTGTCGAACAGGTTGTTCAGGTTCATCTGCGCCGACAGGCGCGAATTGAAGTCGTAGCGCGCCATCAGGTTGTAGATCGCGTAGGCCTTCTGCTTGACCGTGACCGTGGCGTCGCCGGCGCTGACTTCGGAGTAGCTCGACAACTGCCAGTTGACGCCGCCGCCCACCGTCAGGCGGCTCCACTGGCCCGGCAGCCGATAAGTCGTGAACAGCTTGGCCACCGCGCGCGGACGCTCGGGATTGACCGACACGCCCTGCGCGTCGCGGCTGGTGTAGTAGGTGCCGCCGGCATAGGCGTTCCAGCCCTCCGACAGTTGCCCGCTCACTTCCAGCTCGATGCCCTTGGTGGTGACGCCGTCGGCGGTCTTGTAGGCCTGATCGGGCGTGCCCGGCACCAGCTTGTCTCCGTCCAGCACCGCAACCTTGCTTTGCCTGACCTTGAACAGCGCGACGGAAGTATTCAGCCTGCCTTCCAGGTACTCGCCCTTCAGGCCCACCTCATAGTTCTGGCCCTGCACGGGGTCCAGATAATTGCCGCTGCTGTCCCGATTGTCCTGGGGCTGGAAGATGTCGGTATAGCTGACGTAGGCGGAGTAAGTGTCACTCAGGTCGACCACCAGGCCGGCGTACGGAATGAACTGGGAGTCCTTCTGGTCGCGCGTGGGCGATTTCGATTCCCAGGTCGCGTAACGGCCGCCCGTGATGGCGGTCAGGTTGTCGGTCAACGACCACCGGGCCGCGGCATAGACGCCGCGCTGGTGCGTCACCGTGTCCCGCAAGCTGGCGTCGGTCCAGGACGGCTGCGCATACGAGCCGTCCCACTGGTAGAAGTTGCCGGTATCCGCCAGCGTGGCGCGGTCGAAGCCGTAGCGGTAGAAGTCCTCGCCGTAGCGGCTGCGCATGGCGCCCACCACCAGTTCATGCTTACGGCCGAGCAGGCTGAAGGGCCCCGTGGCCTGCAAGTCCAGCGAGGTCTGCTGCGCGTAGGAATTCCAGTATCCCGGCAGCGCCGCCAGCCCGGTTCCCGTTGCGCGGTCCAGGTCTCCGTACAGGTACAAGAGCTTGGCGTCGTACTTGCTCTTGCGCTGGGACCAATCGGCCTTGACCTCCCAATCATTGGCGAAACGATGCTCGAGCGTGGCGAACATCGTCTGGTTGGTCGTGTGCCAGTAGGTCCAGTCCGCCGCCGTGGTCTTGGAACGCCGCCAGTCCGTCGGCGTGCCGTCGCTGAACACCACGGGCAGGCTGCCCCAAGTGGATCCGCGCGGACGCTTGTCCTGATAGTCCGCCCCCACGCTCAGCCGGGTCGATGGCGTCAGGTCCGCATCGATGACGCCATAGAACACCTGCTTGTTGGCATGGTAAAGATCGATGTAGGAATCGCGGCCCTGATACAGCGCCACCATGCGCGCACGCACCGTGCCTTCCTGGTTCAAGGGCGTGGACAGGTCCACGGCGCCGCGGTACTGATTCCACGAACCCGCGCCGGCGCTCACCGTTGCGGTGAATTCGCGGCTGTTGGCATGCTTGCGCACCAGGTTGATGGAAGCGCCTGGGTTGCCCGCTCCAGTCATCAGACCGGTCGCGCCGCGCACCACTTCGATGCGGTCATAGATGAACGAATCGTTGTCGGATTCGCCATACATCGACAGGCCGATGGTGGTGGGCACGCCGTCGTACTGCAGGCTGTCGATATAGAAGCCGCGCGACCAGAAGTCCGTGCGATCGGTGTCCTCGCTGACCACCTGCACACCCACCACGCTGGCCATCACTTCGTCCAGCGACCGCAAGTTCTGGTCGTCGATGCGCTGGCGCGTCACGACGCTGACGGACTGCGGCGTTTCGCGCAGCGACAAGGTCAGGCCCGTGGCTGCGGCCGATGCAGGGGTGGTGTAGGAGCCCGTGCCTTCGGTCACCGCCGGATTCAAGTTGCCCAGCACCGTCACGGGCGCGAGGCTGGCCACGCCGCCATCGCGCGACAAGATGATGCTGTCTCCCTGCCAGCGGTACGTCACGCCCGTGCCTTGCAGCAGGCTGCGCAAGGCCTCCTCGGGCTGTAGCCGGCCGCGCAGGCCGTTGCTGCTTACGCCGGCCACCACTTCGGGCGCGTAGAACACGCGCACCTGGACTTGCGCCGCCCATTGCAGCAGGGCATCGCCCAAGGGCTGCGCCGCGATGTCGATGGGCACGGCAGACGCTTGCGTCTGTGCAATCGCGGGCGTGCCCGCCGTCGCCACGGCCACTGCCAACACCAAGGAAGCAAACATGAAACGGGAAGGCCCGCACGCGGGACGCGTGGCGGCGGGGAAATGCCTGGCTGCTGGAGTAGTCACAAGTACCTGCTGTTCTGTTCGACGATACGGGGAACGTTTCCCGGGATGGAAACGCGGCGGCTGCCGCCTTCCTTCGTAGAACGAATCAGCTCAAGATAAACCTGAATCCCATTCTCATTTATTTTGTAACCGTGCCTCGATGAAGCTACTTTGCGCTGATTTCGAGAGCGCCGTCAGGGCGCGGCGTCAGGCGCACCGGCGCGACCGCCGGCAAGGCGTCTACCAGGGCTTCGGGCCGATCCAGGCTGAATGACGCCGATACCCGCAAGCGCCCCACCTTGTCGTCCGCCAGCCGCAACGGCACGGACAAGTAGCGGTTCATATCCCGTACCACCTCGGCCAGCGGCGCGTTCTTGAACACCACCCGCCCTTCCCGCCACGCGATCGCGCTCTGGACATCGGCGGGCGCGGACACCCCGATCGCGCCGCTGCCTGGCACGCGGATGCCGTCGCCCCCGCGCAGCACGGCATGACCCATGTTCCACCAGTGGCCGCCCGACACCTCCACCGTGCCGGACGCCACCAGCACGGCGACCTGATCTTCGTCGCGCCGCACATCGAAGACCGTGCCGGTCACGCGCACCACGCCGCTGCCGGCGCGCACGATGAATGGCCGCGCCGCATCGGCGCTGACGGTAAACAGGATCTCGCCACTGTCCAGCGCCACTTCCCTGCGTCCGGCGTACAAACGCACGTCGGCGCGCGTCGCGCCATTGAGTTCCAGCACGGAACCATCGGGCAACGTCACTTGCCGGCGTTCGCCGCGCTCCGCCCCAAGCGTCGCGGAGTAGCCCGGGATCTCCGCCGGCAGGTTCCACCACGCCACCATTGCCGCCGCGCCCAATGCCGCACCGCCCGCGGCAAGGCGCAGCGCGAGGCGGCGCTGCCGTTGCGGCCGGGGCCGGGCCGGGATCTCTCCGCCCAGCAAGACCCGGACTTGATCGCGGGATATTCCGGCGGCGGCCTTTCCCAGTTGCTGCAGGCGGTCGAATTCGCGCGCGGCCTCGGGATGGTCACGCCGCCAGCGGCCAAACTCGCGCCGCTGGCGGCGCGTCAGCTCGCCCGAATGCCAACGCGCGAACCACTGCGCCGCAGTATCGGGCGCGCGCTGCTCGTCGCGGTCATTGGTGGAAGGCATCGTCATGGATAGTGTTCACGCATGCGGTCGCGGACGAATTCGATTGCCCGCATGACGTAGCGTTCGATCATGTTCTTGGACAGGCCCATATGCTGCGCCACCTCGGCCTGCGTCCAGCCTTCGATGCGGTTCAGGACAAAGGCCTCGCGGCACTTGGGCGGCAATTCTGCCAGGACTTGCGCCAGATCATCAGCCAGGCGCGATGCGCGCACTGGCGCCTCGGGGTCAGTCCAGGCGGGCTGGTCAGCCTCGTCCAAGAGGTCCAGCGGCACATGCTCGGTCCGCTCCTGGCGGCGCCAGCGATCGATCAAGCGATGTCCGGCAGCCTGGAAGAGGTAGCTGCGCGCCTTCAACGCGACGCTGGCGTCCGCCTTCAGCAGGCATTCGATGGCATCGTGCGCCGCATCCTCCGCGTCATGCCGATTGCCGACTCTGCGGCTCCATACCCCCACCAGCTCGTCGTAGTAGGCGAGCCAGCCGGAACGGGGCGGAGAGGAGCGGGACATGGACCGATCGGACAACGGAGGTGGCGACGCCGCGAATTTTACAAATAATTCTCATTATCGCAACTATCCGCCATCGTTCTTGATCAGGTCCTTTCACACGCCCCGTCAGTAGTCCATGGGAACGTGGCTTTGCGCCTCTCGCAGTTCCTGTATGTGGCGCTCGGCCTCCTGCCTTTCGACGGCAGGTGGCAAGGGGCGCCAGCTCACCATGTTGCCGGGCGTTTTTACCGGCATCCAACCCAGCACGCTGTACAGCGTGATGGCGGTGCATCCGGTGTCGTACCGCGTTTCGTAGTATCCCTGCCGATCCGGCGTGGTATCGCCGGACGTCCAATCCAACTGAGACATCCACGTCTCCTCATT
>Ga0075032_1000233_pt1 | contig 38819 bp, 40 predicted proteins | sample SynthPrep_1_END__FD_71386 | JGI IMG/M metagenome (GOLD analysis project Ga0075032, IMG submission 71386) | Synthetic microbial communities from Ohio, USA - SynthPrep_1_END_DS7_MetaG | ecosystem: Engineered > Bioreactor > Aerobic > Activated sludge | place: USA: Ohio, Columbus | collected 2014-04-10
GATCTCCATGGACTCCACGCTGCGCTCGAACATCTCGGTGGGCTTGCCGCTGGACCTGCTGGTCTACGACACTCACTCGCTGCGCGTGACTCACTTCGCCAGCATCGACGAGCACAACGAGTACTTCCGCATGATCCGCGGCACCTGGGGCGAACGCCTGCGCCAGGTCTTCGCCGAAATCCCGGACCCGCTGTGGACCAACCCAGACGCCCCGGAATCCCTGGTGCCGCTCAGCCGCGTGCACCAGCCGTTGCGGGCTGAACCGGTGGACACGCTCGCGCCCAGCTACGCCGCGCCGCAGGTGTTGGCTGAGGATCCGGGCAAGGACCAGGCGAATTAGGGACGCGCTTTCACCTGCAGTTCTCGAAGGCCCGCGCGCAACTTGTTGCGGCGGGCTTTTTCACATGAAGGGCCACGCTTCCGTGTAAACCCTCCTTTCCAGCAACCGAAACCCGGCTTGCGGAACCGCGAATTCTCATCCGGGCGCTACCGCGCCACACTGGTGTCCGGCCGTCATGCTTTGCCTTGGGGGCCCCGACAACACCACAAGGAGCGAGACATGCCCCCTATCTACGCGCGCGCGCTCAAGCGTGCGGCCTGGCCCGCGCTGGCCCTGTCCTGCCTGGTCTCTGGCACCGCCGGCGCGCAAGGCGCCTATCCCAACCATCCCATTTCGCTGGTCGTGCCGTTCGCGGCGGGCGGGCCGACCGACGTGGTGGCGCGCAGCCTGGGCGCGTCCATGTCCAAGACGCTGGGCCAGAGCATCATCATCGAAAACCGCACCGGCGCGGGCGGCACGCTGGCATCGCAGCACGTGGCGCGCGCCGCGCCCGACGGCTACACCTTCCTGATCCACCACAACGGCATGGCCACCGCGCCAGCGCTGTACCGCAAGCTGTCGTTCAATCCGCTGACGGACTTCGCCTATGTCGGCCAGGTGGCCGACGTGCCCATGACGCTGCTGGGCCGCAAGGACCTGCCGGCGGACGGCATGAAGAACTTCATCCAGTACGCCAAGGAAAACGGCAACAAGATCAACCTGGCCAACGCCGGCCTGGGCGCGGTGTCGCAGCTGTGCGGCATGCTCTTGCAGGAGGCGCTGGGCGTGCAGTTCACCACCGTGCCCTATGCCGGCACGGCGCCGGCCATGACCGCTTTGCTGGGCGGCCAGGTGGATGTGCTGTGCGATCAGACCACCCAGACCATTCCACAGATCAAGGCGGAACGCGTCAAGCTGTACGGCGTCACCACGCTGGACCGCATCAAGACGCTGCCCGATGCGCCGACCTTGCAGGAAAACGGTCTGAAGGGCTTCGAGGTCAAGGTGTGGCACGGCGTCTACGCGCCCAAGGGCACGCCGCCCGAGGCCGTCGCCAAGTTCAACGAAGCCTTGCGCGCCGCGCTGAAGGACCCCGCCTTCACGCAGAAGATGGCGGAACTGGGCGCCGAGATCGTGCCGGAATCCAAGCAGACGCCGCAGGGCCTGCAGACCTGGCTGCAATCCGAGGTGGACAAATGGGGCGGCATCATCCGCAAGGCGGGGGTGTACGCGGACTGACGGCACGGCGGGCGGTGGCGGTTGCCGCTGCCCGTTCATGAATATATATTCCCGTGCATGAGTACGAACGACGTAAAAAGCGCCAGGCGCGTCCTGGACATCCTGCAGTTCTTCGCCGCGACGCGGGCGCCGGCCACGCTGTCGCAGCTCGCCGCCGGGCTAGGCATCCCCAAGTCCAGCTGCCTGGCCTTGCTGGACACGCTGGAAGGCGACGGCTACGCGCATCAGACCGCGGGCCGCTATTACCTGACCCGCCGCTGGCTGAACGAGGCCCGCACGGTCGCCGAACATGACCAGTTGACCACCCGCATCCGGCCCACGCTGGAGGCGCTGCGCGACGAGCTGGGCGAGACCCTGATCCTGGCGCAACGGTCAGGCGACCACGTGGTCTACCTGGACGTGGCCGAACCCGAGCGCATCGTGCGCTTCACGGCCAGGGTCGGCCAGCAAAAGCCGCTGCACGCGTCCGCTTCCGGGCGGGCGCTGCTGGGCGCGATGCCGACCGCCGACCGGGAAGCGCTGGCCGCAAGCCTGACCCTGGACCGCTACACCGGCAAGACGGTCAAGACGCACAAGCAGCTGCTGCAATTGATCGAAGCCGAAGCCAGCCGCGGCTGGCATGTCAATCTGGCGGAACACCAGGCCGACACGCTGTCGGTCGCCGCGCCGCTGGTGCTGTACGGCGCGGTGCTGGCGCTGGTCGTGGGCGCTCCGCTGGACCGGTCCGCCGCCCGGGCCGACCTCATCGGCCAGACCCTGCTCGCGGCCAGCCGCGAACTCACGCAGCGCATCGACAGCCCGACGCCCGCCGTGCCGGCGTACTAGGCAAGTTCACAGACAACGGGGCCTTCAGCAGAGGCCCCGATCCCGCCCAAAGTCCTCCGCTGGCGGCGCCGTACGCCCGCCCCCGCCTTCCGTCCCCCTTCCCTCTCAGGCTCAGCCGCGCAACCTGCACGCGCGGCGCAGCGCCGTGTCCGCCATCCGCTCCTGCGGGTTTACGACTAGCAAAAACCATTGCCTGCCATCGTTCATGTCTATAAACTTTTGTTCAAGAGTACGAACGCAGACCGAATTTCCGGGTAGCGATCGCTCAAAATCCGGGTGACCGCCCGGCGCTCTCTTCTTGAAGGAAGGAACATGGCTGGCCTTTTTTACGAACAGTTTTCGCCCGGGCAGGCGTTCGAACATGCCTGGACCCGCACCCTGACCGAAATGGACAACGTGCTGTTCAGCTCCCTGACGATGAACGTGCAGCCGTTGCATCTGGACGCGCATTTCGCGGCACAGACGGAGTTCGGCAAGCCCCTGGTCAACAGCCTGTTCACGCTGGGCCTGTTGATCGGCATGACGGTCAACGACACCACCCTGGGCACCACCGTGGCCAACCTGGGCATGACCGACGTGAACTTTCCCAAGCCGGTTTTCGCGGGCGACACCCTGCACGTGCGCACCCGCGTGCTGTCGGTGCGCGAGAGCAAATCGCGGCCCAACGCGGGCATCGTCGAATTCGAGCACACCGCACTGAACCATCGCGACGAAGTCGTGGCCACGTGCAAGCGTTCGGCCCTGATGCGCAAGCGCCCGGCCTGAGCCCGCCGCCCAGGAGGACCACAATGACCCGCTCCCTGTTGTTCGTGCCCGGCGATTCCGGGCGCAAGTTCGATCACGCGGCCGCCAGCGCCGCCGATGCCCTGATCCTGGACCTGGAAGACTCCGTCGCTCCCGACCAGAAGCCTACGGCGCGCAAGGAAGTCCGCGCCATGCTGGAGCGCCGCGCCGCGGCCAAGCAGCTGTGGGTGCGCATCAACGCGCTGGACGGCGGCGACGCCCTGGCCGATCTGGCCGCCGTGATGCCCGCCGCCCCCTACGGCATCGTGCTGCCCAAATGCGCCGGCCGCGATGGCCTCCTGCAACTGTCGCACTATCTGGACGCCTTCGAGGCCGCGGCCGGCACGGCGCCGGGCGCCACCCGCATCCTCGCCATCGTCACCGAGACCGCGCAGTCCCTGTTCGGCCTGCACGACTACCGCGACGCCACGCCGCGCCTGTGGGGGCTTTCCTGGGGCGGCGAAGACCTGGCCGCCGACGTCGGCGCGCTGCGCAACCGAGAGGCGGGCCGCTACACGGAGCCCTTCCGTCTGGCGCGCTCGCTGTGCCTGATGTCGGCCGCCGCCGCCGGCGTGCGCGCCATCGACACGGTCTGCGTCGACCTCGACGCCCCCGAAATCCTGGCAACCGAGGCCGCCGAGGCCTTCCGCGACGGTTTCGTCGGCAAGATGGCGATCCATCCGCGCCACGTCGACGCCGTCAACGCGGCGCTGAGTCCGGACGACAGCCAATTGCAGTGGGCCCGCGCGGTCATCGCGGCATTCGCCGCCAACCCGGGCGCGGGCACCCTGCGGTTGGACGGCAGGATGATCGACCGCCCGCACCTGCGCCTGGCGCGCCGCCTGCTGGGGGAGGACTGACCATGGCCGGACCGCTGCACGGCATACGCGTCATCGACATGACCAGCGTCGGCATGGGGCCCATGGCGACCCAGATGCTGGGCGACATGGGCGCCGACGTGATCAAGGTGGAATCCGCGGAGGGCGACGTGTTCCGCCACGTCACGCCGCAGCGCCACGCCGCCATGAGCCATACCCATCTGAACCTGAACCGCAACAAGCGCAGCGCGGTGATCGACGCCAAGACCACCGAGGGCCGCGCGCAGCTGGAAGCGCTGATCGGCGGCGCCGACGTGTTCATCTCCAACATGCGCGCGCCGGCCATGCGCCGCCTGGGGCTGGACTACGCCACGCTGCAGGGGCGCTTCCCGGAGCTGGTCTATTGCGCCTGCTACGGCTATTCGGAGCAAGGCCCCTACGCGGGACGCGCCGCCATCGACGACACCATCCAGGCCGCGTCCGGCATGGCCTGGCTGCAAGGCGGCGCGGGCGCCGAGGCGCCGCGCTACGTCAATTCCGTGGTCGCCGACAAGGTGGTGGCGCTGTACGTGGCCAACGCCGTGACCAGCGCCCTGCTGGCGCGCGAACGCGGCGCCGGCGGCCAGGCCGTGGAAGTGCCGATGTTCGAATGCATGGTGGCCTTCCTGGCGCCCGAGCATCTGGCCGGACTGACCTTCGTGCCGCCCGAAGGGCCGGCGGGCTATACGCGCCTGCTCAACGAGTACCGCCGCCCCTTCCGCACCCGCGACGGGTTCATGAGCGTGGTGCCCTACACCACGCCGCAATGGCAGCGCTTCTTCGCGCTAGCCGGCAATCCCGAGATGGCGCAGGACCCGCGCTACCTGACGCTCAACAGCCGCAGCCAGCATTTCCCCGAGCTGTACCGCTACGTCGAAAGCGTGTTGGGCGAGCGCACCACGGCGCAATGGACCGAGCTGCTGGCGACCGCCGACATTCCCTACGCGCCGGTCAACGGCTTCGAGGAATTGCTGGCCGATCCGCATCTGCGCGCCACCGGTTTCTGGCATGAATCCGAGCACCCCACCGAAGGGCGCCTGATCCAGGCGGGCCTGCCCGTCAGGTTCAGCCGCACGCCGGCCGAGATCCGGCGGCATCCGCCCGGGCTGGGCGAACACACGGCCGAGATCCTGGTTGAAGCCCAGGCCGGCCGGAGGTCCTGAGTCCAGGCCCCAAGCACGAGGAGACAAACATGAAAAACACCATTCAAACCACCCTGATCGCCGCCGCGCTGTGCCTGCCCTCGCTGTCGGGCGCGGCCCCTGGCTATCCGCAGGCGGACAAGCCCATCCATTTCGTGGTCGGCTTTCCCGCCGGCAGCACCATCGACAACGTTTCGCGCGTGGTGGTCGACGATATCCGCGCCCGCACCGGCGCGCAGATCGTCGTCGAGAACAAGCCGGGCGCGCTGGGCGTGCTGGGCGTGGACACCGTGGCGCGGGCCGCGCCCGACGGCTACACCATGATGCCGAGCTCCAGCGCCACCAGTTCGTCCGGTCCCTACCTGTCCAAGGCCTTCCAGCGCTACGACGCCATGAAGGACTTCACCCAGGTCGGGCGCGTGGTGCGCTTCGACGTGGTCATCGTCACCCGCGCCGCCGGCCAGCATGGCGATGCGCGCCAGCTGGTGGCGGCGGCCAAGGAAAAGCCGAACTCGGTGACCAGCGGCTATGGCTCGGGCACGGGCCAGGTGGTCGCGGCGGCGTTCAGCCGCGCAGCGGGCGCCGAAGTGCTGGCCGTGCCCTACAAAGGCCAACCAGCCGCCATCACGGACCTGCTGGGCGGGCGCATCGATTTCGTGGCGGCCGATCTGGGGGCCGTGCTGCCGCAGATCCGCGCCAAGAACCTGAACGCCGTGGCCCTGGTTTCCAGCAAGCGTTCGACCATCCTGCCGGCGGTGCCCACCGCCCAGGAACTGGGCATGGGCAGCCTGGACCTGACTGGCTGGATCGGCGTGGCCGGCCCCGGCGGCCTGGCGCCCGAGGCCGCGAACTGGTGGTCCGAGCAACTGACGGCCACGATGCAGCAACCCGCGATCCAGGAGAAGCTGCGCGCCATGGGCATGGAGCCCGATCTGGCCACGGGCGATCCCTTGCAGCAGTTCGTGCGCAGCCAGTACGACGCCTGGGGCCAGCAGATCCGGCAGGCGGGCATCCAGCCGGAGTGAGCGGCAGGCTTGCCCAAAGAAAAGCCCACCCTTGCGGGTGGGCTTGGCCTTCATGGTGGCGTGCAGCCGTTACGCCTGCACCGCCAGTTCCTTCCACACCGCCAGCGGCGCTTCCGCGTGGTTCAAGGTGTAGAAATGCACGCCCGGCGCGCCGTTGTCCAGCAGCGTCTGGCACAGCTCGGTCACCACGTCCACGCCGAAGGCGCGGATGGAGGCCTTGTCGTCGCCAAACTCGGCCAAACGCAGGCGGATCCAGCGCGGCACTTCCGCACCGCACATTTCCGAGAAGCGCAGCAGCTGCGTATGGTTCGTGATGGGCATGATGCCCGGCACGATGGGCACGTTCACGCCCTTGGCCTGGGCCCGGTCAACGAAGTCGAAGTAAGCGTCGGCATTGAAGAAGTACTGCGTGATGGCCGCGTCGGCGCCAGCTTTCACCTTGTTCACGAAATGGTCCAGGTCGGCCGAGGGATTGGTCGCCTGGGGATGCATTTCGGGATAGGCCGCGACTTCGATGTGGAACCAGTCGCCCGTTTCCTCGCGGATGAACGACACCAGCTCGTTGGCATGGCGCAGCTCGCCCGCGTCGCCGCCCATGCCCGAGGGCATGTCGCCGCGCAGGGCCACCACGCGCCGCACGCCGTCGTTCTTGTAGGCCTGGAGGATGTCCCGCAGGTCCTGGCGCGATGCGCCGACGCACGACAGGTGCGGCGCCGCATCGCAGCCCAGGTTGCGCAGCGTGCGCACGGCGTCCGCCGTGCCGGCGCGGGTGGAGCCGCCCGCGCCGAAGGTCACGCTGACGTACTTGGGCTGGATGGCCAGCATCTGCTTGGCCGCGCGCACCAGCCGTTCCTGGCCGGCCAGGTCGCGCGGGGGGAAGAATTCCAGACTGAAAGCGGGAGTAGTCGAGTCAGACATTAGGGAATCAGCTTCGTGAGCAGGCCAGAGATGATGCTGTACAGGATCGCACCACCCACGGCCCACCAGAACCCGTTGACCTGGAAGCCCTTCAGCACGGAGCCGACGAACCAGAACAACAAGGCGTTGATGACAATGAGGAAGAGACCGAGAGTGACGATCGTGATGGGCAGCGTCAGCAGCACCAGCACCGGCTTGACCAGCATGTTGACCAGGCCCAGCACCAGCGCGGCGATGAGCGCCGATCCGAAGCTGGCCACGGTGATGCCGGGCAGCAGATAGGCAACGGCCAGCAAGGCCACCGCGTTCAGGATCCAGACGAGTATCAATGCCATGTTCGACCTCCTGTTGTGAGCCCGCTGGCCCTGCCGCGGCGATACGTTCGCGGCAGAGGTCCTGCAGACCGGAAAGCCCGCGCCGACATGGCGCGGCACTTTCCTATTTTGCTACAACCATCAATAGCGGTAGTGCTCGGGCTTGTAGGGGCCTTGCACCGGCACGTTGATGTAGTCGGCCTGGTCCTGGCGCAGGGTCGTGAGCTTCACGCCCAGCTTCTTCAGGTGCAGGCGCGCGACCTTCTCGTCCAGGTGCTTGGGCAGCACGTAGACCTGGCCCGAGGTGTAGGCTTCGTTGCGCGTGAACAGTTCGATCTGGGCGATGGTCTGGTTGGCGAACGAGGACGACATCACGAACGACGGGTGGCCGGTGGCGCAACCCAGGTTCACCAGGCGGCCCTGAGCCAGCAGGATGATGCGCTTGCCATCCGGGAAGATGACGTGGTCGACTTGCGGCTTGATCTCTTCCCACTGGCAGTCGGCCAGGCCGGCGACGTCGATTTCGTTGTCGAAGTGGCCGATGTTGCACACGATGGCCTGGTCCTTCATGGCGTTCATGTGCTCACGCGTGATGACGTGGTAGTTGCCGGTGGCGGTGACGAAGATGTCGCCATGCTTGGCGGCCTCTTCCATGGTCACGACCTTGAAGCCTTCCATGGCGGCCTGCAACGCGCAGATCGGGTCGATTTCCGTGACCCAGACCTGGGCGCGCAGCGCCACCAGCGCCTGGGCGCAGCCCTTGCCCACGTCGCCGTAGCCGGCCACGACGGCGACCTTGCCGGCGACCATCACGTCGGTGGCGCGCTTGATGCCGTCGACCAGCGATTCGCGGCAGCCGTACAGGTTGTCGAACTTGGACTTGGTGACCGAGTCGTTGACGTTGATGGCGGCGAAGGCCAGCTCGCCCTTCTGCGACATCTGGTACAGGCGATGCACGCCGGTGGTGGTTTCTTCCGTCACGCCCTTGATCAGGGCCAGGCGGGTCGAGTACCACTTGGGATCGCGCTTGAGGGTTTCCTTGATGGCGGCGTACAGGATGCGCTCTTCGTCGCTGCCCGGATTGGCCAGCACCGAGATGTCCTTTTCGGCCTTGGTGCCCAGGTGCAGCATCAAGGTGGCGTCGCCGCCGTCGTCCAGGATCATGTTGGCGTTTTCGCCATTGGGCCATTCGAAGATCTTGTGGGTGTATTGCCAGTACTCTTCCAGCGTTTCGCCCTTGACGGCGAAGACCGGCGTGCCCGACGCGGCGATGGCGGCGGCGGCGTGGTCTTGCGTAGAGAAGATGTTGCACGAGGCCCAGCGCACTTCGGCGCCCAGCGCCACCAGCGTTTCGATCAGCACGCCGGTCTGGATGGTCATGTGCAAGCTGCCGGCGATGCGCGCGCCCTTGAGCGGCTGCTTGGCGGCGAATTCCTCGCGGATGGCCATCAGGCCAGGCATTTCGGTTTCGGCGATGGCGAGTTCGCGGCGGCCCCAGCCGGCCAGCGACATGTCGGCGACGAGGTAGTCGGAGAAGGATTTATCAGTCACAGCGTTCATGGTGTGTAGGCTCCACGTGAAATACGAACGGCGCACGATATGGCCGGACAACGCGAATACACCACGACAGTCGAGTGCTCGCCTTTCCCGCCATATGCGACAAAGGTGAGCGCCGTTGCTGTAGCGCCGCGCAAGGCGCGCCGCTTGAACAAGGATTCCTGAGCCTGGCGAGCCTGGTTCCACCGCCGTACTGGCTGGAGGGAACCGCAGGGTCGTCGCAACGCTCCTCAGGATTGCCGGGCATTGTACCCGGGAACCGTCCCGCAAGGATCAAACCCCTGGCTCCCTGGCGGGCATTTCACCGCCGGGCCGCCTGGCTTGCGCCGCCTCTTCGGGCACGCAAAACATCTCCGCGCCGCGCGCGCTCCCGTCCAGCGGCACCAGTGCAGCCAGCAGGGTCGAGGCGACCGAGTCCCAGCTGCGCGTCAGCGCGTGTTCGCGCACCGCATGACGGTCCAATGCCTGGGCCGCGCGGCAGGCGTGGCCCAGGTCTTCATCCAGGAAACCGGTGACGCCCTGGGCCACCACCGCCAGCGGCGCTTCGCTGCGGAAGGCGGCCACCGGCGTGCCGCAGGCCATGGCCTCCAGCATGACCAGGCCAAAGGTGTCCGTCAGGCTGGGAAACACGAAGACGTCGGCCGACCCGTACAAGGCGGGCAACGCCTGGTCGTGCCGCATCCCCATGAAAATGGCGCCGGGAAAGCGCTTCTTCAGCCGCGCCTCATCCGGCCCCGCGCCCACCACCACCTTGCTGCCCGGCAGGTCCAGCGACAGGAAAGCATCCAGATTCTTTTCGCGCGCCACGCGGCCCACGCTCAGGAATACGGGACGGGGCAGATCGGGGAACGCCTGGTCGGCGCCCGGCTGGAACTTGCGCGAATCCACGCCGCGCGACCAGATCTGCAGATTCGCCAGGCCGCGCCGCGCCAGCACGTCGCGCACCGTGGGCGTAGGCACCAGCACCCGCTGCGAAGGCCGGTGGAACCAGCGCAGATAGCGCCACGGCAAGGCGGCGGGAATGCCCATGCGCGCCTGCAGGTAGTCCGGGAACATGGTGTGGAACGAGGTCGTGAAGCGCCAGCCCCGCGCCAGCGCCATGCGGCGCGCGGCCAGGCCCAGCGGACCTTCGGTGGCGATGTGCAGGGCGTCGGGCACGATGTCGCCCAGAATGCGGCGCAATTGCCGGCCGGGCTGCAAACACAGCCGCAGGTCGGGCTCGGAGGGCGCCGGCACGGTGCGGCTGCCCTGCGGGTTCACCACGATCAGCTCGTGGCCCCATTCTTCAAGGATCTGCTGCATGGTCGTCCAGGTGCGGACGACGCCATTGACTTGCGGATGCCAGGCATCCGTGACCAGGACGATGCGCATGATGGAGCCGGAAGTGGGCGATAAGCGCGATTTAGCCCGCGCCATGTGACATGCCCAAGACGGCCTGCGCGGCCGGATGCTAGTTGTTGCGGCGGGGATACCCTTGCGCCGTGATGCGCACCCAGACTTCGCGCTTTTCCTCTTCCGTCATGAAGACCCAGTTGGCGACTTCCATGGCGGTGCGGCCGCAGCCGCGGCAGATGTCGTCAAACAGCGTGGAGCAGACGGCCACGCACGGCGAATCCGTGGCCTTGAAGGCGCGTTGCGCGTCTTCGGGGTCTGGCAGTTTGGAGAGGTCGACGTGGTGCTGATTCATCGACCGTAGGTTAACACCGGGAGTATGTCCCTTTTTGGAAGGCCCTATGCCCCGCCCGGGCTTCAGCGCCAGCCCGCAGCTGGGGTGCTACACCCCGGCGACGGCCCCGTCAGCGCCAGCCGAAAAACGCCCCCGCCTGGGCCAGCAGCGCGTCCGGGCACTCTTCCGCCAGGTAGTGCGCGCCCGGCAGCGGACCGCCGGACACCTCGTCAGCCACCGCGCGCCACAGCGCCAGCACGTCGAAGTTCCGGCCCACCGCGCCGCGCTCGCCCCACAGCACGCGCAGCGGCAGCCGCAAGCGCTCGCCGGCGGTCCGGCCGGCGCGGTCGTGCTCCAGGTCCAGCGTGGCGGAGGCGCGGTAGTCCTCGCAGAGGCCCGCAGCCCAGCCGGGCAGGCGCGCGGCGCGTTCGTATTCGGCCATCGCCTCGGCGGAAAAATGCGCCAGCCCGCCGGGCCGTCCGCCCATCACGGAACGCAGGTAGAACACCGGATCGCGTTCGATCATGGTTTCGGGCAGCGGCGCCGGCTGGATCAGCCAGAACCAGTGGAAATAGGCCTGGGCGAAGGCGCGCGTGGTGCCTTCGTACATGTCCAGCGTGGGCGCGATGTCCAGCAGCATCATGCGGCTGACGGCGGCGGGATGGTCCAGCGCCAGCCGGTGCGCCACGCGCGCGCCGCGGTCATGCGCCAGCACCTCGAAGCGCTCGTGGCCCAGGGCGCGCATCAACCCGATCATGTCGGCCGCCATCTCGCGCTTGGAATGGGCTGAGTGGTCCGGCGACGCGGCGGGCTTGTCGCTGTCTCCGTAGCCGCGCAGATCCGCCGCCACGCAGCTGCGGTGGCGCGTCAGTTCCGGCCAGACGCGGTGCCAGATGGCGTGGGTCTGGGGATGCCCGTGCAGCAACAGCAGCGGCGGGCCCGAGCCGTCCACGCGCGCGGCGATCTCGATGCCGTTGGCGGCGATGCGGCGCACGGGCAGGTCGAAAAATGTCGTCATACGGCCTCTCGGTCCAGGCGGTCGCGCACGCGGCGCGCCAGGTCTTTCATCCAGGGATGCCGCGCCCAATGGCGCGCCTCGAAACGTTCCACCTCGTCCAGCTGCTGCAATGATGCGCCCACCATGTCCTGCCCTTGCACATACATGCGACGGTGCCGCTCGGGCAGCATGAACGCCGCGGTCCAGCCGTCCGCGGCTGTGACGCGCCCAGCCGCCACGTCGATGCCGACGCGGTTGGTGGCCGTATTGGACACCCTGGCGAGCAAGGCGTCGATCTCGGCAGGCGCCAGGCTGATCAACAGCAGGCCGTTGTTCACGGCATTGAAGTAGAAGATTTCACCGAAACTGGGCGCGATCACCGCGCGGATGCCGAACTGCTGCAGGCCCCACACCGCATGCTCCCGGCTGGAGCCACAACCGAAGTTCGGTCCCGCCACCACGATGGATGCGCCGGCATAGGCGGGTTGGTTCAGCACGAAATCGGGCCTGGGCGCGCCGGCGGCGTCGAAGCGCAGGTCGTGCAGCAGGCCGCGGTCCAGCCCCGCCTTGTCGATGATGCGCAAGAACTGCTTGGGCATGATCTGGTCGGTGTCCAGATTGGAGAAAGGCAGCGGCGCGGCGACGCCGTTGATGGTTGCGGTCATGCTTGTTGCTCCCAGGCGCGGACGTCGACGATGCGGCCGGCCAGCGCGGCGGCGGCGGCCATGGCCGGAGACATCAGGTGCGTGCGGCCAGCGCGCCCCTGGCGGCCTTCGAAATTGCGGTTGGTGGTGGAGGCGCAGCGCTCGCCCGGACTGAGCACGTCGTCATTCATGGCCAGGCACATGGAACAGCCGGGCTGGCGCCACTCGAAGCCGGCCTCGATCAATTGCGCCGCAATGCCCTCGGCCTCGGCCTGCGCGCGCACCGCGCCCGATCCGGGCACCACCATGGCCCGCACGCCCGCCGCGACCTTGCGGCCGCGCACGACCGCTGCCGCCGCGCGCAGGTCTTCGATGCGCCCGTTGGTGCAGGAGCCGATGAACACGCGGTCTATCGGCACACCGGCTATCGGCATGCCAGGCGCCAGGCCGATGTAGTCCATGGCCTTCTCCAGCGCCAACCGGGCCAGCGCATCCGGCTCCGCCTGCGGATCCGGCACCACGCCGTCCACCGGCATGGCTTGGTCCGGACTGGTGCCCCAGGTGACGAAGGGCGCGATCGCGGCAGCGTCCAGCGCGTGCTCCGCATCGAACACGACGTCCGCGTCCGACCGCAGCGTGGCCCAATAGGCGCGCGCCTGCGACAAGGTCTCGCCATGCAGTTCGGGCGCATGCGTGATGACGTAGGCCTCGGTGGTGGCATCCGGCGCGATCAGCGCGGCGCGGGCGCCGGCCTCCACCGTCATGTTGCACAAGGTCATGCGGGCCTCGGCGGACAGCGCGGCGATGGCCTCGCCGCAGAACTCCACCGCGTGGCCGCGCGCGCCCTGCGCGCCGATGCGGTGCACGATGCAGATCACCAGGTCCTTGGCCGTGACGCCGGCGGACAGCGAGCCGTCGACGCGGATGCGCATGTTGCGCGCCACCCGGTACGCCAGCGTCTGCGTGGCCAGCACATGTTCGACTTCGGACGTGCCGATGCCGAAGCCCAGCGCGCCCAGCGCGCCATAGGTGGTGGTGTGGCTGTCGCCGCACAGCACCACCATGCCCGGCAGCACCATGCCATGCTCGGGCGCGATCACATGTTCGATGCCTTGCAGCGGATCGGTGGTGTCGAACAGCGCGATGCCTTGCTCGTCGCAATTGCGCTTGAGGTTGAGCGCCTGGCGCGACGAGGCATCGTCGGCGATCACGCGCAGCGCCGCCGGCACCGGATGCGTGGGGATGATGTGGTCCACCACCGCCATCTGCTGCCCGGGACGCAGCACGCCGCGCCCGCGCGCAGCCAGGCCGCTGAAGGCTTGCGGGCTGGTGTATTCGTTCATGATGTGCAGGTCGACGTAGAGCAGGATGTGCTCGTCGTCGATCCGGGCCACCTCATGGCTGGCCACCAGTTTGTCGTACAGCGTCATGCCGGGCATGTCTTGCGTCCTTCGAAGTTGGGGTCTTGCGGCCCGGTCAGTTGGCCTGGATGCCGGCGTCCTTGACGATGCCGGCCCAGCGCGTCATCTCGGCGGCCACCATGGCATCGGTCTTGGCGGGCGAGGAGATCAGCGGATCGAAGCCTTCGCGGCCCATGCGCTGCGCCAGCTCCGGCGAACGCAAGGCCTGTTCGAGCTTGGCGTTCAGCGTGTCGATCACGGATTGCGGCGTGCCGGCAGGCGCACTGATGACGAACCAGGTGTTGAACTCGTAGCCGGGCAGTCCGGATTCGGCGATGGTCGGCACATCGGGCAAGAGCGGCGAGCGCGTGGTGCCCGTCACGCCCAGCGCCTTGAGCTTCTTGCCGTCGACCTGCGGCTTGGCCGCGGACAGCACCGGAAAGCTCATCTGCACCTGGCCGCTGATCGTGTCCACCATGGCGGGGCCACCGCCCTTGTAGGGCACGTGCAGGATCTGGGTCTTGGACACCGACTTGAACAGTTCCGCGGCCATGTGGAAGGTGCTGCCCGTGCCCGCCGAGCCGAAGCTCAGATCATTGGCGGGGCGCTCGCGCACATAGGCCAGCAGCTCGCTCACATTGGCCACCGGCAGCTGGTTGGTCACCGTCAGCACGTGCTGAGACGTGCCTATCGTGCCGACCGAACGCAGGTCCTTTTTCGTGTCGAACGGCATGGTCTGGAACAGCGCCGGGTTAATGGCCAGCGACATGGTGTTGACGGCCAGCGTATAGCCGTTGGGCTCGGCGCGCGCCACCGCGGCCATGCCGATGTTGCCGGAGGCGCCGGCGCGGTTCTCCACCACCACGCTCTGCCCCAGGGCGCGGCCCCAGGCGTCCGAAATCAGGCGCGCGGCGATGTCCACGCTGCCACCGGGCGCGAAGGGCACGATGAGCGTCACGGCGCGCTGGGGAAAGGCGTCGGCGGCGGCCGGCTGGGTCCAACAGGATGCGGCGATGGCCGCGCACAAGACGCCGGCCGCTTTGTTGATCTTCATTCCTGGTCTCCTCGTTTGGCCGCGCCAGGCGGCTCTGTAGTGGTGAGCCCAGTGTATAAGCCGGTCTTGTTCTTATAATTAATGATTTAAATAAAGCTTTATTAAATTCAATTTATAAATAAGCGCATGGATGCCCTCTCCGATCTCGCCTTCTTCTCGCTGGTGGTCAAACACGGCAATCTGTCCGCCGCCGCCCGCGAACTGGGCCTGACCCCGCCCGCGGTCAGCACGCGCCTGGCCAAGCTGGAGCAGCGCCTGGGCGTGCGGCTGCTGAACCGCACCACTCGCCGGGTCAGCGTCACGCAGGAAGGCGAGTTGTACCTGGCCGAAGGCGCACGCATCCTGACGGACCTGGAAGCGCTGGAACGTTCGGTATCGAGCGCCCGTGCCCGTCCCCAAGGCTTGTTGCGGCTGAACGCGACCTTCGGTTTCGGCCGCGCCCACATCGTGCCCGCGGTGTCGGACTTCGCGCGCCAGTACCCGGAAGTGGAAGTGCAGATGCGCCTGACCGACAGGCCGCTGAACCTGATCGAGGAAGGCTTCGACGTCGCAGTGCGCTTTGGCGACCTGCCCGACGCTCGCCTGACCGCGCGCAAGATCGCCTCCAACCGCCGGCTGCTGTGCGCGTCGCCGCGCTATCTGGAAACTCATGGCGAGCCGCGCGCGCCGGGCGACCTGCAGCGCCACCGCTGCATCGTGGTGCGCGAAAACGACGTGGCCTACGGCACCTGGCGCCTGGAATCGGGCCTGCGCGCGGAAACCGTGAAGGTGCGCGGACCGCTCAGTTCCAACGACGGGCAAAGCGCCTTGGAATGGGCGCTGGACGGCCACGGCATCGTCATGCGTTCGGAATGGGAAACGGCCGAGCACCTGCGCGCCGGCCGCCTGCGGGCGGTACTGGCTGACTGGCGCACGCCGCCCGCCGACATCCACGCGCTCTACCCCGAACGGCTGAACCTGCCCGCCAAGACGATAGCGTTCGTGGAGTTCCTGTCGCAGCGCTTTGCCCGGCATCTGCGCGCGCCGGGCTCGGACGACGCGGTCTGGTGAACAGGCGCTCGCGTCCCGCCCCGCCGCTGGCGGGACGGAACGTTAAGCGTCCACCCCCAACCGCGCGCCCGCGCGCACGATGCCGCAGCGCTTGTGCGCCCGCATCACCACGCCGACTTCGCTGTTCAGCACGCCGTCGAGCTCGCCCAGGCGACGCGTCACCACGTCCCACAAATGCAGGCTGTCGCGGCACAGCACGTGCCAGAACAGCTGGGACGCGCCACTGGTGCCGAACAGGCAGCGGGTGTTGGGATCCAGCGCCAGGTGCGCGGCCAGCGCGTCCACGGCTTGCGGGCGCACCTGCACGGAGATCACCGCCTCCACCGGAAAGCCAACCAGCGCCGGCTCCACTTCCACGCGGAAACTCAGCGCGCGGCGCTCCACCATGTTGTGCAAGAGGCGCTGCGCGGTGGGTTCGCTGACGCCGGCCTGCTCGGCCAATTCGGCCAGGCTGGCGCGGCCGTCGCGCATCAGGTAGGCCACCATGCGCTGCTCGGCGTCCGTCAGCGCGGCGGGCGGCTGCGCCGCTGTGGCCTCGGCCGCAGCGCAGCCGGTCTGGGCCTGGATGCGCCATTGGCCGGCGCGGCGGAACGGCCGCAGCACCAGCCTCGCCTCCACGTGTTCGACCCCGTCTATGGAAGGCAGCACGCGCGTCACCACGTCCGGCATGTCGGCCGCGTCCGCCAGTGTCAGCTCGGCCATCAGGTCGGCCGAACCGGCCAAGGTGACCACGAGCTGGCTGATGTCCAGCCGCGCCAACTGGTCCGCCACCTCCGGCACGCGGCCCGAACGGCAGCGCACCCAGGCATGCAGCACCACGCCGCGGCCGGCGGCCAGCGGATCAAGTTCGGCGATGACACGCAAGGCGTCGGCATCCATCAGGCGCTTGATGCGGCGCGCGACGGTGCGCTCGGCAATGCCGGTCGCCGCGCCCAGCTCGCGCCAGGACGCGCGCGGGTCCGCCTGCAGCGCGATCAGGCAGGCGAGGTCGGTGTCGTCCAGCCCCGGAGCTAGGGGCTTACCCTTACTTGACGTGTCCATATTCATTAAATTAACGTTCGCGCATTGATAAAAACATAAAATTAAACGGTCTTTTTGACCAAAAATAAATTCTTATTTGAGGTTTTCATGAGCAGCACATCAGCATCCCTGCGCAAGCCGCAGGGGGCAGCCGCCTCGGCCGGCCCCGCGCCCGTCTCCCGTGCACGCACCATCCTGGCCGGTAGTGTAGGCAATGCGGTCGAATGGTTCGACTGGACCATCTACGCGTCCTTCGCCATCTTCTTTTCCAGCCAGTTCTTTCCCGAAGGCAACGAAACCACGGCCCTGCTGGCGACCTTCGGCATTTTCGCCGTGGGCTTCTTCATGCGCCCGGTGGGCGGCTGGATACTGGGCATCTTCTCCGACCGCTACGGCCGCAAGGCCGCGCTGGGCCTGACCATCCTGATGATGGCCGGCGGCTCGCTGATCATCGCCCTCACCCCCACCTACGCCGCCATCGGCCTGGCCGCCCCGCTGCTGCTGACCGCCGCGCGCCTCCTGCAAGGCCTGTCGCTGGGCGGAGAGTATGCCTCGGCCACGACCTTCCTGGCGGAAATGGCGCCGCCCGACAAGCGCGGCTTCTATTCCAGCTTTGTGTTCTTCAGCGCCGCCGTGGGCATCCTGGCCGCCTCGGCCATCGGCTGGGTGCTGACCTCGACCCTGACCAAGGCCGACATGGCCGCCTGGGGCTGGCGCATTCCGTTCTTCCTGGGCGCCCTGGGCGGCCTGGCCGGCATGTGGATCCGCCGCTCGATCCCCGAAACCGAGGCGTTCTCGCACGCCAAGAAGGCCGGTGTCGAAAAGCAGCCGCTGCGCACCCTGCTGCGCGACCACCCGCGCGAAGTGCTGCGCATCGTGGGCTTCTCCATCCTGACCACGTTCGCGTTCTACATCTTCGTGGCCTACGTGCCTACCTACGCCATCCGTCAGGTGCATGCCGATCCCAAGACCGCCTTCGCCGCCAACACCGTCGCGCTGATCGTGTTCATGCTGGTGCAGCCGCTGTTCGGCATCCTGTCCGACCGCATCGGCCGCAAGCCGCAGCTGATCTTCTTCGCCGCCGGCTACCTGGTGTTCTTCTATCCGCTGATGACCACGCTGGGCCCCTCGTTCGGTTCGATCCTGGCGGTGGAACTGTTCGGCCTGGTGCTGTACGCCATGTACACCTCGATCGCGCCGGCCATCATGTCCGAGCAGTTCCCCACCAGCGTGCGCGCCGTCGGCATCGGCACGCCGTACAACCTGGTCGTGGCGCTGCTGGGCGGCACCACGCCCTATCTGCTGACCTGGCTGCAAAGCAAGGGCATGGAGCGCTGGTTCTTCTACTACGTGCTGGCGGGCGCCGTGATCACCCTGATCACCTTCATCCGCATGCCCGAGACCAAGGGCCAGACCCTGAAATAAGCAACCCCGAGCGTCACGTCCAAACGCTTTCCGGCCCGCTAAGGACCGGAGAGCTTTTTCATTTCCGATGAGACCCATGCCAGCACAAGACACCGCCCTGCACTTCCAAGACGCCCAGGCCCTGGCCGGCGCCATCCGCCGGCGCGAACTGAGTTCGCGCCAGGTCACCACTCACTTTCTGGACCGCATCGAGCGCGCCTCCGCGCTGGCCGCCTACAGTGAAGTCACGGCCGAGCGCGCACTCGCCCAGGCCGATGCCGCCGACCGCCTGCTCGCCGCGGGCATTGTGCTGGGTCCCCTGCACGGCGTGCCCGTGGCGGTGAAAGACAGCGTGCAATGGGAAGGCGTCAGCGCCTGTCTGGGTTCACTCGCCCTGCAGGGTCGGATCAGCGACGTAACGGCGGCTCCGCTCTGCAAGCTGGCCGCGCAAGGCATGGTGGTGCTGGGCAAGACCCGCATGACCGAGTTCGCCTTCGGCCTGTCGGGACAGAATCCCACGCAAGGCACGGCACGTAATCCCTGGGATGCACAGGCCGCGCGCGCGCCTGGCGGCTCGTCCAGCGGCGGCGGCGTGGCCGTGGCCGCCGGCTTGGCGCCGCTGGCGCTGGGCGGCGACACCGGCGGCTCGGTGCGCGCGCCGGCGGCCCTCAACGGCCTGGTCGGCTACAAGCCGTCCACCGGCGTCATCAGCCGCGGCGGCTGCCTGCCCCTGTCGGACACACTGGACGTGCTGGGTCCGATCACGCGCAACGTAGCCGACGCCCGCTTGCTGACGCAATTGCTGGCCGGGCCGGACATCGACGACCCGGCCACGCTGGACTTTCCCGCGAGCGCCATCGCCGCCCTGCGCCAGCCGGCCCGGCGCGGCCCGGGAACGGTGGCGGTGCTGGCGCCCGACGCCTGGCCCGCGCCCCTGGCCGAAGCCGGCCTGCGGGCCTGGCGCGAGGCCGAGGAGAACCTGGCGCGGGCCGGCTACACGCCCACGCCCTGGCATCCGTCCGCGGCCCTGTCGTTTGCCCGCATGGCGGACGACAACTCCGTGGTCCTGGCCTACGAGGCCTATCGCTATTACGGCGCGCTGGCCGAAGACCTGGCCCAGCCGCTATGGGATGTGGTGCGCAAGCGCATCGCGGCTGGCGGCCGCATCGCGCAAGCCGACTACGAGGCCGCGCTGCAACGCCGCGCCGCCGACATGGCCGCGTTCGCGCAGGCCATGCAGGGCCTGGATGCCTTGCTGATGCCCGCCTGCGACCAGGCGGCGCAAACGTTGGACGCCGACGACACGCGCCACGCCGGCCTGGGCAAGCTGCTGCGCCCCGCCAACTTCCTGGGCGCTGCCGCCATCTCCCTGCCTGTGGGCTTCGATGCCGAAGGCATGCCCATGGCGGTGCAGCTGCTGGCGCCCGCGGGCGGCGACGCGGCCATGCTGGATTGCGCCACGGCGCTGGAGCCGGTGCTGGCGCCGGCGCCGCGCCGCCCGGATCTGTCGGCCTGGGGGCTGTAAACCCTTGCGGCAACGAAAAAGCCCCCGCAGTTTGCGGGGGCTTTGCTTTGCAGAACCAGGCAGGCTTACAGGGCCTTCTTCAGTTCCTGCACCTTGTCCGTGGCTTCCCACGAGAACTCCGGCTCGGAACGGCCGAAGTGGCCGTAGGCGGCAGTCTTGGCGTAGATCGGGCGCAGCAGATCCAGCATGTTGACGATGCCCTTCGGACGCAGGTCGAAGTGCTCGCGCACCAGCTTGGCGATCTGGTCGTCGGGGATGACGCCGGTGCCTTCCGTGTACACGGTGATGTTGATGGGCTCGGCCACGCCGATGGCGTAGCTGACCTGCACCTGGCACTGGCGCGCCAAGCCGGCGGCCACGATGTTCTTGGCCACGTAGCGGGCGGCGTAAGCGGCCGAGCGGTCGACCTTGGACGGATCCTTGCCCGAGAACGCGCCGCCGCCGTGCGGGCAAGCGCCGCCGTAGGTGTCGACGATGATCTTGCGGCCGGTCAGGCCGCAATCGCCTTGCGGTCCGCCGATGACGAAGCGGCCGGTCGGGTTGACCAGGAACTTCGTTTGCGGCGTGATCAGGCCTTCGGGGAAGCTGGGCTTGATGATGTCTTCGATCACCGCTTCGCGGATGGTCTCTTGCGAGACCTCGGGCGCGTGCTGGGTCGACAACACCACGGTGTCGACTTCAGCCGGGCGGCCGTCGATGTAGCGGAACGTCACTTGCGACTTGGCGTCGGGACGCAGCCACGGCAGGCGGCCGTCCTTGCGCAGCTCGCTCTGGCGCTGCACCAGGCGGTGCGCGTACCAGATCGGGGCCGGCATCAGGTCGGGAGTTTCGTCGCAGGCATAGCCGAACATCAGGCCCTGGTCGCCCGCGCCCTGGTTCAGGTAGTCTTCGGAGCTGCGGTCCACGCCCTGGGCGATGTCCGGCGATTGCTTGTCGTAGGCGACCAGCACCGCGCAACCCTTGTAGTCGATGCCGTATTCGGTGTTGTCGTAGCCGATGCGGCGGATCGTGTCGCGCGCGACCTGGATGTAGTCGACGTTGGCGGTGGTGGTGATTTCGCCCGCCAGCACTACCAGGCCGGTGTTGCACAGCGTCTCGGCTGCGACGCGCGCATTCGGATCCTGGGTGAAAATCGCGTCCAGGATCGAGTCGGAGATTTGGTCCGCAACCTTGTCGGGATGCCCTTCGGAGACGGATTCGGAAGTAAAGAGAAAGTCGTTGTTGGCCACAGATGCGTCCTTGGTGGCCGGCGTTGCCGGCGCATAGGTTCACGAGGCGCGTTGCACCCCCGACCGCATGACATACGCAAATCTGGGCGCGACGCTTTAGCGGATTTGGCAAAAGCTGCGCAAAGCGCTACACCCTTGCCGTCGCCCCGCAAGTTGTCGGTTAACTCGGCGACTGACTTATTTTAAGCGAAAATGCGGTTCTGCCGCCAAAGCCGGGGGACGTATGCATATTCCTCCTGGCCCAGACCCACTTCCAGCCCGTCCCACTTTCCTGCCGCATGCTGCTCTTCCTGTTCAGATTGTTCGCCGCCCTGCCCCTCTCCGCCGCCCACGCCGCGGGGCGCCTCGCCGGGCGGGCGATCTACGCCTGGCCGGGCAAATACCGGCGGCGGCTGCAGGCCAACGCGGCCCAGGCCGGCTATCCCGATCCAGCCTTTGCGCGCCGCGCGGCGGGCGAAATCGGCGCCATGATCCTGGAGAGCCCGCGCGTCTGGTTCCGCAATGAACAAAGCTTGGCCCAGGTGATTTCGGACGACAACGACGTGGTCAACGCGGCCCGCGCCGAGAACCGCGGCATCCTGTTCCTGACGCCGCACCTGGGCTGCTTCGAGATCACCGCGCGCTATCTGGCGCGCCAGATGCCCATGACCGTGATGTTCCGCCCCCCGCGCAAGGACATCCTCGCCCCGCTGCTGGAAACCGCGCGCAACACCTCGGCGGTCAATGCCGTGCCGGCCACCATGCAGGGGGTGCGTGAATTCGTGCGCGCCCTGCGCCGCGGCGAATCCGTGGGCATGCTGCCCGACCAGGCGCCCAGCGTGGGCGACGGCGTCTGGGCGCCGTTCTTCGGGCGCATGGCCTACACCATGACGCTGCCCGGCAAGCTCGCCACGCAGACAGGCGTGCCCATCATCCTGACCGCGGGCGAACGGCTCCCCGGCGGCCGGGGCTGGCGCATCCACTACGTGCGCGTGCCCGAACCGCTGCCCGCCGATGCCCAAGCGCAGGCCGCGCTGCTCAACGCCGCCATGGAAACGCTGATCCGCCGCTGCCCGGAGCAATATCTCTGGAGCTACAACCGCTACAAGACGCCGCGCGGCGCTCCCCCGGCGCCTGCCGCCGACACCGCGTCCCCGGCCAACTGAACCGCCGCGCTCCCGACCGCTTCACTTTCCTCACTATGACTAACTTCAAAACGCGTTCGCTGGTATCCCTGATGAAATGGTTCGCCCGCATCAAGCCGTCGACGCGGCTGCGCATCGGCGCCGGGCTGGGCTGGCTGGCGCCACGGCTGGTCAAGTCGCGCGCGCGCATCGTGCGCCGCAATCTCGAGCTGTGCTTTCCCGAGCAACCCGAACAGGTCCGCGAACAGTGGGTCGCGGACCACTTCCGCGCGCTGGCGCAATCCATCGTCGACCGCGGCGTGCTCTGGTACGGCACGCCCGAAGCTGTCAGGGAGATGGTGACGCTAAGCGGCGTGGACGAGGTCAACGCGCTGATCGCCCAAGGCCGGTCGGTGATCCTGCTGGCGCCCCATTTGATCGCCATGGACGCGGGCGGCACCCGGCTGACGATGGATATCCCCAGCGCCGCCACGATGTACACCCCGCAAAGCGACCCCAACATCGACGCCGTCATGGCCGCCGGACGGACTCGTTTCAATGAGTCCTTCGTGGTCAGCCGCAAGGACGGCGTGCGCGAACTGATCCGCCACCTGCGCGCCCCCCGCCCTGTCTATTACCTGCCCGATATGGACTTCGGCCGCCAGGGCGCGGTGTTCGCGCCCTTCTTCGGCATCCCGGCGGCCACCCTGCTCTCCACCGCCCAGCTGGCCAAGAAATGGGATGCGGTGGTAAAGCCGGTTCTGGGCTTCTGGAATCCGGATACCGGCCGCTATCACATCGAAGTGCTGCCGCCGCTGGCCGACTTCCCGGGGACCGATACGTTGGAAGACGCCACGGCGCGCCTGAACCGCGAGCTGGAATCCTGGATCCGCCGCTGCCCCAGCCAGTACTACTGGGTCCACCGCCGCTTCAAGACGCGTCCGCCGGGCGAACCCAAACTCTACTGAGTCCGCGGCTCGCGCCCCAATATGGGCGATAATCCAGTGATGAACTGGAACTTCACCAAAATGCATGGCGCGGGCAACGATTTCGTCGTGCTCGACGGGGTCCGCCAGACCATCGACATGACGCCCGAGCGCGCCCGCGCCTTGGGCGACCGGCATTTCGGCATCGGCGCCGACCAGATCCTCCTGGTCGAACGCGCCACCCGGCCCGACGCGGATTTCCGCTATCGCATTTTCAATTCCGACGGCAGCGAGGTCGAACACTGCGGCAACGGCGCGCGCTGCTTCGTGCGCTTCGTGCACGAGCAAGGCCTGTCCGACCGCAACCCGCTGCGCGCCGAGATCGCCACCGGCATCCTGGTGCTGGACCAAGGCGACGACGAACAGGTCACCGTCGAAATGGGCAGCACGCGCTTCGAGCCCGAGGCCCTGCCGTTCGACACCGCCGGCCTGGCCGCGCGCGTCCAAGGCCAGGACACGCTGTGGGAACTGGAGCTGGATGCACCCGCCGGCCTGCCGCGCACGGTCGCGCTGTCCGCCGTGGCGATTTCCAATCCGCACGCCGTGCAGATCGTGGAGGACGTCGACACCGCACCCGTGTCCGTCCTGGGCCCCTTGATCGAAACCCATCCGCGCTTTCCACGCCGCGTCAACGCCGGCTTCATGCAGATCGTGGATCGCAACAACATCCGCCTGCGCGTGTTCGAACGCGGCGCCGGCGAAACCCTGGCCTGCGGCACCGGCGCCTGCGCCGCCGTCGCGGCCGGCATCCGCCGCGGCCTGCTGGACTCGCCGGTGCGCGTGCAAGCGCGCGGCGGCGTGCTGACCGTCGCCTGGAACGGCGAACAACTGCGCATGACCGGCCCGGCCAAGTCCGTTTTCACGGGGCAGGTCGATATCGACAAGCTCGTCTTCTCCATGGGGCTGAACCGATAAGCCATGACTGATACCGCTTTTACCGCTCACGACATCGCCGGTTTCCTGCAAGAGAATCCTGGCTTCTTCGACGACCATGCGGACGTCTTCGCCACCCTGCAGGTGCCGCACCCGCACGGCTCGCGCGCCATTTCGCTGGGCGAACGCCAGATCCTGACGCTGCGCGAACGCAACCGCGAACTCGAATGGCGCCTGAACGAACTCGTGCGCAACGCCACCGCCAACGAAAGCATCGGCACGCACGTGGCCAAATGGTGCTGCCGCCTGCTGTCCGAGTGCGATCCGCAGCATGTGCCGGGCGAAATCGCCCTGGGGCTGGCTGAACAGTTCGAGCTGAACCACGTGGCGCTGCGCTTGTGGGACCTGTCGGAGCTGCCGGCGACCGGCTATGGCGAACCCGTCACGCAAGACATGCGCGCCTTCACCGACAGCCTGAAGACGCCGTACTGCGGCACCGACACCGAATTCGAAGCGGCCGGCTGGCTCGACGCCAAGCCCAAGTCGCTGGCGCTGGTGCCCCTGCGCCTGGAAGCGGACGGCGCCGCCGTCGGCCTGCTGGTGCTGGGCTCGGACGACGCCGAACGCTTCACGCCCGAAATGGGCACAACCTTCCTGGAATCCATCGGCCAGCTGGCTTCGGCGGCGCTGCATCGCCTGAATCCGGCCTCGCCCAAGGCCTAGCGGCGACACGGGCGGACGCCATGCCGAAAACCACGCAAGCGCTAGACGCGGCACCGCCCGAAACGCCCCTGCCGGACGCGATGAGCGCCTGGCTGCGCCATCTGGAAACCAACCGGCGTTACTCGCCCCACACGCTGGACGGCTACCGCCGCGAACTGCATTTCCTGCGCGAGCTTGCCGCTAACGCCAAGCTGCCGCTGGACAAGATCGGCAACGGCCACATCCGCCAATTCGTGGCGCGCCTGCACGCCCAGGGCCGCGGGCCGCGCAGCCTGGCGCGCACCCTGGCCGCCTGGCGCGGCTTCTATCAATGGTGGGCGCCGGCGATCGAACTGGCCGGCAATCCCGTGGCCGGCGTGCGCGCCCCCAAGGCGCCGCGCGGCCTGCCCAAAGCCCTGTCGGTGGAACAGACCCAGGCCCTGCTGGACCGCGCCCCCGCGCAAGTGGCGACCGAACCCGCCGCGCTGCGCGACCAGGCCATGCTCGAACTGCTCTATTCCAGCGGCCTGCGGCTGTCGGAGCTGGTCGGGCTGGATCTGCGCTATGAACGTTCCGGCAGTTACGAATCGCGCGGCTGGCTGAGCCTGGAAGAGGCCGAGGTCACCGTGTTGGGCAAGGGCGGCAAGCGCCGCTCGGTGCCCGTGGGCCAGGCCGCGCTGGAGGCCCTGCGCAAATGGATCGCGGTACGGTCGCAGCTGGCGCCCTTCACGGCGCAGCCCGAAGACGCGGCCGCGCTGTTCCTGGGCGCGCGCGGACGCCGCATCTCGCCACGCGTGGTGCAGCTGCAACTGGCGCGCATCGCGCAACAGGCCGGCGTGCCCACGCACGTGCATCCGCACGTGCTGCGCCACAGCTTCGCCAGCCACGTGCTGCAGTCGGCGCAGGATCTGCGCGCCGTGCAGGAAATGCTGGGCCACGCCAATATCTCCACCACCCAGATCTACACGCGGCTGGACTTCCAGCACCTGGCCCGCGCCTACGATCAGGCGCATCCTCGGGCCGGACGCAAATCCTGAACGCGCCGGGTCCGGCGCGTTCAGCGAAAACGGATACTCAAGCCCGCTCGGCTGGCCCCTAGCCGCCTCCAGCGATCACGCCGCCCAACAACATCACGCCCAGCAACAACACGGCCAATGCCGCCAGCGCTTCCACGCCGTAACGCAGCCGCGCCGCGCCGGCGCTGGACAGGCGGCTGCCGATGCGCGTGGCCGCGCCGCCGGCCGCGACCGCCAGGCAGGCCAGCGCCGCCACCGTCAGCCCGGTACCCAAGCCCATCGCCAGGGCCGAGGCCACGCCCGCCAGGAAGAAACCCTGCGCCAGGGCGAACACCAGCACGATCAGCGCGCCGCTGCAGGGGCGCAAACCCACGGCCAGGATCGCCGTTCCCGCGCGGCGCCAATTCAGCGGACCCGAGACCTGCTCTGACGCGGGCGCATGCGCGTGGCCGCAGCCGCAATCGTGGCCGTGTCCATGCCCATGGCCGTGATCAAGCATGGCCCCCTCGGCCGCACGTCCTGCCCGGGTCCGCAACAGCGGACGGATAGCCTTGACCCACACCAGCCACGCGCCCAGCAAGGTCACCAACGCGTAGGAGCCGAGCTCCAGCCAGCGCGTGGCGTTGTTCATCGTTGCCGCGGTGGCGTTGAAGATCAGCGCCAGCACGGCCACCAGCGCGATCGCCACCAGCGCCTGGATCAGCGCGGACGCCAGCGCCAGCAGCGCGCCGTTGCGCGCGGTCTGACGATTGGCCAGCACGTAGGAAGAGATCACCGCCTTGCCATGCCCGGGCCCCAGCGCATGGAACACGCCGTAGGCGAAAGACAGCCCGATCAAGGCCCAGGCCGCGCCGCCATCGGCCTGCCAGGCGCGCACCGCGCCCGTCAGTTGGCGATAGAAATGGCTTTGCCAGGCCGACACCTGACCGAAGAAGCCAGCCAGCCAGCCCGGCCCGCCCATGCCCGCGCCGCTCTCCGGAACCCCGAAGGGATGCGCGCCCTGGGCCGCGGCCACACCCACGCCGCCCAGCAGCAGCACGGCCAACAGCGCAAGCGCTACGGGCAGCGCACCTCGATGCGGTGCGTCAGCCCCTTGGTGATGGCGAAAAGCTCGTCCGGCAAGGCGTCCGGGTCGGCCGGGATCGCGGCCAGTTGCTGCATGGTTTTCCAATCCAGTTCCTTGGGCTTGCGGTAGGCGGAGGTGCAGGCCCGGGCGTCCTGCCCGCCCAGCGATACCGCGCCGCTTTCATCAAAGGCGTAGGCCACGAAATAGGTGGGATCGTAGATGTCCACCTGCGCGCCGGCGGCACCCGGCGCCACGGGCGTGGCCAGCGGCAAAGTGAAGGACAGCGTCAGCCGCGTGGTCTTCGGATTCCAGTCGACGCGCGCATCGCGCGGGGCCGCGAAAGCCGCTGTCTTGCCGTCCACGGTGACGCGGGTGAAGTAGTGCGAGATCGGCTCGCCCAGCGCCCGCATCCAGTCCTGCGCCATGCCCTGCAAGGTTTCGGCAGACAGCGAGCCGTCCTTGCCCTTTTTCAATCCCTGCGTGGCGTAGGCGCCGAACATCTCATCAAACATCCAGACCTGCCGCAGCGCCGTGATGCGCCGCTGTCCATCGATATCGATCACCGCGCGGGCATCGATCCACATATGCGGGTGCGCGCTGGCGGCGCCCGCCGCCAGCAGCATCGCCGCCGCGGTCAGGGCTGCATGGCCGCGGCAAGCTGACGTGCGTTCCATTCAAACATTTCCAGATAGGTGGCGCCGGGCTGTCCGGGCTTGGACAGGGCATCGGAATAAAGCGTACCACCCACCTTGGCGCCGGTTTCGCGGGAGATCTGCTGGACCAGTTTGGGGCTGCTGATGTTCTCCACGAACACCGCCGGCACGCGCTCGCGCTTGACCTGTTCGATGATGCGCGCCACCTCGCCGGCCGCGGGCTCCGCATCCGTGGACACGCCCATCGCGGGGATGAACGTCACGCCGTAGGCGTCGCCGAAGTAGCCGAAGGCATCGTGCGAGGTCACGATCTTGCGGCGCTCGGCCGGAATCGCGGCGAAGGTCTTGCGGACCTGGACGTCCAGCGCCTTCAGGCGCGCGATGTAGGCTTGGGCGCGCTGGCGGTAGGCGTCGGCATGCTCGGGGTCGGCAGCGGCCAGTCCTTCGGCCACATTGTGGGCGTAGATGACGCCATTGGCCAGGTTCTGCCATGCATGCGGATCGGCGCCGCTGTGATGATGGCCATGTCCATGGTCGTGGTCGTGGTCGTGGTCGTGGTCGTGGTCATCATCATGCCCGCCGCCCGCGAACGTGCGCGGCTTCACGCCCTGGGACGCGGCCACGGTGGCGCCGGCAAAGCCCGACGCCTTCGCCAGGCGCGGCATCCAGGTCTCGAAATCCAGGCCGTTGACGAACAGCACCCGCGCGGTGGCCAGCTTCTTGGCATCGCCCGGCGTCGGCTCGTATTCGTGCGCATCACCGTCGGGCCCCACCAGCGTGGCCACGCTGACGTCGGCGCCGCCGACTTCCCGCACGATGTCGCCCAGGATGGAAAAGCTGGCCACGGCCTTCAGCGGCTCGGCGGCCTGCGCGGTTCCGAACAGCGCCGACAGGCACAGGCCTGCCATGGCGAGCAGCGCGCGGCGGCGCGCCAGGGGATGGAAACGCATGGCGTATCTCCTATAGGATGAGTCAGGCCCGGCGCATGCGGCGCCGCGCCGGCAGCAGCCCGCCTTGCGGGCCGCCCACGATGGAAAACAGGTAGCAGGCGCCCGCCGCCAGGATGATCGCGGGCGAGGCCGGCACATTGAAGTGGTACGAAATGAGCAGGCCGGCCGCTGAGGCCACCACGCCCAGGCCCGCGGCCAGCGGGATCTGGCGGGCGGCCGAGCGGACCCAGAAGCGCGCGGCGGCGGCGGGCAGCATCATGATGCCGACCACCATCAAGGTGCCCAGCACCTGGAAGCCCGCCACCAGGTTCACCACCACCAGCACCAGGAAACCCATGTGGACCCAGCCCCCGCCGCCGCCGCTGGCGCGCAGGAAACCCGGATCCAGGCATTCGGCCACCAGCAGCCGGTAGATCGCGGCCAGCGCCAAGAGGGTCACGCTGGCCGTGGCCGTGACCAGCAGCAATGCCGCGTCGTCCAGCCCCAGCACCGTGCCGAACAGCACGTGCAGCAGATCCATGTTGGAGCCGCGCAGCGACACCAGCAGCACGCCCAGCCCCAGCGATATCAGATAGAACGCGGCAAAGCTGGCGTCCTCGCGCAGCGGCGTCAGCCGCGCCACCAGCCCCGCCAGCAGTGCCACGGCCAGCCCCGTGGCGATGCCCCCCAGCATCATCGCGCCCAGCGACAGGCCGGCCAGCAGAAAGCCCGCCGCCACGCCGGGCAGGATGGCGTGCGACATGGCATCGCCCATCAGGCTCATGCGCCGCAGCACCAGGAACACGCCCAGCGGCGCGGCGCCCAGCGACAGGGCGCAGGCGCCAGCCAGCGCCCGCCGCATGAAGCCGTAGTCCAGGAAGGGCGACAGCACCCATTGCGCCAGGCTCATGCGTGACTCTCCGCGTGCCATTGACGCGCCCGCTTCAAGTGCGCATCGTTCAGGGTCTCTTCGGTGTCGCCCCAAGCCACCACCGAACCGGACAGCAGCAGGCATTCAGGGAAATGATCGCGCACCAGATCCAGGTCGTGCAGCACCGCGATCACGGTGCGGCCCTGCCCGTGCAGGCCGCAAAGCAGGGCCATCAGGTCGTCCGCCGTGTGGCTGTCCACCGCGGCAAAGGGCTCATCCAGCAGCAACACGGGCGCGTCCTGCACCAGCATCCGCGCAAACAGCGCGCGCTGCATCTGTCCGCCCGACAGCGCATCCACGCCGCGTCCGGCCGCGTCGGCCATGCCCACGGTCTCCAGCGCGTCCATGCAGCGGTCGAGTTCCTGGTACGCATACCGGCGCCATCCCCCCACGCGGCGCCAGGCGCCCATGGCCACCAGATCCAGCACCGACACCGGAAACGAACGGTCGAGCTCGGCGGCCTGGGGCAGCCAGGCCAGCTCCGAACGGCCCGCGCCACTGATGCGCACGCTGCCGGCCATGGGGCGCAGCACGCCCATGATGCCCTTGATCAAGGTGGACTTGCCCGCGCCATTGGGCCCCACCACGGCGGTCATGCCGCCCGCGGCAAAACGCCCCGACACCGATTTGAGCGCTGCGTGCCCGTGCCAGCCGAAGGACGCGTCGGCCAGCTCGATGGTGACCGGCGCGTTCATCCCGGCCACCAGTCCAGCGCCCAGCCGGTCAGGGCCCACAAGACGGCCGCCGCGGCCAGGGCGGCGGCCATGCGGCGCCAGGCGGAAGCCAGGAAGGCGGAACGCGGCGGGAGGTCTTGCCGGGGCGCGGCATCGGGCCGCCGGGGCAAAAGCGTGAAATGAGACATGGAAGAAATGCGCAGGCGGAAAGCGGTATAGCCAAGTTTTATTATGTTATATCATAACCAATCGGCTTGATTCCACGGCGGTCGCCCGCATCTGGATGTTTTCTGCTACCTTCCAGGCATCTCGCGCGCATCGCGCGCGTTTTCCATAGAGATAAAGCCAGCCATGTCCGCACCGCCCCGCACCCCTCGCAGCGATACCGTCGGCGCCCAGCTCAGCGTCGCCGAAACGCTGTGCGAGCAGCGCGGACGCCGCCTCACCCCCATCCGCCGCAAGGTGCTGGAACTGCTGCTGCGCCACGGCCGCAGCCTGAAGGCCTATGAACTGCTGGACGCCATGCGCGCCGTCCATCCGGGCGCCGCGCCACCGACCGTGTACCGCGCCCTGGACTTCCTGATGGACGAGGGCCTGATCCACCGCCTGGACGCGGTCAACGCCTGGAGCGCCTGCCACGACGCGGGCGGCGCGCCCCATGACCTGCTCGTCGTCTGTACGGGCTGCGGCGCGGTCGCGGAAGTGTCCGACCCCGCCATGAGCCGCCAACTGGCCGAACGCGTCGCCCAGACCGGCTATGCCTTGGCCACGCACGAAACCGAAATCCGCGCGCTGTGTCCCCAGTGCCAGCAGAAACAGCCCGCTGCGGACGCGGGCCATGGCCACCACCATCATTAAGATCTAGTGCCGGTGGGCTGCCCGCGCCGCGGGCTCTCCACCCTCTGACGCAAGCCCGCACACGGCCTGTCATCCAGATGCGCGCATCGCGCTCTTGAAATCTGGCAAACCGCCCCCAAATAGTGGTATCGCCCGATACTTGACGGCGTACGGACGCCATCTGGATGGCTACGGCCCCAGGGTTGACCCTGGGTTTGCCCCCTGCCCCCGACTGTGCTGTAATCCTGCGTCCGGCCGCTGCAGGCGGCCCATGCAGCCTGCGGCAAACACCCTCCGGCAAAGACTGGGAAACCCCATTGAAGCGTCGCAAGACGGCGTTGCAAGACAGGGTTGCGATCCCCGCCGAGAGTTCCTGTTTAACGCCTTGACTTCACGCTAGCAGCTTCGCCATGAACACCCCGCGCAGTTTGGACAAAATGGTTCCCGTCACCATCCTCACCGGCTTTCTCGGTGCGGGCAAGACCACCCTGCTCAAACGCATCCTGACCGAATACCATGGCCGCCGCGTCGCGGTCATCGAAAACGAGTTCGGGCCGGAAAGCATCGACAACGACCTGCTGGTGCAGGACCGCGACGAAGAAATCATCGAACTGTCCAACGGCTGCGTCTGCTGCACGGTGCGCGGCGACCTGATGCGCACCCTGTCCGAGCTGCGCGCCAAGCGCGAAGCCGGCGAACTGAATTTCGAACGCGTCATCCTCGAGACGACCGGCATGGCCAACCCCGGCCCGGTATGCCAGACGTTCTTCATGGATGACGACATCGCCGAGTACTACCGCCTGGACGCGGTGGTGACGGTGGTCGACGCCAAGCACGGCATGGCCACCCTCGACGCCCAGCCCGAAGCCCAGAAGCAGGTCGGTTTCGCCGACCGCATCCTGATCTCCAAGCGCGACCTGGTCAACGAAGTCGACTACGAAGCGCTGCGCCACCGCCTGGTTCACATGAACCCGCGCGCGCCGATCACGCCGGTCAACTTCGGCGAAGTCGACCTGAAGTCCATCATCGACATCAGCGGCTTCAACCTGAATTCCATTCTGGACATCGACCCGGACTTCCTGGCCGATGAGCACCCCGACGCCGCCCACGACCACGGGCACGATCACGGCCATGACCACGATCATGACCACGAAGGCGACTGCGGGGCGCATTGCAATCATGCCCACCATCATCACCACCACCAGCACGACGACGAAATCGGCGCATTCGTGTTCCGTTCCAACAAGCCGTTCGATCCCGCGCGCCTTGAGGAATTCCTGGGCGGCGTGGTGCAGGTCTATGGTCCCGACCTGATGCGTTACAAGGGCATCCTGTACATGAAGGGCATCAACCGCCGCATGTTGTTCCAGGGTGTGCACATGATGATGGGCGCCGAACCCGGCAAGCCGTGGACCGCAGCCGAAAAACCGTCCACCAAGATGGTTTTCATCGGCCGTAAGCTGCCCCAGGAGATTTTCACCCGGGGCTTGGAGCAGTGCCTGGCGGGGTAATCCCCCTTCCTGACGTGACGTGATGCGACGAAGGCAGTACTGTGAGGTACGAATAGCGTAGGCAACAAGTAATACGGACCGGGAATGGACGCCCGCGCCAGGATCGATTCATAGTGGAGTGTTTTCATGGCTACCAAGGCAGCAACCAAGAAATCAAGCAAGTCGACGAGCGATACGGCGATTGATCTGCCCAGCGAGAAGGAATTGCTGGCCATGCCCGAGTCCGACTATATGAACGAACGCCAGCTGGCTTTCTTCAAGGAACGGCTCAAACAACTCGAGCAGGACATCCTGGCCAACGCCGGCGAAACCACCGAGCACCTGCGCGAAACGCAGTTCGTGCCCGATCCCGCCGACCGCGCCACGATCGAGGAAGAACACGCCCTGGAACTGCGCACCCGCGACCGCGAGCGCAAGCTGCTGAAGAAGGTGCAGCAGTCCATCGCCCGCATCGACAGCGGCGAATACGGCTGGTGTGAAGAAACCGGCGAGCCCATCGGCGTTCCGCGCCTGCTGGCCCGCCCCACGGCCACCCTGTCGCTTGAAGCGCAGGAACGCCGCGAGATGCGCCAGAAGCTTTACGGCGACTGATCCGTCCCGTATTCATGCCCTACGCTGAAAGGCTATGCTGGTTTCCAGCATGGCCTTTTTTTCTTTGGCCGGCATCCAAATGGGACGCAAGCGTCCAGCCTTGATTTCTTCGGAGTCGCCCCCAGCTATTCCCTTCATAGGAAGGAACGCATGGAACAATTTCACGCCACCACCATCGTGTGCGTGCGCCGCGGTAACCGCGTCGCACTGGGCGGCGATGGCCAGGTCACCCTGGGCAACATCGTCGTCAAGGGCACGGCCCGCAAGATTCGCCGCCTGTATCACGACAAGATTCTGGCCGGCTTCGCCGGCGCCACCGCCGACGCGTTCACCCTGCAGGAACGCTTCGAAGCCAAGCTCGAAAAGCACCAGGGCAACCTGATGCGCTCGGCAGTCGAACTGACGCGCGACTGGCGCACCGACCGCGTGCTGCGCCGCCTTGAAGCCATGCTGATCGTGGCCGACGTCGAGCACACGCTGGTGCTGACCGGCAACGGCGACGTGCTGGAGCCGGAACACGGTCTGGCTGCCATCGGCTCCGGCGGCGCCTATGCCCAGTCGGCGGCGCTGGCGCTGCTGCGCAACACCGAACTGTCGCCCGAGGTCGTCGTCAAGCAATCGCTGGAAATCGCCGGCGACCTCTGCATCTACACCAACCAGAATCACATCATCGAAACGCTGGGCGACTGACGCCCGCCATGCGGCGCGCCCGTCGCGCCGCGGCCGCCCCCCAGCCCGCCCTAGCTTCAAGGATCCGCCCTCATGTCCGCATCCAACATGACGCCCGGAGAGATCGTCTCCGAACTCGACAAGTACATCGTCGGCCAGAACCGCGCCAAGCGCGCCGTGGCCGTGGCGCTGCGCAACCGCTGGCGCCGCCAGCAGGTCGCCGAACCCCTGCGCCACGAGATCCACCCCAAGAACATCCTCATGATCGGCCCCACCGGCGTGGGCAAGACCGAAATCGCGCGCCGCCTGGCCAAGCTGGCCAACGCGCCCTTCATCAAGATCGAAGCCACCAAGTTCACCGAAGTGGGCTACGTGGGCCGCGACGTCGACACCATCATCCGCGACCTGACCGAATACTCGATCAAGCAGACGCGCGAACTGGAAATGCGCCGCGTGCGCACCCAGGCCGAAGACGCCGCCGAAGACCGCATCCTGGACGCCCTGGTGCCGCCCCCGCGCGGCGCCTCTGGCGAGCCGGAACGCGGCGAGGACAACAGTGCCCGCCAGACCTTCCGCAAGCGCCTGCGCGAAGGCAAGATCGATGACCTCGAGATCGAAATCGAGGTCGCCCAGGCCGCGCCGCAGATGGACGTCATGACGCCCCCCGGCATGGAAGAAATGGCCGAGCAGCTGCGCGGCATGTTCGCCGGCATGGCCCGCGACAAGAAAAAGCCCAAGAAGATGAAGGTGCGCGAAGCCTTCAAGCTGATCGTCGACGAAGAAGCCGCCAAGCGCGTCAACGAAGAAGACCTGCGCACCGTGGCGATCAACAACGTCGAGCAGAACGGCATCGTCTTCCTGGACGAAATCGACAAGATCGCGGCCCGCCAGGAATCCGGCGGCGCGGACGTCTCGCGCCAGGGCGTGCAGCGCGACCTGCTGCCCCTGGTCGAAGGCACCACCGTCAACACGCGCTACGGCATGGTCCGCACCGACCACATCCTGTTCATCGCGTCCGGCGCCTTCCACCTGTCGCGCCCCTCGGACCTGATCCCTGAACTGCAGGGCCGTTTCCCGATCCGCGTCGAACTCGAATCGCTGACCGCCGAGGACTTCGTGCGCATCCTGTCCGACACGGACGCGTCGCTGACCAAGCAGTACACGGCGCTGATGGCCACCGAGGACCTCCAGCTTGAGTTCACGGAAGAAGGCGTGCGCCGCCTGGCGGAGCTGGCCTTCGAAGTCAACGAAACCACCGAAAATATCGGCGCCCGCCGCCTGTACACGGTGATGGAGAAACTGCTGGACGAGCTGTCCTTCGACGCCACCGCCAGCAGCGACAAGAGCGTGAAGATCGACGCCGCCTACGTCAACGCGCAACTGGCGGAAGCCGCCAGCAGCCAGGACCTGGCGCGCTACGTGCTGTAAACCCCGCAGGCGCGCTTTGCGCGCCCAGCAAAACGCCGTCCGCAGCCACCAGGCCGCGGACGGCGTTTTCATTTGGCCGGCACGCCTGGCGTGCGCGCGGCGCCTTCCAGGGATGCTAGTTGCTGATCGCGGTCACGATGTACTTGCCGTCCTTGCGGACCGCGGTAAAGCGCACCTTGTCGCCCGCCTTGATCTTGGCCAGCAACGCCGGATCCGCTTCATAGACCAGCGTCATCGCGGGCAGGTCCAGCGGCTTGATGGCGTCATGCTTGATCGTGACCTTGCCGCCGGCCGGATCCACCCGCCGCACTTCCCCGCTGGCCTCGGCCTGCTGCGCGAACGCCAGCGGCGCGGCCAGCGTGACGACGGCCACCGCCGCGGCTGCGGCCATGGGCATTGCATACTTGCGGTCAAAAATCATGCAGATATCCTCCGATTGCAGGAAAGCGTGGAACCGACGTCCCCGCTTTCCATAGTGCTAGGATACCGCCCTTGTGCAACAGTTCCCCCGTCCTGACGCAACAATTCTGACAGTTGATTGCGGAGTCCGCGGGTCGCGCCGCCGCAATTCATGGTTGGACGCAAAACCCCTACCTTTCGTCACTCATTTCAGGAGTTCCCATGGCCAACCGCTTATCCGTCATCGCCACCCGCACGGGAGACGACGGCACCACGGGTCTTGGGGACGGATCTCGCACGCCCAAGGACGCCCCGCGCATCGCAGCCATCGGCGACGTCGACGAACTGAACAGCGTGATCGGCGCGCTGCTGACCGAGGACCTGCCCGCCGAGATATCCGCCGACCTGCTGGCCATCCAGCACGACCTGTTCGACATGGGCGCGGAGCTCTGCATACCCGGCCACACCGCCCTGACGGACGCACACATCGCCCGCCTGGATACGCGCCTGGCCCACTACAACGCGGCCCTGCCGCCCCTGCGCGAATTCATCTTGCCCGGCGGCTCGCGCGGCTCGGCGCAGGCACATGTGGCGCGCACCGTCTGCCGCCGCGCCGAGCGGGCCGTGGTGGCGCTGGCTCGGGTCGACGCCGTGAACCCGCCGGTACGGCAATACCTGAACCGGCTGTCGGATCTGATGTTCGTGCTGGCGCGTTGTATAAACCAGCATGCGGGACAGAAAGACACGTTCTGGGCGGGCGCCCAGGCGCGCAAGTAGTCTCGCGGCCAGCCGCAAGCGGCGCGGTTGGACCTGAGAACGCTACGAAACTGGGCAAGGGCTGCGTGAAGATCTTATTGCTAGGCAAGAACGGCCAGGTCGGCCGCGAACTTTGCCGCTCCCTGCTCCCCCTTGGAGAGGTCGTGGCGCTGGGGCGCGACGGCGCGGATCTGCGCGACCAGGATGCCCTGCTCGAGGTCCTCTCGTCGTGCCGGCCGGATGTGATCGTGAACGCGGCCGCCTACACGGCGGTGGATGCGGCCGAAACCGATTGCGGCACCGCCGCCCAGGTCAACACCTTGGCGGTCGCCATGCTGGCCCGCCATGCCCGGGCAGCCCGCGCCTTGCTGGTCCATTTTTCGACCGACTACGTGTTCGACGGCTCGCAGCAGCGAGCTTATCTGGAAACCGATAGCCCCAACCCCCTCAACGTATACGGCAGCACCAAGCTGGCGGGCGAGCAGGCCATTCAGGCCGCCGGCTGCGACGCGCTGGTGTTCAGAATCGGCTGGGTGTATTCGACGCATGGCCGGAATTTTCTGAAAACCATGCTGCGTTTGGCGCTGGAGCGGGAAGACCTGGACGTGGTTTGCGACCAGCAGGGCACGCCCACGTCGGCCGAGCTGGTCGCCGACGTTACCGCCTTGGCGATCCGGCAACATCAGGCCGGGCTGTTGCCCGCGGGCACTTACCATCTGGCCGCCAGCGGCTCGACCGACTGGCATGCCTACGCAAAGTACATCGTTGCCGGGGCCGCTGCGCGCGGCGCCAAGCTGGCGTTGAGCCCGCAGCGGATACGCGCGATTGCCGCGCAGGACTATCCCGCAGCCGCGCAACGGCCGTGCAACGCCACGCTGGATACGGCCAAGCTGTCGCGTGCGCTGGAACTGCGCATGCCATCATGGACCGAACACGTCGACCGCGCCCTGGATCAACTCATTCACCCTGGCAACCCGCCTGCATTCTGATGAAAGCCACTCCACTCGCCATTCCCGACGTGTTGCTTCTGGAGCCCAAAGTACTGGGTGACGAGCGCGGCTTTTTCTTCGAGAGCTTCAATCAGGCCGTATTCGAAGCGGCAACGGGACTTCAGCGCCGCTTTGTTCAGGACAACCATTCACGCTCGATCCAGGGCGTGTTGCGCGGACTGCATTACCAGGTGGAACAACCCCAGGGCAAGCTCATGCGTGTATGCGCGGGCGAGATCTACGACGTGGCGGTGGACATGCGGCGCGGCTCGCCGACATATGGGCAGTGGGTGGGCACGCTGCTCAGTGCGGAAAACAAGCGTCAGGTGTGGATCCCCGAAGGCTTTGCCCACGGTTTCCTGACGCTGTCCGATCATGCCGAGGTCCTGTACAAGACCACGGACTATTACGCGCCGCAGCACGAGCGCTGCATACGCTGGAACGATCCGCAACTGGCGATTGCCTGGCCCTGCCAGCAACCGCCGCAGCTGTCCGAGAAGGACCGCAACGGCGCGTCGTTCGCCGACGCGCCGGCCTGCTGACTCAGTTCACGCCGGCGGCGTGAGCCTGTTCGTCGGCGTGGTACGAGGAACGCACCATCGCCCCCACGGCCGCATGCGAGAACCCCATCGCATAGGCTTCACGCTCGAACATGGCGAAGGTGTCCGGATGCACGTAGCGCAGCACGGGCAAGTGATGCTCCGAGGGCTGCAGGTACTGGCCGATGGTCAGCATGTCCACGTTGTGCTCGCGCATGTCGCGCATCACCTGCAGGATTTCCTCGTCGGTCTCGCCCAGGCCCAGCATCAGGCCGGACTTGGTGGGAACCTCGGGATGCAGCTGCTTGAACTCGGCCAGCAGCTTCAGCGAGTGCATGTAGTCCGAGCCCGGACGCGCCTGCTTGTACAGGCGCGGCACGGTTTCCAGGTTGTGGTTCATGACGTCCGGGGGTCCGGCGTTCAGGATGGTCAGCGCGCGGTCCAGGCGGCCGCGGAAGTCAGGCACCAGCACCTCGATGCGGGTGGTGGGCGACAGTTCGCGGATGTGCGTGATGCAATCGACGAAGTGGCCCGCGCCGCCGTCGCGCAGGTCGTCGCGGTCCACCGAGGTGATCACGACATAGGACAGCTTCATCGCGGCGATGGTGCGCGCCAGGTTCAGGGGCTCGTTGGTGTCCAGCGGATCCGGGCGGCCGTGGCCCACATCACAGAAGGGGCAGCGGCGGGTGCACTTGTCGCCCATGATCATGAAGGTGGCCGTGCCCTTGCCGAAGCATTCGCCGATGTTCGGGCAGGACGCTTCCTCGCACACCGTGTGCAGGTTGTGCTCGCGCAGGATGCGCTTGATGTCGTAGAAGCGCGAGCCGGGCGCGGCGGCCTTGACGCGGATCCATTCAGGCTTTTTCAGGCGCTCGGCCGGAACGATCTTGATGGGAATGCGCGCGGTCTTGGCCTGCGATTTCTGCTTTTGCGTCGGATCGTAGACCGCTTCCGCCGGCGCAGCGGCGGATTCGTTCGAGGGGACAGGAGACTCGGCGAGCGTGGACATGGAGCACCTTCATGACCCGCGCGCGGACACGCCGGGTCTGAGACAAAAACGGCATTTTACCCTCCGCCGCCCGGATCCGCCCGGCGAGGGCCCGCCCCCGGGCGGCGCGCGTCCTCGGCCAAGGCCTGGCTGGGTTATCGTCACGCCTGACGAATCTGCCGGTTTTGCCCATGTCTTCCCTGCCCCCGCC
>Ga0075032_1000256_pt1 | contig 36925 bp, 32 predicted proteins | sample SynthPrep_1_END__FD_71386 | JGI IMG/M metagenome (GOLD analysis project Ga0075032, IMG submission 71386) | Synthetic microbial communities from Ohio, USA - SynthPrep_1_END_DS7_MetaG | ecosystem: Engineered > Bioreactor > Aerobic > Activated sludge | place: USA: Ohio, Columbus | collected 2014-04-10
CGGCGATATCGCCGATGGCCCAAACGTCGCGCATGGAAGTCCGGCACTGGTCGTCGATGCGCAACGCGTTGCCCTTGCGGTCCAGTTGCAGGCTTTCCAGCCCCCAGTCCTGCGTGCGGGGACGCCGGCCCACCGCGATCAGCACGCGGTCTGCCGGCAGCAGGGTTTCCACGCCCGCCGCGTCCTGCACGCGCACCGCGTTGCCGGCGCCGTTCAGGCCCAGCACCTTGCGGCCCAGGTGCAGATCCACGCCCATTCTCGACAGCGCGGCGGCTACCGGCTTGGTGAGTTCGGCGTCGTAGGTCGGCAGGATGCGGTCCTGCGCTTCCACCACCGCCACTTCGGCGCCCAGCTTGCGGTACACGGTGCCCAGTTCCAGGCCGATGTAGCCGGCGCCCACCACCACCAACTGCTTGGGGATGCTGGCGGGCGACAGCGCCTCGGTGGACGACACCACCATGCCGCCGAACGGCATGGACGCCAGCGGCGTGGGCTCGGAGCCCGCCGCCAGCAGCAGATGTTCGCACTGGATGCGGATGACGCCAGACTCGCCGGTGTCCACTTCCACCGTCTTGCCGTCCAGCAGGCGGGCCCAGCCGCGCACCACTTCCACGCCGTTTTTCTTCAGCAGCGCCGCCACGCCGCCGGTCAGCTTGCCGGCGATGCCGTCCTTCCAGGCCACGGTCTGGGCCAGGTCGATGGCGGGCGCCGACACGGAAATGCCCAGCGCCGACTTGCCCGCGTAATGCCGCGCCTTGTCGAATTCCTCGGCCGCGTGGATCAGCGCCTTGGACGGGATGCAGCCGATGTTCAGGCAGGTGCCGCCCAGTTGGGCGCCTTCGACCAGGATGGTCGGCACGCCCAGCTGGCCGGCGCGGATGGCGGCGACGTAGCCGCCGGGGCCGCCGCCGATCACCAGCAAAGTCGTAGTCTTAGTGATCTGGCTCATGCTTACTCCACGAAAAGCAGCGCGGGTTGTTCCAGCAGCGCGCGCACCGCCTGGATGAAGCGCGCCGCGTCCATGCCGTCCACCACGCGGTGGTCGAAGGACGACGACAGGTTCATCAGCTTGCGCGCCACCACGGCGCCATTGCGGATGGCGGGCCGCTCGACGATGCGGTTCACGCCCACGATGCCGACCTCGGGATGGTTGATTACCGGCGTGGTGACGATGCCGCCCAAAGGCCCCAGGCTGGTGATGGTGATGGTCGACCCCGACAGCTCGTCGCGGCTGGCGCTGCCCGTGCGCACCGCCTCGGCCAGACGGACGATCTCGGCCGCCATGGACCAGAGATCGCGCGCCTCGGCGTGGCGCATGACCGGCACCATCAGGCCGCCGTCGCTTTGCGTGGCGATGCCGATGTGGATCGCGCCGTAACGCGTGACCACGCCGCCCTCATCGTCGTAGCGCGCGTTGATCTGCGGGAAATCGCGCAGCGCCACTACCATCGCGCGCGCCAGCAGCGGCAGCAGCGTGAGCTTGCCGCGCGTCGCGCCCCACTTCTGGTTGAGACTGGCGCGCAGCTCTTCCAGTTCGGTCACGTCGATTTCCTCGACGTAGCTGAAGTGCGGGATGCGGCGCTTGGACTCGGCCATCTTCTGCGCGATCTTGCGGCGCAGGCCGATGACCGGCACGTTTTCCTCGTCGTTGCGCTCGGCATAGGCCACGCCGCCGCGGGCTTGAGCCCCCCCGCCCTGCCCTTGCAGGTAAGCGTCCAGATCCTCGTGCAGGATCCGGCCGGCCGGGCCGCTGCCGTGCACGTAGCGCAGTTCGATGCCCAGGTCCCAGGCGCGCTTGCGCACGGCCGGCGAAGCCAGCGGCTTGTCGCCGGGCTGGCGCGCGACGGCGGCGGGCGCCTGGCGCGCGGGCTTGGCCGGCGCCGCGGACGGCTTGGCGGGCGCGGCGACTTCGGCGGCAGCCTTCGGCGCAGGCGCGGCCTGCGGCGCGGACGCCGAAGCCGCGGGCTGCGCAGCGGCAGGAGCCGCGGCCGCCTTGGCAGGCGGCGCGTCCGCGCCCGGCTTGAGGTTGCCCTCGCCTTCGACTTCCAGGCGGATCAGCTCGCCGCCCACGGCCATGACCTGGCCCACGTCCCCGCCCAGCGCGACCACGCGGCCGACCACCGGCGCGGGAATCTCGACCGTGGCCTTGTCCGTCATGACGTCGGCCAGCGGCTGGTCCTCGGCCACCAGGTCGCCGATCTTCACGTGCCAGGCGACCAGTTCCACTTCCGCGATGCCTTCGCCGATGTCGGGCATCTTGATGACATGAATACCCATCTCTCAACCCTCCATCGCGCGCTTGAACGCTTCGCCGACCCGGCGCGGGCCGGGGAAGTACGCCCATTCCTGCGCGTGGGGATACGGCGTATCCCAGCCGGTCACGCGCTCCACGGGCGCCTCCAGATGATGGAAGCAGTGTTCCTGCACCAGCGAGATCAGCTCGGCGCCGAAGCCGCAGGTGCGCGTGGCTTCGTGCACCACCACGCAGCGGCCGGTCTTCTTGACCGAATTGACGATGGCATCCAGGTCCAGCGGCCACAGGCTGCGCAGGTCGATGACCTCGGCGTCGATGCCGGTTTCCTCGGCGGCCGTCAGCGACACGTGCACGGTGGTGCCGTAGGTCAGCACGGTCAGCGCGTTGCCGGGCCGCACGATGGCGGCCGAGTCCAGCGGCACGGTGTAGTAGCCGGTGGGCACCACGCTGCCCGGCCGTCCGGTCCAAGGCGTGACGGGCCGGTCGTGATGGCCGTCGAACGGGCCGTTGTAGAGCCGCTTGGGCTCCAGGAAGATGACCGGATCGTCGTTCTCGATGGCCGCGATCAGGAGGCCCTTGGCGTCATACGGATTGGACGGCATCACCGTGCGCAGCCCGCAGACCTGCGTGAACATGGCCTCGGGGCTCTGGCTGTGCGTCTGTCCGCCGTAGATGCCGCCGCCGCAAGGCATGCGGATGGTCATGGGCGCGACGAACTCGTTGACCGAGCGGTAGCGCAAGCGCGCGGCCTCGGACACGATCTGGTCCGAAGCGGGATAGAAATAGTCGGCGAACTGGATCTCGCAGACGGGGCGCAGGCCATACGCGCCCATGCCCACCGCCACGCCGACGATGCCGCCTTCGGAGATGGGCGTGTCGAACACGCGCGAGCTGCCGTACTTGGCCTGCAGGCCCTCGGTGCAACGGAACACGCCGCCGAAATAGCCGACGTCCTGCCCGAACACCACCACGTTGTTGTCGCGCTCCAGCATCACATCCATGGCCGAGCGCAAAGCCTGGATCATGGTCATCGGCGCGGAGGCCGGACCAGCGTTGTTATCGATAGCCATGATCAGACTCCGAGCTGCTGACGCTGCCGGCGCAGATGCTCCGGCATGTCCTTGTACACGTCTTCAAAGATGCTGGCGGCGCTGGGGACGTGGCCGTCCACCAGGGTGCCGTAGCTTTCCGCTTCCTTCTGGGCTGCCAGGATCTCGGCGTCGAGCTCGGCCTTGACGGCTTCGTGCTCTTCGTCGGACCAGATGCCCAGCAAGATCAGGTGCTTCTTGAAGCGCGCTATCGGGTCGCCCAGCGGGAAGTGGCTCCAGTCGTCGCCGGGACGGTACTTGGAGGGATCGTCGGACGTGGAGTGCGGGCCGGCGCGGTAGGTCACCCATTCGATCAGGGTCGGCCCCAGGTTGCTGCGGGCGCGCTCGGCGGCCCAGCGCGAGGCGGAATAGACCGCCAGGAAATCGTTGCCATCCACCCGCAGCGACGCAATGCCGCAGCCCACGCCGCGGCCCGCGAAGGTCGCGCCTTCGCCGCCGGCGATCGCCTGGAAGGTGGAAATGGCCCACTGGTTGTTGACCACGTTCAGGATGACCGGCGCGCGGTAGACGTGGGCGAAGGTCAGCGCGGTGTGGAAGTCGGCCTCGGCGGTGGCGCCGTCGCCGATCCAGCCGGAAGCGATGCGGGTATCCCCCTTGATGGCCGAGGCCATGCCCCAACCCACCGCCTGGATGAACTGCGTGGCCAGGTTGCCCGAAATGCTGAAGAAGCCCCGTTCACGGTCGGAGTACATGACCGGCAGTTGGCGGCCCTTGAGCGGATCGCGTTCGTTGGACATCAGCTGGCACATCATGGTGACCAGCGAAACGTCGCGCGCCAGCAGGATGCTCTGCTGGCGGTAGGTCGGGAAGCACATGTCGCCCTGCTCCAGCGCCATGGCGTGAGCCGTGCCGATGGCCTCTTCGCCCAGGCTCTGCATGTAGAAGGAGATCTTCTTCTTGCGCTGGGCGGTCAGCATGCGCGCATCGAAAAGGCGCGTCATCAGCATGTTGCGCATGCCGGCGCGCAGTTGCTCATGGCTGAGCTCGGGCGCCCACGGTCCGACGGCGCTGCCGTCGTCCGCGATCACCCGGACCAGGCTGTAGGCCAGTCCGCCGGTATCGACCGCGGCAACATCAATGGGGGGTTTGGGCACATCGCCGGGCGGCGACAGGTGCAGGTAGGAAAAGTCGGTCTTGCAACCCGGACGCCCTGTAGGCTCCGGGACGTGCAACTTCAACGGCCCATATTGGCTCATGTATTGTCTCCACGCTTGATCGTGTCATGCGCATTCTTCTTACCAAGACACTGCCCAAGGGGATGACCTCGAACATTGCCATCGTCGGCCGGTGCAAAGGGATGAACATGCACGGCCGGCAGCCAGAGTAGCACAGGGCGCAGCCCCGAGACAGGGGCCGCGCCGGGCCTCGCTCCCAGCGCCGGTCGAGGGCCGCGCGGCGCGTGCGCGGATCGCGGCGGCGGCAGCCGGCGGCGTCATATACTGCCTGTCCCTGATACGCTGGAAACCGACGTGCCGCGATTGACCGCCTCGAAATGGTTCAGCTGGACCGGCATTGTGTTCGCCGCGCTTTACCTCGCCATCGTCATCCTCTGCGTCGCCGGCGCCCTTTCGGCGGACGGCGATGACAAAGGACGATTCGTATTGCTGCAGTTGCCATTGGCGCTGCAACTGGCGCTGCTGCATGAATTGAACCTGGATCGCCTGCTTGGCGACCTGTCATGGGTCGGCGGCTACCTGCTGATAGGGCTGCCCACGCTGGCCCTCTTCTACTTCGCGGGCTGGGGCCTGGAGAAGCTCGTGCGCGCCGCTTTCCGGCCGATCGCGGGCCGGCACTAGGCAGGCCGCCCATGAAAAAACCGGCCTATGGCCGGTTTTTTCATGCTGGACAGCGGACTCAGACCGGACCGGTCCACTCCGTGACAAATTCACGGTAGTCCGGGCGGTTGGCCGGCGGCACGGCGCAAGCCGGGGTGCCGATGGCCAGGAAGCCCAGGAAGCGGTAGTCCAGCGCGTCCAGGCCCAGCGCGTTCTGCACGTCTTCCACGTAGGTGCCGATGCCGGTGCTCCAGAACGCGCCGTAGCCCAGCATGTGCACGGCGTTCAGCAGGTTCATGGTGGCGGCGCCGGTGGCCAGCAGCTGCTCCTGTTCCGGGATCTTGGTGTTGTCGTGCGCGATCTTCTGCGCCACCGCGATGAAGAGCGGCACGCCCGCCATCCACTCGCGCACGGACTTTTCCTTTTCCGGCGTCATGCGCGGATCGCCGCTGCGCTTGACCGCGTCCAGCGCCAGATCGGCCAGCTTGCCGATGGCCTCGCCGCGGATCACCACGTAGCGCCACGGCCGCAAGGCGCCATGGTCGGGCGCCGACATGGCGGCCTGCAGGATCTGTTCGAGTTCCTCGGGCTTGGGCGCCGGGGCGCGGAGGAACTTGAAGGAACGGCGCGTATTCAGGGCGTGCAGCGGGGTGGCGGTCGGGGTCGTGGTCATCGGATCTGGCGTCAATGAGAAAGAAACACAATTCATATTACGCCACTCCGCTGCCTCGGACCGTCATCCCCCCGGACCGCCAGAGGTCATTCGATCTGGATGCCGACTTCCTGGATGACGCCCGCCCAGCGCGCCAGCTCCGCGTTGACGAACTGGCCCAGCTCGGCCGGGCTGCTGGCGCCCGGCGTCGCCCCCTCGCCCTTGAAGCGGGTCTGCAAGGCCGGCACGGCCAGCGACCGCGCCACCGCCTGGTTCAGCACGGCCACCACCGCGTCGGGCGTGCCCTTGGGCGCCATCAGCGCATTCCAGGTATTGATTTCGTAGCCCTTGAACATCGGATCCTCGGCCACCGTGGGCACCTCGGGCAGCTCCGCCGAACGGTCCCGGGTGGTGACGGCCAGCGCGCGCAGGCTGCCTGCGCGGACCTGCGGCAAGGCCGCCGGCAAGGTGGCGAAGCTGAACTGGGTTTCGCCGCTCATGACCGAGGAATTGGCCAGCGACCCGCCGCGGTACGGCACGTGCTGGATCTGCACCTTGGCCTCCGAGGCGAACATGGCGCCGGCCACGTGCACCGGCGAGCCATTGCCGCTGGAAGAGTAGTTCAGGTCGCCCGGCTTCTCGCGCGCCAGCTTGACCAGGTCGGCCACCGACGCCACCGGCAGCTTGGGATTGGCGACCAGCACCAGCGGGATGGACGCGATCATGCTGACCGGCGTGAAGCCGCCCACCGGGTCGTAACCCAGCGACTTCTTGTACACGACCGGATTGATGCCGTGGCTGGACACGGTGGCCATGAACAGCGTGTAGCCGTCGGGCGCGGCCTGCTGCACGGAGGCCGCGGCAATGTTGCCAGCCGCGCCGGCCTTGTTCTCGATGATGACGGGCTGCTTGAGCTCCTTGCTCAGCTGCTCGCCCAGCGCCCGCGCCAGGATGTCCGTGGTGCCGCCGGCGGCGTAGCCCACCACGATGCGCACCGGCTGGCTGGGATAGGCCCCCTGCGCGTGCAGCGGCGCCGCGCACAGCCATACCGCCAACCCCGCCAACCCCGCCAGGCCTGTCCTCAGATGAACCGCTTTCATGTCTGTCTCCTCGTCGCCGCGCTTGTTGCGCGGTCTGTGGCCTGGCCGTCCCCAGTGGGATCGGTGGCCGGGTTGATCCGGTCCGCGCGCGGATTCAGGACGCAAGCCTCCCCCGGCCGCGCCGGCAACGGCGCGGACCTGCAAGCCGCGTAGGGAATCCGGCCCGCCGCCGGAAATCAGGTGCCGGTGAACACCGGCGCTCTCTTTTCCGCGAACGCCTTGCGGCCCTCGCGGTAGTCATTGCTTTCGAAGCACTCCAGCACCAGCCTGCGCATGCCTTCCACATCGACTTCCGGTCCCAGCTGCTGCAGCTGGCGGATCATCTTCTTTCCTGCGCGCAGCGTCAGCGGCGCGTTGGCCTGGATCTGCGCCAGCATGGCCTCCAGCACCTGCGGCAGTTCTGCCACCGGCGCCACCTTGCGGATCAGGCCCAGCTCCTTGGCCTGGTGGGCGTCATAGCGCGCCGCCGTCAGGAAGATTTCCAGCGCGTTGGCCGGGCCGACCGCGGTCACCAGATTGCGGATCGCGGTGAGGCGGTAGCCCAGGCCCAGCTTGCCGGCGGGGATGGCGAAACTGCTGTTGTCCGAGGCGATGCGGATGTCGCAGCACAGGGCGATGTTCAGGCCGCCGCCGATGCAATAGCCCTGGATATACGCGATCGTGGGCTTGTCGTAGTCATACAGCGCCAGCTGCGCGGTTTCGGCGACGCGCTCGTATTCGACCACCGCGTCTTCGCCGCTGCGCAGCGTGTCGAACTGCGAAATGTTCGCGCCGCTGACGAAGGCCTTGCCGCCCGCGCCCTGCAGCACCACCGCCCGGATCTCCGGGTCCTGGCGGAAGGTTTCCAGCACCACCGGCACCGCCTCCCACATGGCGAACGACACGGCGTTGTGCCGCTGCGGATCGTTGAACGTCAGCCAGCCTATCGCACCGCGCTTCTCGGCCACGATGTTGTCGGTGATTTCGCCCTGCAGGATGCGTAGTATGGTCACGGTTGCTTTCCTTGTATGACTGTCTGGTGCCGTTGAATGCCGTTGGTCAGGTGCGCGCGCATGGCAAGGCGCGCGGCCTCGCTGTCGCCGGCCACGATGGCGTCGAAGATGCGGTGGTGTTCGCGCTCGATTTCCGGCACGCGCTCGGTGCCGGCGCTGGTGTAGCGCAGCGTGCGCACGGCGCCGCGGAACACGTGGCGCAAGTGCGCCAAGAGGCGCACGAAATAAGGGTTGTTGGTGGCTTCGCCCACGGCCATGTGGAAGTCCAGCGCATGGTCGGCGCCGGCCTGCCAGTCATTGCCCGCGGCGTCGACCCGTTGCAGGGCCTGGCGCAGGCTTTCTATCTGCTCGGGGGTGCGATGCAAGGCCGCCTGCGCGGCCGCACCGGACTCCAGTTCCACCCGCAGCCAGAAAATGTGCAGCAGCGGTTCGGGCTGCAGCAGGTCTTCGGGCGCGATCTCGAAATTGCGCGTGCCCACGTCCTGCGCCACGAAGGAGCCCACGCCGCGGCGCGTGTCCACATACCCCGACAGCTTCAGCCGCGCGATCGCCTCGCGCACCACGTTGCGGCTGACGGCGAACATCTGCGCCAGCTCGAATTCCGTGGGCAGGCGCTGGCCCGGCTCGAACTCGCGCGCCACGATCTTCTGGCGGATCTGCGAGGCGATCTCGTCCGGCAGGTTCTCGGGGCGTCCCAGGCTGGAAAAGACCTGGTCGGCGGCGGCGGTGGATGGTGCGTTCATGTCTGGGCTGTCTCCGTCTGGACCGCCGGATACGCGGGCGGCCTTGGCGGCGATTTTATGCTTGGCGTCAGGACAGAGCCCTCAAATGACACCTTCGCGGGCCAGCTGCTGCAAGTCGGCAGGCGCCAAACCCAGCATGCCGCCGTAGACGTCGCCGTTGTGTTGGCCGCGTTCCGGCGCGGGCGCCATTTCCCCTGCCGCCGAGCGGCTCAGGATCATGGGCTGCCCCACCACCGAAATCGGCCCCAGCGAGGGATGGCGGATTTCGCGGCTGAGCCCCAGGTGGCGCACCTGCGGATCCTCGAAAGTCTGATCCATGCCCAGGATCGGGCCGCAAGGCACGCCCTCCTTGTTCATCAGCGCAATCCATTCGGCGGTGGGCCGGGTCGCGGTGCGCGCGCCGATCGCCGCGTTCAGCGCGGGACGGTTGCGCGCCCGCAGCGGCACGGTCAGGAAGCGCTCGTCCTCGATCAGTTCCGGCACTTCCAGCACGCGGCACAGGCGCGCATAGATGTCGTTGCCCATGGCCGCGATGTTCATGTAGCCGTCGCTGGTGGGGAACACGCCGGTCGGGCTGCTGGTGGGATGGTCGTTGCCGCTCTGGCCGGGCACCTCGCCATTCATCAGCCAGCGCATCGCCTGGAAATCCATCATCCAGACCTGCGATTGCAGCAGCGAGGTCTGCACCCACTGCCCCTGGCCCGACACCTCGCGCTCCAGCAGCGCGATGAAGATGCCGATGGCGCAGAACAGGCCGGAGGTCAGGTCCGCCACCGGAATCCCGGCCCGCATGGGACCGCGGCCGGGCTCGCCCGTCACCGACATCAGCCCGCCTATGCCCTGGGCGATCTGGTCCAGCCCTGGGCGCCCGGCGTAGGGGCCGTCCTGTCCGAAGCCGGACACGCTGGCGTAGACGATGCGCGGATTCACCTGGCGCAGCGTCTCGTAATCGATGCCCAGCTTGAACTTGACGTTGGGCCGGTAGTTTTCCACCACCACGTCGGCCTGGCGCACCAGGTCCAGGAACAACGCCCGGCCCTGCGGATGCTTCAGGTTCAGCGTGACGCTGCGCTTGTTGCGGTGGGTGTTCTGGTAATCCGCGAACTGGGCCGAACCGCCCGGCTTGTCGTCCTGCTCGTCGCCCGGCTCTTCGATCTTGATGACGGTGGCGCCCCAGTCCGCGAACTGGCGCACGGCGGCCGGACCCGAGCGCACCCGCGTCAGGTCCAGGACGGTGAATCGGCCCAAGGGCTTGGAATCCATGCTTGTCTGCCTCTCTGTACGGCGCCGCTGATCTTCGACCGCGGCTGCCTTGTCATTATTTGTTGGATGTTGGACATCTTACATGTTGATGTTGGACGCAACAAGACGCCGCCGCGCTTTTCACGCGGCGGGTTTTCCCTAGGCCGGCTACCGGCCCTCAGTGGTGTTCGTCCTGGCGGGAGGCGTTCAGCCCAGGTGCGTGTGGCGTTCCTGACGCTCTTCGACCTGCATTTCGCTCAGGCCATGCAGGATGCCGCAGTCTTCCGTGTCGGGCCGGGCCGACAGGCAGCGCTGGCGCAGTTCGGTGAGCTGGGTCTTGAGCTGGGTCAGTTCGGCGATGCGCTCGTCCACGTGGGAGATGTGCTCGTCGAACAGCTCATTGATGGGCCCGCAACCGCTTTGGTGGTTGTCCGCCAGCGACAGGATGGCGCGGATCTCGTCCTGCGTCATGTCCAGCGCGCGGCAGTTGCGGATCAGGCGCAACCGTTCCAGGTGTGGCTGGCCATAGCTGCGGTAGTTGTTCAGCCCCCTTTCCGGGGCCGGCAACAGCCCTTCTTTCTCGTAATACCTGACGGTCTCGACCGTGGTTCCGGCCGCCGTGGCCAATTCGCCGATACGCATCGCTGCCTCCCGGATCGCATCCGATTGATTTAGGGGGTTGACCCTATAGTAACTCCAAGGTGTGGAATAGCGTCACCAGCTTATTTCAAGGCAGAGGACGATGTCTTTACCTCCGGTCAAAAAACACGAACATATCCCCGCCGGGCAAGGCGGCGCCTGCTGCGCGCACGACGGATGCGACGCCCCCGCCAACAACGCCCAGGCCCATGCCGGACACGATCATGCGGGCCATGATCACGCCGACCACAGCCACGCGGGCCACGATCACAGCCACGACCACGCCGGCCATGATCACGCCCACGATCACAAGCACGATCACAGGCACGACCACAGCCACAAGCACGATCACGGCGGCGACGCCTGCTGCGGCCACGGCGACGGCCAGCCCTTCAGCCTCTCGGGCGCCGGCGCGGCCACGCTCAGCGCCGGCCCGGGCCAGTCGCTGGCGCGCCTGCGCATCGGCCAGATGGACTGCCCCACCGAGGAAACGCTGATCCGCAAGAAGCTAGACAGCATGGCCGACGTGCATGCGCTGGACTTCAACCTGATGCAGCGCGTACTGACCGTGGTGCACGCCGAAGGCGCGCTGGACCGCGTCATGGCCGCCATCAAGTCCCTGGACATGACGCCCGAGCCCCTGGCCGACAACGCCCCCGGCACGCCGGCCCCTGCCGCCAAACCGGTGAACTGGTGGCTGATCGGCGGCTCCGGCATCCTGGCGGCGCTGTCGGAACTGTCGCATTTCGCCGGCTGGCCGCTGGGCGTCACCGCGGCCCTGGCCGTGGCCGCCATCCTGGCCTGCGGCGTCAGTACCTACCGCAAGGGCTGGATCGCCGTGCGCAACGGCAACCTCAACATCAACGCCCTGATGAGCATCGCCGTCACCGGCGCCGTGCTGATCGGCCAATGGCCCGAAGCGGCCATGGTGATGTTCCTGTTCAACGTGGCCGAACTGATCGAAGCCCGCTCCCTGGACCGGGCGCGCAACGCCGTCCGCGGCCTGCTCGACCTGGCGCCGGAAACCGCCACCGTGCGCCAGGCCAATGGCGACTGGCTGGAAGTGCCTGCCGCCAGGCTGCAGGTAGGCGACATCGTGCGGGTGCGGCCGGGAGAACGCATCGCGGCCGACGGCATCATCGTCAGCGGCAGTTCGGCCGTGGACCAGTCCCCCATCACCGGCGAAAGCCTGCCCGTGGAAAAGACGCAGGACGACCCGGTCTACGCCGCCACCGTCAACGCCGCCGGCTCCTTCGAATACCGCGTCACCGCGGCGGCCGGCAACACCACGCTGGCCCGCATCATCCACGCCGTCGAACAGGCGCAAGGCGCGCGCGCGCCGACCCAGCGCTTCATTGACCGCTTCTCGCGCATCTATACGCCGACGGTAGTAGGCATCGCGCTGCTGGTGGCGGTGCTGCCGCCGCTGTTCTGGGGCCAGCCCTGGTTCGACGCGATCTACCGCGCCCTGGCGCTGCTGATCATCGCCTGCCCCTGCGCGCTGGTCATCTCCACCCCGGTCAGCATCGTCAGCGGCCTGACCGCGGCCTCGCGCCGGGGCATCCTGGTCAAGGGCGGTGTGTACCTCGAAGAAGGCCGCAACCTGAAATGGCTGGCGCTGGACAAGACCGGCACGCTGACCCACGGCAAGCCGGTGCAGACCGACATCCAGGATTGGGACGTGTCCGACCAAAGCCGCCAGCCGGCCGCGCTAATCGCCGCCAGCCTGGCCGCCCGCTCCGACCATCCGGTGTCACTGGCCGTGGCCAATGCCGCGCGCGAAGCCGGCACGACCTTGCTGGACGTGCAGGAATTCACCGCCCTGCCCGGCCGCGGCGTCAGCGCGACACTGGACGGCGTGACCTTCCAACTGGGTAACCGCCGCCTGATGCGCGAACTCGGCGTCTCCAGCCCCAAGCTGGAAACGCGCCTGGACGAACTGGAACGCCAGGGCAAGAGCGCCATCGCGCTGACCGACGGCAGCCGCGTGCTGGCCGTGGCCGCCGTGGCCGACACGGTCAAGCCGACCAGCGCCGCCGCCATCGCGGACCTGCACGCCCTGGGTGTGCGCACCCTGATGCTGACGGGCGACAACACGCCCACGGCGCAAGCCATCGCGCAACAGGTCGGCATCGACGAAGCGCGCGGCGACCAGTTGCCCGAAGACAAGCTGACCGCCATCGAAAGCAAGCTGGCGTCGGGCGGCCGCGTCGGCATGGTGGGCGACGGCATCAACGACGCCCCCGCCCTGGCCCGCGCCGACATCGGCTTCGCCATGGGCGCGGCCGGCACCGGCACCGCCATCGAAACGGCCGACGTGGCCCTGATGGACGACGACCTGCGCAAGATCGGCACCTTCCTGCGCCTGTCGCGCGCCACGCATCGTGTGCTGGTGCAGAACATCGTGCTGGCGCTGGGCATCAAGGCCGTGTTCCTGACCCTGGCCATGACCGGCAACGCCACGCTGTGGATGGCGGTGTTCGCCGACGTGGGCGCCAGCCTGCTGGTGGTGGCCAACGGCCTGCGGCTGCTGCGGGCGGCGCCAGCCGCCCACTGACGCGGGGCAATCCGATTTCCCGGCGGCGCATGCCGTGCATGGCCGCCGGTAAAAGCACGCTTCAGCCCGCCTGCTCTTCCTGCGGCCAGTCGCGCAGCACCGGCGCATCCGGTGCGCCAGGCCCCACATCGCGCAGATGGTCGTGCTGCAGCAGCGCCATGCGGTAGGCGTCGCGATAGCCGCCGTTGGAAAAGAACTCTTCCTTCAGCAGCCCTTCGATCTGGAAGCCGCAGCGCTCGTAGATGTGCACGGCGGCGGTGTTGTCCTTGTCCACCACCAGATAGACCTTGTGCAGGTTCAGCACGCGGAAGGCGTAGCCCACCGCGATGCGCGTCGCCGCCTTGGCGTAGCCCCGGCCCTGATAGCTGGGCGCGATGATGATCTGGAATTCGGCACGGCGGTGGATGTAATCGATTTCCACCAGCTCGACCAGGCCGGCGGGCTGCCCGGTGTCGTGCTCGATGATGAAGCGCCGCTCGTTCTGGTCGTGCAAGTGGCGGTCATACAGGGCGACCAGTTCGTCGTAGGCCTCGTAGGGCTCTTCGAACCAATAACGCATGATGACGTCGTTATTGTTGATCTTGTGCACAAAGTGCAGGTCGCCACGCTCCAGGGGGCGTATTTTGATATCGGTTGTGACCGACATGGTGATACCTCCGAAAGTGCGCCCATTGTAAGCGGACGCGGCCCGACGCGCTGGCGCTCAGCCGCCCGAGAACGCCGGCAGGCGTTGTTCGATGCGCCGCATGACCTCGTTGGCGGCGGACGACAGGGGCCGTCCCAGCCGCAGCAGCGCCTGGCATTCCGGCGCGCTCAGGATGGGATGGGCGATGGGTATCGCGACCAATTCGCCGCTGGCCAGTTCATGGTGCACGCCCAGGTTGGGCATCAAGGTCACGCCAGCCCCCGTCATCGCGTACTGCTTCAAGACACGCAGCGAATTAGTGGTGAGGCTGGGCGTCAGATGGATGCGCTCGGTGAATTCCAGCAGGTCCACCGCCTGGCGCAGCCCGTAGGGCGCGGACATCAGCGCGAAGGGGTACGGCAGGATGTCGGCGATGGTCAGCGGCCCCCGTCGCGCGGCCAGCGCGTGGCCGCGGCCCGCCAGCAGGCAGACCGGATGCTTGCGGCTGGCGCGGCAGCGCAGCCGCGGATCCACGGGCGGGTTGTAGGCCAGTCCGATGTGGGCGGCATCGGAAGCCACCGCCTCGACCACTTCATTCACGGATCCCACGTTGACGCTGATGTTGATCTGCGGATATTCGATGCAGAACGGTCCGACCACATGCTCCATCAGGCCGTCGATGAAACCTTCGCTGATCATCAGCTGCACGTTGCCGCGCTGCATGCCGCGCAATTCCTGCAGGCGCGCGTTCAGGTGTTCCTGCTGGGCGCGGCAGCCGCGGTGGTACTCCAGCAGCATGTCGGCCGCCTCGGTGGGCGTCAGCCCGCGCGAGCGCCGCTCGAACAGCTGCACGCCCAGCTCTTTTTCCAGCAGCTGTATCTGCCGGCTGATGACGGAGGCCGCCGTATCCAGCTTGTCCGCCGCGCCCCGTATCGAGCCGCAGGCCATGACCTCGTTGAAGTACTTCAGGCGAACCTGGCTGATTTCCTGCATATCCCGCATTCCCGGGGCGCTGGGCCGCGCCAGTTGAAGGTGAGTCGATCGTTGCCCACAGGGCAACGATAATTTATCACTCCGGTCATTGTTCGGAACACCGCTGTCTTCCAATAATGGCGGCCCCGGAAGCCATAGGGTTTCCGGCGCAACCCCAGCCACCGCGGGCGCCAGACCCGCGCGAGGAGACATGCAATGCCAAATCCGACCACGCCGGGCGCGGACCCGCGCCTGGCCCCGCTATATCGCAAGATCACGTGGCGCCTGCTGCCCTTCCTGCTGCTCTGTTACGTCTTTGCCTACCTGGACCGCATCAACATCGGCTTCGCCAAGCTGCAGATGCAGCAGGACATCGGCATCTCCGACGCCGTCTACGGCCTGGGCGCCGGCATCTTCTTCCTGGGCTACGTCATCTTCGAAGTGCCCAGCAACCTGTTGCTGACCCGCATCGGCGCGCGCCGCACGATCAGCCGCATCATGGTGCTGTGGGGCCTGACCTCGGCCTCGATGCTGTTCGTGCAGGGTGAATGGAGCTTCTACGTCCTGCGCTTCATGCTGGGCGTGTTCGAAGCCGGCTTCGCGCCCGGCATGATCTTCTACCTGACCTACTGGTACTCGCAGTCGCGCATGGCCGGCGTCATGGCGGTGGTGATGCTGGCCGGCCCCATCGGCGGCATCGTCGGCGGCCCCGTGTCGGCCTGGATCATGACCGCGTTCTCGGGCGCGCACGGCCTGGACGGCTGGCAATGGATGTTCCTGCTGGAAGGCCTGCCCTGCGTGCTGCTGGGCGTGATCGCCTACCGCTACCTGGACGACAAGCCCGCCGAGGCCAAGTGGCTCAGCGCCGAGGACAAGGCGCTGCTGGCCGCCGATCTTGAAACCCGCGGCGCGCAGCAGAAGCACGCCTTCAAGCAGGTGCTGCGCGATCCCGCCATCTACGGCATGGCGTTGACGTACTTCTGCCTGATCTGCGGCATCTATGCCGTCAGCTTCTGGCTGCCCACGCTGCTCAAGCTGGCCGGCGTGCAGGACACCATGGAAATCGGCCTGTATTCCGCCGTTCCCTACATCGCGGCGGCCGTCTTCATGCTGTGGTTCGCGCGCAGTTCGGACCGCATGCAGGAACGGCGCTGGCACACCTTGGTGCCCGCCCTGCTCGCAGGCGTGTCGCTGTGCGTGGCCACCGCCGCGCCGACGCAATTCGCGCTATCCCTGACGGCCATCACGCTGGCCACGGGCTTCATGTGGGCCTCCTACACGGTATTCTGGGCGATTCCTTCGCAGTACCTCAAAGGAGAGGCAGCGGCCGGCGGCATCGCCCTCATCAACAGCATCGGCCTGCTCGGCGGATTCCTCAGCCCCTCCATCATCGGCTGGTCCAAGCAAGCCACCGGCACGCTGGCTGGCGGCCTGTACGTGATCTCCGCCTTGCTGGTGGCAGGCGCCCTGCTGCTGCTGGTGAACCGTCCGCCCCGCTCCGCGCCCGCCCGCGCCTGAAGTCCCACCCACAGGAAACGATCATGCACATTCTGGTTGCTGGCTTCCAGCACGAAACCAACACCTTTGCGCCGTCCCTCGCCGCCTACGACAACTTCGTGCGCGGCGAAGGCTTCCCGGCCATGGTGCGCGGCAAGGACATGCTGGCGCTGCGCGAGGTCAACATCCCCGCCGGCGGCTTCATCAACGCGGCGCTGGCCCAGGGCCACACGGTCGAAACCGTGATCTGGGCGGGCGCCAGCCCGTCGGCCCATGTGACCCGCGACGCCTACGAACGGATCGCCGGCGAAATCCTGGACGCCGCCCGCAACGGCAGCCATGACGCCGTCTATCTCGACCTGCACGGCGCCATGGTCGCCGAGCACCTGGACGACGGCGAAGGCGAGCTGCTGGCGCGCATGCGCCAGATCGTCGGCCCCGGCGTGCCGGTGATCGCCAGCCTGGACCTGCATGCCAACGTCACCGCGCGGATGCTGCAGGAAGCCGACGGCCTGGCCGCGTTCCGCACCTATCCGCACGTGGACATGGCCGACACCGGTGTACACGCGGCGCGCCTGCTGCAGGCCCGCATCGTGGCCGGCGACAGTTGGAGCCGCAGCCAGCGCCGCCTGCCCTTCCTGATTCCGATCAACGGCATGTGCACGATGCTGCAGCCGTCCAAGGGCGTGTACGAACTGCTGGAAAGCCTGGAGCAGACCCCGGGCGTGGTCTCCATCTCGTTCGCGCCCGGCTTTCCGGCGGCGGACTTCCCCGAGTGCGGCCCGGTGGTCTGGGCCTACGGCACCGACGCGGCGGCCGTCGAACGCGTGACCGACACCCTGTACCAGCGCGTGCTGGAACTGGAGCCGCAATGGTCGCCCGACTTCCTCGAGCCCTCCGAGGCCGTGCGCCGCGCGCAGGCGCTGGCGGCGGGCGCGTCGCGCCCGGTGGTCATCGCCGACACGCAGGACAATCCGGGCGCGGGCGGCGACGCCAACACCACCGGCATGCTGCGCGCGCTGGTGCAGGCCGACGCCCAGAACGCCGCGCTGGGGCTCTTCTACGATCCCGAGGCGGTGCGCCAGGCCACGGCGGCCGGCATCGGCGGCAAGGTCCGCCTGAGCCTGGGCGGCCAATCCGGCGTGGCCGGCGATTCGGCCTTCGAAGGCGAATTCGTGGTCGAAACCCTGTCGCCCGGCAAGCTGCGCTTTGACGGGCCGATGATGAACGGCATGGACGTGGACCTGGAAGCCGTGGCCGGCCTGCGGATCGGCGGCGTGCGGGTGGTGGTCAGCGCCACCAAGTCGCAGATGCTGGACCGCAACCTGTTCCGCGTGGGCGGCGTGCAGCCCGAGGAAATGGCGATACTGGTGGTGAAGAGTTCCGTGCATTTCCGCGCGGACTTCCAGCCCATCGCCCACGAAGTGCTGGTGGCCAAGGCGCCCGGCCCGATGCAGGCCGACCCGGCCGACCTGCCCTGGACCCGGCTGCAGCCGGGCATCCGCGTGCGCCCGCAAGGCAAGGCGTTCTCTTATTGAGCGCCGCCCCGCCGCGCGCCGGCGGGGTTTGCTTTTTCGCGCACCGCGGTGGCAGACTGGCGGCATGAAGAAACTCCACACGCTCGCCTACCCGCGCCTCGGTGCGCAGGACGCCGGGTTCATCGACGAGTTCCGGCGCCAGCATGATGGCCAGCATCCCCTGGTCAGGGCGCACTTCACCATGGCGTTCGGGTGTGCGGGCATCGATGAACAGGCCTACCAGCTGCACCTCGAAGAGGTCGCCCGCCTGCACGGCCCGATAGACTTCGTATGCCGCTACGCCATGCTGGGCGCCGACCCGGCGCACGCCTACGCGTACCTGGTCCCCGACGAAGGCCATAGCCAGCTCGCACGCCTGCACGACGCCCTGTACCGCCAGGTGCTGGCTCCGACCTTGCGCCTGGACATCCCCTATGTGCCGCACATCACCATGGGGGCCTCCACCAACCGCGCGCTGATGAAATCGCTGTGCGATGAACTGAACCGCAACGGACTCGAAATCCGCGGCACGGTCGACAAGTTGACGATGGCGGTCCTGGAAAACGGCGTGCTGACCGACCTGACTTCCGCCCGGCTTTCCGGCTGAGGGCCGGGCGCCGCCCGCCCCCGCGCGATAGGCTACTTCAGCTTGCCCTGCGGACTGACGAAGTCTTCCAGCGTCAGCCCCTTTTCCTTCAGGATGGCTTCCAGCAGCGGCTGCAGCCTGCCCAGGCTTTCCTGCACGGTTTCGCGCACGGTATCGACCACGACCTGGGTGCTGCGTTCGATCTCGATATTGACGAAATCGCCCACCTGCTTGTCCTCGAACACCGTCATGCGGCGGGTTTCCGGAATCAGCCAGACCTCGAACCAGCCCTCGGCGCGGTTGACTTCCGATACCGTCAGGCTGGCGCCGTTGATGGCGATATACCCCTTGGCGAAGACGTACTTGCGGAAGGCCTCGGGGATGCTGAAGCGCATCAGGCGATTGGTGTCGGACGACTTCACCATGACCACTTCAGAGGTGAAATCCACGTGTCCGGACAAGGGATGGCCGCCGATTTCGGCGCCGTCCTTGGCGGCCCGCTCGACGTTGGCGCGGTCGCCCTCCTGGTAGCTGCCCAGGGTGGTGATGGCCAGGCTTTGCAGCATGACGTCGAAAGTGGCCTGGTTCTCGGACAGGATTTCCGTGACGGTCAGGCAGACGCCATCGGTGGACACGCTGGCGCCGATGGCCAGGTCCACGCAAAAACCAGGGGGGAAATCCAGCGTGAAAGTGCGCAGGCCTTCGCGATCCGCGATCTTGGCGATCTTCGCGGTGCCTTGAACAATACCGGTGAACATACGGATCCTGAATGCGGGGCGGCGCCCCTGAAGCAAAACATCAACGTTAACCGATATTTTGCCAGGGGCCGGGCCGCCCGCAAGCCGGGATCAGTGGCGGATGGCGATCGTCTTCAGGGTGGTGAAGCCGTACAGCGCCTCAAAGCCCTTCTCGCGGCCATAGCCCGACTGCCGCGAACCGCCAAACGGCAGCTCCACGCCGCCGCCGGCGCCGTAGTTGTTGATGAACACCTGGCCGGCGCGCAGCTTGCGCGCCAGGCGCAGCTGGCGGCCGCCGTCGCGGGTCCAGACGCCAGCCACCAGGCCGTACAGCGTGCCGTTGGCGATGGCCAGCGCCTCTTCCTCGGTGTCGAACACCATGGCGGCCAGCACCGGGCCAAAGACTTCTTCCTGCGCCAGGCGGCTGTTGGGCGGCACGTCGCGGAACAGCACGGGCGGCTGGTAGAAGCCGGCCTCGGGCGTGCCTTCCTTGAGCTTGCCGCGGGCCGCGACCTTCATGCCTTCGGCCTCGGCTTCGGCCAGGAAGCCACGCACCCGGTCCTGCTGGCGCGCGTTGATCAGGGGACCCACGTCCAGGTCGGCCGCGGCCGGACCGGTGACGGTGGCCGAGAACGCGTCCGACAGGCGCTTGAGCACGGTCTCGTACACGCCGCGCTGGATCAGCACGCGGCTGCCGGCCGAGCAGGTCTGGCCCGCGTTCTGGATGATGGCGGCCAGCAGCACCGGCATGGCGGCGTCCAGGTCGGCATCATCGAACACGATCTGGGGCGACTTGCCGCCCAGTTCCAGGGTGACCGGCACGTGGTTCTCGGCGGCGGCATGCGCCACCATCTTGCCCGTCTGCGGCGAACCGGTGAACGAGATGTGGTCGATGCCGGGGTGGGCGGACAGCGCCGCGCCGGCTTCATGGCCATAGCCCGTGCAGATGTTCAGCGCGCCGGCCGGCAGGCCGACTTCGGCGGCGATCTCCGCCAGCTTCAAGAGCGACAGGCAGGCATCTTCCGCCGGCTTGACCACGCAGGCGTTGCCGGCGGCCAGGGCCGCGCCCACGCTGCGGCCAAAGATCTGCAGCGGATAGTTCCAGGGCACGATGTGGCCGGTGACGCCGTGCGCTTCGCGCACCGTCAACACGGTGAAGCCCGGGGTGTAGGGAATGGTCTCGCCGTGCAGCTTGTCGACCGCGCCGGCATAGAACTCGAAGTAGCGGGCCACGGCGGCGGCATCGGCGCGCGCCTGCTTGATGGGCTTGCCGGTGTCGGCCGATTCCAGCTGCGCCAGCTCTTCCTGGCGGTCCAGCAGCGCGAAGGCGATGCGCATCAAGAGGCGGCTGCGCGCGGCGGGCGCCATCTGGCCCCACTCGCCTTCATAAGCCTCGCGCGCCGCCGTCACGGCGCGGTCCACGTCCTCGGCGGTCGAACGCGCGATCGCCTCGAAAGGCGCGCCATCGGACGGGTTCAGGACGGGAATGGTTGCGCCGGTGGCGGCGTCCACCCATTGGTTGGCGATAAAGTTCTTCTGAGTCACGATGTGCGGAGTAAAGTAGCGGCCGGACGGCCGGTTGCGGGATGGTTTCGTCTCCAGGCGCGGACCGGCGGACACCGGCAGCGCGCCGCTCGCGGCGTCGCGCGCGAGTTGCGTTTTGGTTTCGGGTCAAAGTACGGGAGCGGCCCGCAACTTGTCAATTGAATTGACAGCTTTTATCCCAAGAGTCAGGATATTTTCTGATCACTCGGGGTAATCCCTAATAATTCAGCGGCTTAACGCCACCCTGGATTTGTCATGGCGACTGACAATCCCGGCAATACAGGGCAATACAGATTAGGAGCGCCGATGAGCAATGTGCGTGACCCGCAGCTTGAATCGCTGTTGGTGGCGATAGACCGCCCCCGTCCCGAACTGGACGTGCTGGCGGAAGTGGCCTCGGGCCTGGGCTATGTGCGCGCCGAACGCTTTGCCGAACGCGTCTACGAGAGCCTGTTCTATGCCATCGCGACCGGCAAGATCGCGCCCGGCAACAAGCTGCCCACGGAAATGGAACTGGCCACTTTGTTCGAGGTCTCGCGGCCGGTGGTGCGGCAAGCGCTGGACCGGCTGCGTGAAGACCAGTTGGTGGAGTCCATCCGCGGTTCGGGCACCTATGTGCGCGCCAAGCCCGACCTCATGGGCGGCATGCCCGCGGTCGACCCTGCGCGCCGCGTCGGCCACATCCTGGAAGGCCTGGAGCTGCGCATGGTGATCGAACCCGAATGCGCCTACCTGGCCGCCCTGCGCCGCACCGACGAAGACCTGCGCGAAATGGACCGCATGCTGACCGGCTATGAAGAAGCCGACGCCTCCGGCGCCATCGCCCACCATCACGACTACGGATTCCACCGCGCCATCGCCGCGGCCACCAGCAACCAGCGCTTCGTGCAGGTGCTGAAATCGCTGGAGTACGACGTCAGCCATGCCGTGAACGTCATGCGCCACCTGGTCCACAGCGAACCCTGGAAGCGCACCCGCGCCGCCATCGAGGAACACCGCCACATCTACCGGCTGATCCAGGAACAGGACGCCGACGGCGCGCGCAACGTCATGCGCGCCCATATTGAAAAAGCCCGCAGCCGCATGCTGAACAGCGGCTCGGAACACTGAGCAGGAAGCCTTAACTACATGTCATCACAGCAACGCCTTTCCCCGGACCTGAGCCAGCAGCTCGTCATCGTCACCGGCGCCAGCCGCGGCCTGGGCGCCGCCATCGCCCGCGCCTTCCTGCGCGAAGGCGCCAAGGTCGTCGTCAACTATCTGAACAGCGCCGAACGCGCGCAGGCCCTGGCCGCCAGCGCGCCGGACCGCGCCATCGCGCTGCAGGCCGACGTGCGGGACCCGGCCGCCGTCGCCGCCATGTTCACGCAAGCCAGCGCGCATTTCGGCCAGCCCGTGGACACGGTCGTCAACAACGCCCTGCCCGCCTTCCAGTTCAATGGCGACGCCCGCCCGCAAGCCGGCGCGCTGGACTGGGCGCAGATGAACGCGCAGCTGGAAGGCAGCGTGCGCGCCGCGCTCAACACCACCCAGGCCGCTCTGCCCGGCATGCGGACTGCTGGCGGCGGACGCATCATCAACGTCGGCACCAACCTGGTCCAGAACCCGGTGGTGCCGTACCACGACTACACCGCGGCCAAGGCCGCGCTGCTGGCCTTCACCCGCACCTTGTCGCATGAACTGGGGGCCGACGGCATCACCGTCAACATGGTATCGGGCGGCTTGCTGCGCACCACCGACGCCTCTGCGGCCACGCCGGACGCGGTCTTCGACATGATTGCCGCGGGCACGCCGCTGCGCGAAGTCACCACGCCCGAGCAATTCGCCGACGCCGTGCTGTTCTTCGCCAGCCCCTGGTCGCGCGCGGTGACCGGACAGAACCTGATCGTCGACGGCGGCTTGGTAAAAGGCTGATGGACGACGCGCCAGCCTGGCGCGCCATGGGCCCCGGCAGGCCCTAGGCCTGCAGCCGTCTCGCGCTGATCTCGACGGCCGCGTACTTGATGCCCTTGAGCGCGGCATCCTCGGTCACGAAAGCGGAATCGCCCACGCCTATCCGCGTCCATTCCCGGCCTGGGGCGGTGCGCACCCAGGCCTCGTAGCCCTGCTGCGCCGCAAGCGGCCGGAGTTCGTATTCGAGCTGGTGGCCGTTGAGCCTGATCACGCCGGTTCTCATGGTTTTCTCTCCGCGCGTCAGCACCGGCCCGCGATGGGGCAGGCGCGCATCATGTCGCATCCTGGCCCCATCCTGGGCGTTCCCCGGTAGTCCTGCGCCCGCACCACTTCCGAAACGCGCTGCCCGTCCGCCATCCATTGACGGGCCACGCTGACGACATCGGTGAACTCGGGTTGCGGCCCGTCCAGCAGCCAACCGACGATGGGGACACCGGGAACCCCGGCCACACCAGGAGAAACCTGATCCAAATCAAGGGGCTTCATACTCCTCTCCGTTCAGGGGACTGTAGGAAGCGTAGACGCCACATCACGTCTCAGGCATTAGAAAACCGCAAAAAATAGAACATTTTGTATATCGCGCCGCGCGCGGCCCGGACAAACCCCGCCTTCTGGGCTGGCCGCGCCTGCACCCGGAAATAAAGATTCACACATAAACTATCTAGGAAATGCCGCACGCCGCCGCGCCTGGCGCTTCTTCCACCAGATCACCGCGCCCGTGATCGACAGCATGGCCACCGCCAGCCCGATCGCGCAGATGAACAGCTTCATCGGCAGGCCGGCCACCGCCCCCCCCCCCACCGCCGCCATATGCAGGCTCGTCAGCCAGGTGCGCAGGGTATCGCCGCTGGCGGCGCAACCAGGAACAGATCCGGACCGAACATGGCCTCCAACTCGTCGTTCCAGGCCAGCAACGCCCCTGTCAGGCCGGCCACCAGCAGAAAGCCGGCAATGACCAAGCCCACCCAGCGGTGCGCCAGCACCAGCCAGGCGCGCTGGCTGCCCTTGCGCCTGCCAGCGCTTTCGCGCCGCACAGGCATCATTACACGACGGCCATGTCGGCGGACGCCGATTTCTCGGATGCGCGCCCAGGCGGCATTTCGATCGCCACGATCTGGCCGTTCTCCATCCGGATCAGGCGATCGGCCAGATGGAAATAGCGGTCGTCGTGCGAAATCACCAGCACCGCCTTGCCGCGGGCCCGCAGTTCCGGCAGCAGCTCGCGGTAGAACACTTCCTTGAACACAGGATCCTGATCCGCCGCCCACTCGTCGAACAGCAGGAAAGGCCGGTCTTCCATATAGGCCACCGTCAGGGCCAGGCGTTTGCGTTGCCCCTGCGATAGCGCCATCGTGCTGAAGGCGCCGTCGCGCACCTGCACCTTGTGCTGCAGGTGCAGCTTTTCAAGCAAGGCGTTGCCCTGCGCGTCCAATTCAGCCGACGCGGCATCGAGCATATGCTCGAACAGATGGAAGTCCGAGAAAATGGCCGAAAACGTCTGGCGATAGCGATCGCGGCTGGCGTCGTCCACCGGCTCGCCGTTGATCAGGATGGCGCCCTCCTCCGGCCGGTACAGCCCCGCCAGCAGTTTAGCCAACGAGGTCTTGCCGCTGCCGTTCCCCCCGACCAGATACGTGATCTGGCCCGGCGCAAAATCCAGGTCTATGGGACCCAGGGTGAACAGGTCGTCGGCCCCTTCGTGATAGTAGCGATGGCTAACGCCGCGCAGCGCCAGACTCGTCAGGCCCGACGCAATCGCGGACGGGCCATCGCCCTCATTGTGTTCAAGCTGCGCGGTAATTTCGTCGATGCGCGCGCCGGACACCCGGGCCAGATTGGCGCGCGGCAAGGCGATCAGCAGGTTTTCCAGGGGCCCTACGATATAGACAAAGATCAGCGCGAAGCCGGTCATGACGCTGGCGCGGTCGGGCACGTCGCCCACCAGCGCGAACAAGGTCAATCCAATAAAGCCGTAAAGCAGGAAATTGCCCCAGGCCGATGACACCAGGAAGATCGACATGCCGAGCCCGCGCTCGCGCCGCACGGTCTCGATCGAGCAGCCCAGCACATCGTCGGAAAAGCGGCGGCGCTTGGCGGCGTGCAGGCGCAGCTCCTTGGCCCCTTCCACCAGCGAACGGAAATGGCCGAACAAGCGGTCCTGCTCCTTGGATGCCACCTCCAGATGCCGGATCGCGCGCAGATGCGCCAGGTGGTAGCCAAGAGACCCGAGCCCGATGACCAGCACCGCCGCCAGGAACACCTGCCAGGACAACCATGCCATGTAGGCCAGGCATCCCGACACGATGATGGCGTTGACCAGGATCGTCGGAAAGCTGACAAAGAACTCGGCGACCCGCGCACTGTGCTCCGACAAGGCCGATTGCACCTTGGGACCGCCGATCTCCTCCAGCCGCCGGTAATCCGCCGCGATCACCCGCGCCGAAATGAAGCGCCGAAGGTCGGCATGGGCGCGTTGGTTCAGCCGCTCGAACAGCACCGAGGCCGTCATCTGGCTCAACATGGCCGCCACCGCGAAGGCCGCGAAGCGCCACGCCAGCGCAGCGCGCTCTGCCGTGGAGGACGCGGTCAAGGCCGCATTGATCTGCGTAAGCAGCAGCACGCTGCACACGCCGTTGGCCACACTGGCCAAGCCCGCGGCCATCAGCAGCTTGCGCGACTGTCGAATCAAGTAGGAAAGCAAGGAGATCGCCTTGGACTGGGAGGGAGAGGAGCGCGGGCACGGCTCGCGCGGCCATGGCTTCGAGAACCATCTACACCTAGACGAGCCGCGCGGCCCTATGTTTAGGGGGGCAGACGCGCGGACGGCATCCCGTCCGCAATGCCGAGATCGATCGCGGCGCCGCGCCTCGGCCATCGCTAGGCGGGCATCAGGGAAGCAAGCGCAAATGGTCCAGCGCAGGATCTCGCGCAATCTCCTCCTCCTTGAAAGGGAAAGGCAGCCAGGCCTTGCGGGCGTACCGCAGCACTGGCCCCCAGCCTTGCCCGTCGGCCACCGCGTTTTCATCCTGGCCGTGCGCTAGCAGCGTATGCGCCTGCACGCCGTGCGGGCCGAAACGCACGACTTGAAGATAGCTGTTGCCCAGGGTGTCCGGCCCCAACAGATCGGCACGATCTTCATTGCAGGCCACGGTGAAGTAGCCCGCCGAGTCGCATCCGCCATAGAGCGGAAGGTGGCGTCCGCCGCTGGCCACAAAGCGGCGCGTTCCCAACGCGCCATCCAATGGCCATCCCTTGTCGCCGAACTCCAGCACCGCCGCCGCCAATGCCGTGGCCGCCGCGCCCTGCCCCGTGCGCGGCTTGCGAGGGGTTTCCAGGGGCGAATCGCTGGCAAACGCCACGTCGTAAAGCGCGTCCGCCTGACTCCGTTCCAGCCGGGCCCAAAACGCCTCCCACAGCAAAGCGCCTCTGTCACGGGCATCCGCCTTGTTCGGCCAACGGCGCAGGATGTCGCACGCCTGCCCGATGTCGACCTTGTTCGGGGCCGATACCTCCTGCCGCAGCCCGCCCGGCGCCGCCAACGCATCGGCATCCAGCACGACCTCCGGCTGCGCGCACGCTTGGGCCAGGATCTCATCCTTGAACAACTCGGCGGAGTAGGCCCTGGGCAAGAGCACCTCCCGCATCAGCCTCAGGCTCAGGACTTCCGCCGACGCGGCCTTGCCTTGAATCAGGTCGAGCGCGATGCGGTGCCCCAGCCTCCCCCGCAGCCCCAGCGCCTGACGTTCGCCGCCCAGCACGGCCGCGTACCCCTCCAGCGGCTGGGCGACATTGCCAAGCCAGTAGCTGTCGTTCATGTTCGCCACATAGTCGTCACGCAACAGCCAGGGCATCGCCTCAACCGGCATGGCGCCCGCCTGCACCGCCGCCGGATCCGACCGCCATTCGCAAGCCGAACGGCCGCCGTCCAGGACCGGGGTGTTCGGGTCCACGCTGGCGAACGCCGTGGCCAACGCCGTGACGCACGCCTTGCGCAACGCATCCGGGACGTTGGGCGCGGCGCCAACGTCGCCATACCATACCCGGCCGTCCCCATTTCCCTCGCCACGGCCTATGGCCACCGTGTTGACCCAGGGGATAGCCGCCTCGCGGCGCTGGATGGCGATGAATTCATCCAGGGACTTCGCCTGGTTCCAGTAGAAGAAATTGCGGAAGATGCGAAAGTTGTCGGCGTTCACGTCACGGATCGCCAAGGCGTGCGCCGCTCCCCAGCCAAACGCCGCGTGGTGTCCGCCCAGGTCCGCCACCGGTCCGTATCGCGTCCGATAGAACGTGCGCGTCAGGCGCCGCGCACTTCCGTCTTCGGCGCGCACCTCGACGGCAACTTCGCGCGTCGTCATCGCCTCCATCTTGCCGTCGATCCGGTAGCGCGTCGGATCCGCCGCATCCAGCGTCAGGTCAAACAATCCGAAGCGGCGCGCCTGCGACACCGTATGGCTCCAGGCCACATCGTGGTTGAAACCTATCATGACCATCGGCAAGCCCAGAAAGGCCACGCCCGCCACGTCGAGCTTCCCGGGTATCGTCAGCTGCATCTGGTAGAAGCGATCCGGCCCGCCCCAATACCAGTGCGGGTTGCCGAACAACACCGCTCCATCGCCGCCCGTGGCAGCGCTTCCAAAGGCCAGTACATTGCTGCCGATGCCGGGCTGCGCGCCGATTGTTTGAGCCAGCCGGCTACGCAACGCGGCGCGTCCGCCCTCCCCATCTTGCGGCACGGCGGCGGGAGCCGCCGGCCTGGAGTTGGCCATCTCGGTGACGAACTTGGCATAGCCGGCGGCGATCTGGGCCGCATACATGCGCCGATGGATGTCGTCCGCCGAGATATCGCGCATCCAGGACTGATTCAGGCAGGGACGGCCGACCGCCGGCGCCCGGCCAGCGCGGGCGTCGGCAAGGTAGCGGTTGTAGCCCGCGGCGTACCCCCCGACGAGTTCGTTCAGTTCGGGCGGCTCCTGCTGCCGGTAGCGGGTCAGCACCTCGTCATCGGCGTAGGCGCGAAAGAAAAAGTCCAGATCGACGTTCTTCGGCCGCCCGAAGGTGGAGTCCCGCGCCGGCCGCTCTTCGGCTCCGAAGAACCACGCACGTCTGCCCTCGTAGGTCACGAACGCTTCGGCCAGGGTGCACAGTGCATCCTGGGCCTGCGCGTAGCCCACCCCGACCCCGAGTTCTCGCCAACCGCCCGCGCGAATATGCGGGATGCCATCCGTGGTGCGCCGGATCTCGACACCCGCCACTTCCAGTCGGACAGCGGGCTCAGCCGCTTTTGCATGCGACCAGCCGGCCAGCGACAGCGCCGCGCAGAGCATCCCGCGCCAAAGGCGAGCAACGACCGAATCCCGTTCCGCCGAAAACCAGTACATGAAGACCATGCTTCCAATCCTTCCAGTATGTACCTCACGCCGATGCCAGATATCCGACCCGGCCGCGCTCCGGCCCTACGCCGCGGGCATCCCAGCCCTGTGCGCCAGTCCCTGATGCAAGGCCGGAAACAGGCTGTTGTTGAAATTGTTCCAGCGCAGCTCCAGGATGGTGTCCCGCGGATCGATGCGCGTATTGAGCACATCCAGGATCACTTCGCCGGAATCGATGCCGTAGTCGACGTCGTGAAACGACGTTCCGGTCATGTCCACCACCGGTACCCGCGTCGTTTCGGCCGTCCGCCAATTCACCACCTTCTGTCCGCGCGCGCCGTGCAATGCATCGAGCGTCGCGTAGGCCCCCCGGCGTTCGTACGGCGATTCGATTCTTGTGATACCGGGATGGATATTGACGATCCTCCGGTGGAACGGAGCGCCGGGACGCACCAGCTCGTCCAGGATGACCAGCAGGCCATCGAGCACCACCAGCTCCGCGCCCAAGGCCTGCAGCTTGTGCAGCAGGCGCGCCTCGAGCGGAGCCGGATAGAACCACTGCCCGCCCGGCCGACATGAAAAGTCATAGTGCCCGACGCTTGCGCGATCCCTGGGCGACCCCTCATCGTCGTCAAAGACGACCGCTTCCAGCGAGTAGGCGTCGCCCAGTCCGGTCCCGTTCAAGGCATCTGCCAAGTACTCCAGCGGCGACTTCATATAGCGCTGCTCCCCCTTGTATTCAATGTATTGCCCAGCCCTGTCGGCCGCGGCGTTTCTCAGGGACCAAACGTAAACAAGCTTCGTCTTCGCCATCTGCGCCCGATAGAAAGGAAATTTGAAGAAGGGATCCGCAGGGGCCGCAAGCCTTGTAGCGGCGCCACGCCCAGCGTCCAAAAGCGAACGGCCTGCCAGACACCAGCGCAAGCCACGCAAGGGGGACGAAATCGCGGCTCGTTTGTTTAGCGGAAACCTCCCAACCCCATCTTTCCCCGGCGTTTCCCGGAACAACCAGACCGGTCCGACTAAACAAAATCCGATGATCAACGTCTAGCTCGCTGTGCCGACGCAGCCCGGGTGCGCGCCGCGCGCGTGACTGCATATCGCCTTGTCATCAGAACCAAAAACATGAAAATCCAGCACCGGCAGCAAAATCACGAGCCGCTAACCCTGCCTCTCGTCACGATCGTCCGTGCCCTCCAAGCCGGTCTATTGAGCATCGCCTTCACCAGTACCTCCCTGGCGCAGGACTCAAGGCAAGCCAGTATCGAAGTCACGCTCCCCGCAGTGACAGTGGAGGCAGACCGGCAATCCGCCACCGGCCCGGTGTCCGGCTATGTCGCCGAACGCAGCCTGACCGGCACCAAGACCAACACGCCGGTCACCGAAGTACCGCAGTCCGTGTCCGTCATCGGCCGCGACGAGCTGGATGACCGCGGCGTCTTGTCCGTGGTCGAGGCGCTGCGTTACGTGCCCGGCGTGGCAAGCCAGACCAACGGCGCGGATACGCGCGGACAGGACGACTGGATCAACCTGCGAGGCTACTCAGGCTACGGCACGTCGCTATACCAGGACGGCTTGCGGATGAACACCAACGCGGGCGGCTTTGCCAGCCAGCGCAGCGAGCCCTACGGCCTGGAACGCATAGAAGTCCTGCGCGGCCCCGCCTCGGTGCTGTACGGCCAGGAGCGAACCGTGGTGCTTAACGCCAGGTATCGCTTTTGAGCTTCATCATGTCCCGGACGCGACGATGATTCCCCTGCTTTCCCCGCTGTTCCAGGGCGACTGGGCCGCCCACGCGGAAACATTGCATTGCGCCGCTGAATGGCCGCCCGGGACGGTTCCCGTTACGCGCCTACTGGGCAGCGACGCGCTGCTCGGCGCCACGATACGACGCTACGCCGCGCATCTGAACGTCTCGGGCCATGACCTGCGGGCTGCCGCCTCGGCCTGGAGCCTAGACTACCTGTGGGCCTTGCTGCCTGCGACGGCCGCCGCGGCGAGCGTGCTGCAACATGTCTTCCCCATGCGGACCGAAGACGTTGCGTTGAGCCTGAACGATTTCGGCGCTCCCATCCGCTTCCACATCCGCCATGAAGGCTGCCCGGCGCCCGCCACCTCGCCGGCGGTCCGCTACGCCTCCCTGCTGGACGCGCACCTCGATCCGCTCTTCAAGGCCCTCAGCCGGCAAACACGCATCACCCAGAAAATCCTTTGGGGGAACACGGCGCGCTACCTGGAGGCCATACTCGACGAGGCGTTGGCGTTGACCGGCAACGCCGAACAGATCGCCCTGGACAAGCAAATCCTGTTGCAGCGTCCGCTTCGTCCTGACGGCACCCCCAACCCCCTTTTTGGCCGACAGCGCACGTCCGCGCGCACGGGCAACGGCGCCACGGCGCCCCTCCTCCTGCACCGCCGATGCTGCTTGCTCTATCGCTTGCCTGGGCAGAGATATTGCGATGCCTGCCCCTTGGCGCCGGAGCACCAGATCGGAACCAAGCCGGCGGGCAAGATCGCAGGCCGATGAAGTATCGAACAGCCAGCCGGACCCACTAAACAAACTCCGGAACTCCTCGTCTAGATATCTGCAACCCGGCCCGCTTGCACGCAGCCAGGCCCCGTGCAGTGCCAACCCAATCTGACCAAGGAGTGCGCCATTGGCCATTCATGACTTCATCGGCATCGGTTTCGGCCCGTCCAATCTCGCCCTGGCCATCGCCCTGGAGGAACAGCGACAAACCGGCGGCCCGAGCCTCAGCTCGCTCTTCATCGAGCGGCAGCCGACGTTCGCCTGGCACCCGGATATGGCGCTCGATCATGCTCACATGCAGGTCTCCTTTCTCAAGGATCTGGCCACGCTGCGCAATCCGAGCAGCCGTTATACCTTCGTCAACTATCTGCACGAGAAGGGGCGGCTGCAGGATTTCATCAACCTCAAGACCTTCTTCCCAAGCCGTCACGAGTTCAGCGACTACTTCGCCTGGGCCGCGACCCGGTTCGAAGACCGTTGCGTCTATGGCGAAAACGTGTTCGAGGTATTGCCCGAGAAGCACGGCAGTGCGGTCAGCCTGCTGCGCGTGCGATCACGCGACCAAACTGGGGAAGTACATGAGCGCCTGGCCCGCAACCTGGTGGTAAGCGTGGGCGGCACTGCCCGCATCCCCGAGAGCTTCCACCCCTTGCGCGACGATCCCCGGATCTTTCACTCCCACCGCTACCTGGACAGCATTGCCGCCAACGCCCAGGCCGGAAAGATCGCCGTCATCGGCGCCGGCCAGAGCGCGGCAGAGATATTCATGGATCTCCATGGCCGGCCTGGGACTCCCCAGGTCGATCTCATCATGCGCGCGCGGACCATCAAACCCTCCGACGACAGCCCCTTCGTCAACGAGATCTTCAACACCGGTTTCGTCGACCACGTGTACAGCCGCAAGCCGGCCGAGCGCCTGGAACTGCTGCGCGAGTTCCGCCATACCAACTATGCGAGCCCGGACCTGGATCTGATCCAGCAGATCTTCAAGGTCCTCTACGAACAGAAGGTCAAGGCGCAGGCGCGGCACCGTATCCTCCCGCGGCGCGAGGTCGCGGCAGCGCGCGCCGATGAAAATGGGGTCCATCTGACGCTCAACGACACGGCCGGCGGACCTAGCGACACCATCCGCTACGACGCAGTGGTGCTGGCCACCGGCTACGAGCGCCAGCAGCACAAGACCCTGCTCGCCGCCCTGACGCCCTATCTCGGCGACTTCGATATCGACCGCGAATATCGGGTCAAGACCTCGTCGGATTTCCATCCCGCCATCTTCATGCAGGGCGCCAGCGAGCCGACACACGGATTGAGCGACACGCTGCTGTCGGTGACGGCGGTGCGCACCGGGGAGATCGGTGCGGCGTTGTTGGCGGCGGGGCAGCCTGATGCGCAGCGGACGGCGGTTGGCGCACGCTGAGCGTCGATTCACCACGCCGTCGGGCCGTGCGCTTGGCCGTCGATATCAACAACTTTTTCGACAAGGACTACGGATCGGCTTATTCCGGCTACGCCTGCCACTTTGGCACAGAAAGAGGCGAATTCGATGCCATCCAAGTCATACTCATTTATGCCTCTTCATACCGACCTCGAAGCCTTCCTTGATCTGGCCAATGAAAACGGATCCCCCAAAATTTGGACACTCACGCCGCCCAACGCCAGAGATGCCTATAACAAGTCCACGCTCATATTGGATTCACCCGGGGCCACCGTCCTGGTGGAAGATATTTCCTTGCGCTGTTCTGATGGACATCATGTGCCGATGCGCCTCTATCGCAACCGAAACGAACCCAGCCCCCAGCCTGCGTTGCTTTATTTCCACGGTGGTGGATACGTAGTTGGCAGCCTCGATTCACACGATTCCTTATGCAGAGATCTAGCCCACTATTCCACGTGCGCCGTCCTGGCGATCGACTATCGACTGGCCCCGGAGCACAAGTTCCCTACTGCCTTCAATGACGCCACCGATGCCATCGATTGGTTGAAAAATCACGGATCCAAACACGGACTGGACCCATCCCGCGTTGTCTACAGCGGCGACAGCGTAGGCGGGACGCTTGCAACAGCACTTTGCATCCTCGCAAAAAAACAGGGGAAAACACAACCTCTCTTGCAACTGCTGCTCTATCCGTGCACCAGCGCCCACCAGGACCTACCGTCGCACGCTCGCTATGCGACAGGATATCTGCTTGACGGAAGAACATTGCAATGGATGTTTCAGCACTACCTACGCTCTGCCAGCGACAGGATGGATTGGCGTTTTGCTCCACTGGAAGCCGAGGATCTTTCAGAGTTGGCGCCGGCTCACATAGTCTTGGCCGAGTTTGACCCGCTACTGGACGAAGGAATAGCCTACGCGGAAAAAATGCGCGCAGCCGGCGTACCCACCACATTGAGAGTTTATGACGGCATGGTTCATGACTTTGCTCGGTTGGGAAACGTGGTTGATGAAGTGCTCGCGTTCAGGCGCGAACTTGCCTGCGTACTGGTGGAGGCTGTCAAAAATCCCGCCTTGAGCAAGTAGACAGCGGCAACGCGCACAACTGCGCAACCAAGCACTCACCCAGAACACCAAAGGGTATATGAGACCTCACCTTCGGATTCATCGCCAATCCGCAGGGCGCCAGCGCGAGCCAACACACGGGCTGAGCAAAGAGCTGCAGTCCGTGATGGTGGTGCGCACGGAGGGGGGGGATCGGGACTGTCATGTTGGCTAGCACGCCAGCCCAGCAGAGGACAGCAGCTGACGCATCGCCAGCATCCCGCGCAGTCAGTTTCTGCCGAAGGAGCCCGAGCGGATCAAGACAGATCTAACGCAATGATCTTCCACGTCAGTCACGTGGAAACCACAACGCGTCTGCAAAAAATCGCTCTCTTAATAACATGCCAAGCATAGCCCGCTTGTGTGGGAATTCGAATTCTTTTAGCATCGCGTACCCACAGCGTGTTAGGTTCTTGATCATTCTATCGTTATCGGCCTGCGGCTCAATAACGATGCTCTGGGTGCGGCAATCGTTCAAGAAAATGTAGTGTGCCATTGACGGCATCCACGCAGTGAGAAATGGCTTACCTCGACACTTCGGGTCACCAACCAGAACGTGCCAGCCCCGATCATAGTCAGCCGCCTCGTAAAAGGGCGCAATGCGATCCTCTTTGGCCCAGTACACCTCGAAGTATCCGAATGGTTCATCATCGAAGCAGCCGATTAGGCCAATCGTGTGTTTGTCCTCTGCGATTCGCCGCAAATAATCGCGGTGCTGCGATAGGTCACCCTCTTCGCGCCAAAACCGCGCCACCACGGGATCGTTCATCCAACCACTGAAAGTGACCAAGTCATCTTCCAGCATCACAGTACGAAATGAAATCGTCTTTTGAAGCCACGGAATATTGCGCCGGTACACAACGCCCGTCGGTTTGGCAGGACGAAGCGGATGGCGTCGCCCTTCTGTCAGTACGTAACGAAGTGGAAATGGTGTCGTTGCAGGCCTGTTCAGCCAAGAATGAGCGTCCTGAAAAAAAAGGTCGCGATGTATCTGAAGCACGCCGTCCGCGTCTTTACCTTGATCTATCTCGACAGGATCCAAGCCCGCCTCAACTCGTTCGGCTGAAAAAGGCTGCAGCACTCTGATAATTGAGTGCTCCGGCCTCAGATAAAAGCCAATCTCAAGAGCTTGGCGCAAGCTACCTTTGGAGGGAGCATCAGTCACCGTGCCCACCCACCGTAGATTTTCTCCCTGAGGGGTGCTCACGAATTCCCAGCCCCCCTGTCGTAGGGCGGTCTCATAGTTCATCTGAATAGCAGTGGAGAGCATTTTTTCAAACCTTGCGTATCGCGGAATCAAGCATTAATGCTTGATCCACAGGCAAACCAGACTCACATTTCCCCTCTTCTGTTTCCGTAAGGTGCAGTGCCGTGATCACTTGCTTGATCATCTCATCGCTTCTCGGAATCGAAAAGTGGTCCGTACGAACCTCAAGTGTTTTCGCGTCAGGTTGATCCAACTGCGCAATGAGCTCAAGGCGGTCCTCCATCGATCGCCCCTCGACCCACCAGATATGGGGGCAAGTCCGCAGCCGTCCCAGCGCTTGTTGCTGGGCGGAAATTGCCTTCAGATGGCGTGCCACCATAAAGGTACGCGCCAACTCATCCCCTCCCAAGCTAGCCAGACCAGAGTCACCCGCTTCTTCCGATACCGCAGCGCTTTGGCGCGTAACCATCCGATTCAACAGATCCACCAACACTCTGGGGTCGGGCAGCTCCTTGCGATCAGTGACACGCAATTCGTCAACGGAGGCATTGGGCAGCATCACTGACAGAAACTCTAGGAGATCCTGACGCCAATCGGCAATCTCCGTATGGTTTACTTCGCTAGGCACAAACGGGTCCACCAGTGCAACTAATCGAACCTCAACGCCTTCAGTCTCCAGCCGATTTGCCATGAGTGCAGCTAGCGCGCCGCCCAAAGACCAGCCCAACAAGTAGTAAGGCCCTTGCGGCTGGAGGCGCCGGATCTCATGGCAATAGTCTTCCGCCATCTGCGAGAGAGAAACATCCCGGTACTCAGGGTTGACCAGCATGCGGCACTGCAGGCCATATACGCTACGTATGCCTTGCAGCCCTTGTGCCAACAATCGGTAGTCAAAAATGGTTCCAAAACCAGCGTGAATGCAAAACAGAGGCGGCGCCTCTGCGACCGGGCTGTTGAGCAAGACCAGATTGGTTGGTTCTCCGGACGCCGCGCTAATCCCGAGCAAACCGGAGATAGTGGGTTTTTGCATCAAGTCGCGTAGCTTGAAATTCAAGTCGGGATGCGCAAGCTTACGCACCATCGTCATCAGCTTAAGACTCAGCAACGAATCGCCGCCCAATGCGAAAAAATTATCCGTCTCACCAACCCGCTCCAATCCCAGAACCTCTTCCCACAAGCCCGCCAAGAGCCGCGCCTCTGGTGTCGACGGCGGCACGAAATTCTCGGCCACTGTGTTGGGCGCCGGAAGCGCCCCACGGTCAAGCTTGCCACTCACCAATACAGGGAGAGTTGAGAGTGTCACAACATGGGCAGGGACCATATATTCGGGCAGGCTGTCGATTAGGTGCTCTCTGACGCGCCGGGCAAGCACGTCGGATCCCGCAGCGACATCAGTCGGCACCACATATGCCAACAACTGAAGACCTGCTGAGCCCTCACGCGCAATTACGGCAGCTGCGCTGACACCGTCAACTTCGCGAACCCGGGCTTCGACCTCACCCAACTCGATTCGGAAGCCACGGATCTTGACCTGCTGATCGATTCGTCCGAGATACTCGATATTGCCGTCGCTCATCCAACGTACCAGATCACCCGTCCGGTACATGCGAGCGCCCGATAAGCTAAATGGATCGGCCACAAAGCGATCAGCGGTGAGCCCACGACGATGTAGGTAGCCTCGCGCCAAGCCATAGCCACCGATATAGAGTTCACCCGAAGCACCGACTGGAACAGGCTGCAAATCACCGTCCAGCACGAATACCGAGCGTTCGCCTACCGGACGGCCAATCGGGGCATAAGCGCACTCGAAGGTCTCGCCAGCATCGACTTTCCAGATGAGCGGCGTCACTACAGTCTCGGTTGGGCCGTATCCGTTAATCAGCGTTCGCGGCCGCAATGTATGGCGAATCCGATCATATGCCGTCTTGGGCATAGCCTCTCCCCCGAAAACATAGAGTTCGACAGGAGGCACGTCATGCCGAACACCGGCCCAATCAGCAAGTTGTCCCAGATAGGCAGGAGGGAACGCGGCGTTCGTAACACCATATCGATGCAATGCCTGGTACGTTTTTTCGGCCGTCCAAAGCTCGCTATCGCGCAGAGCAAGCCCGGCACCGATACACAGCGGCGTAAGCCATCGCTCATGAGCGCCATCAAAGGAGAACGACAGGAAATGCAGTTCTATTGATTGCGGTCCCATCCCGTAAATTTCCGCCGTTGCAAGACAATGCATGCTCAATGGACCATGTTCGACCGCTACACCTTTCGGCATACCGGTAGAGCCCGACGTGTAAATTACATATGCCAGATCACCCGCATGGACCGGCACGGCAAGGTTGCTGAACGCCACATCTTCTTCCGAAAATTTATCGGTCCCGATCACATCTTCTGCGACCAGCATGGGCACATCTGACACAGCCAGAAGCCGCTCCTGCATCACTCTATGCGCAACAAGTAAGGTCATGCCACTGTCACTTATCATGAAACGCAGACGATCAACCGGAAGCGCAGTATCCAGTGGTAGATACGCCGCCCCTGCCTTCAGTATTGCCAGCAAGGCAACAATGGTCTCTGGCGAACGATCCATCGCGACACCCGCCACCACTCCTGAAACAACACCCTCGGCTCTCAGGCGGCGTGCAAAGAAATTGGCACGCGCGTTAAGTTCCGCATAGCTGATTTCGAAATTTCCCATGACCAGTGCAATTGCATCGGGGCGAATGGCAGCCTGCTGTTCAATCAAATAGTGCACTGGTTCCGAGCCCGAGCTCCCCTGTTCCCC
>Ga0075032_1000259_pt1 | contig 36371 bp, 26 predicted proteins | sample SynthPrep_1_END__FD_71386 | JGI IMG/M metagenome (GOLD analysis project Ga0075032, IMG submission 71386) | Synthetic microbial communities from Ohio, USA - SynthPrep_1_END_DS7_MetaG | ecosystem: Engineered > Bioreactor > Aerobic > Activated sludge | place: USA: Ohio, Columbus | collected 2014-04-10
GGTGACATCGACGCCGCGCTGGCGCGCTTCGGCGCCGCCGACGTGCATCTGGAGGTACTGCGCTGATGCTCGAACAACTGCTGCCCAACGTGTTCTGGCCGGAAATCTGGCAAGCCAGCCTCGACACCCTGAACATGCTGCTCGGCTCGATGCTGTTCACCGTGCTGCTCGGCCTGCCGCTCGGCGTGCTGCTGTTTCTCACCGGCCCGCGCCAGCTGTTCGAGCAATCGGCGCTGTACGGCGCGCTGTCGCTGGTGGTGAACATCCTGCGCTCGGTGCCTTTCGTCATCCTGCTGATCCTGATGATCCCGCTCACCGAGCTGCTGGTCGGCACCTCGCTGGGCGTGGCCGGCGCCATCCCGCCGCTGGTGGTGGGCGCCACGCCGTTCTTCGCCCGCCTGGTGGAAACAGCCCTGCGTGAAGTGGAGCGCGGCATCATCGAGGCGACCCAGGCCATGGGCGCCACCACCTGGCAGATCATCACCCGTGCACTGCTGCCCGAGGCCCTGCCCGGCCTGCTCGCGGCCACTACCGTCACCGCCATCACTCTGGTCTCCTACACCGCCATGAGCGGCCTGATCGGCGGCGGCGGCCTCGGTGACCTGGCGGTGCGCTACGGCTACCAGCGCTACCAGCCGGACGTGATGGCCGTGACCGTGATCCTGCTGCTGATCCTGGTGCAGGTGTTGCAGATGGTCGGTGATCGCCTGGTCGTACATTTTTCTCGCAAGTAGTCATGAAAAGCGGCGACTCGCCACCCGCGAGACCCGCACCAACCTTCCCAAAAGGAACCTTGAAATGAAGAAACTGCTGACTGCCCTGGCCGCCTTCGCGGCCTTCTCGGCCCAGGCCGAAACCCTCAACGTCGCCGCCACCCCGGTGCCGCACGCGGAGATTCTCGAATTCGTCAAACCGGTGCTGGCCAAAGAAGGCGTGGAGCTGAAGGTGCGCGTGTTCACCGACTACGTGCAGCCCAACCTGCAAGTGCAACAGAAGAACCTCGACGCCAACTTCTTCCAGCACCAGCCCTACCTGGACGAGTTCAATGCCAGCCGCAAGACCGAACTGGTCAGCGTGGCCGGCGTGCACGTCGAGCCCTTCGGCGCCTACTCCAGCAAGATCAAGAACCTGAGCGAGCTGCCGCAAGGCGCCACCGTGGCCATCCCCAACGACGCCACCAACGGTGGCCGCGCTCTGCTGCTGCTGCAAAAGGCCGGGGTGATCAAGCTCAAGCCGGAGGCCGGCATCCTCGCTACGCCGAAGGACATCGTCGAGAACCTGAAGGCCATCAAGGTGCGTGAACTGGAAGCGGCCACCCTGCCGCGCGTGCTGAGCCAGGTCGACCTCGCCCTGATCAACACCAACTACGCCCTGGAAGCCAAGCTGAACCCGACCAAGGACGCCCTGGCCATCGAAGGCAGCGACTCGCCGTACGTGAACATCCTGGTGACCCGCGCCGACAACAAGGACAGCGACGCCGTGCAGAAACTGGTCAAGGCCCTGCACAGCGCCGAGGTGAAGAAATTCATCGAAGAGAAATACCAGGGCGCCGTCGTACCGGCGTTCTGATCGCCGCTCGCACCCGTTGCACCCGATGCCGCGCCGCCGCAAGGCCGCGCGGCATTTTCATGCCTGCATTTGCTGCGGTGCGCACAGCGCACCCTGCGCCTGTTCGGCATATCAACCGGCCTTCGGTTTCTCCGGGCGGGTCCAGATGAACAGCGCACCGCAGCTCATGCCGGCGGCGGCGAACAACACCGACGGCAGGTGGTTCACCGTCAACAGCAGGATGACCAGCGCCACCAGCATGCTCAGGCTGGCCACCCATTTGGTGCGCCGGGCGATCAGCCCGCCGTTCTTCCAGTCGCGCAGCAACGGGCCGAACAGCCGGTGCCTCTCCAGCCAGGCGGCCAGCCGGGGTGAACTGCGCGACGCCGCCCAGGCCGCCAGCAGCACGAACTCGGTCGTGGGCAGGCCCGGCAGGATCACCCCGAGCATGGCCATGCCGATACTCAGGTAAGCCACCAGCAACCATAGCCAGCGCTGCCAGGCCGAACGCGCCAGCGTGGTTTCAGGCAAAGCAGCGTTCCAGGTGCAGGGTGAAACGCTCGAAGGCGGCAATGGCCGCTGCCTCGGCCTGACGCTCCTGTTCGGCGTCCAGTTCGATGCTGTCGAGTACGGCGGTGAAGGCTTTCCAGCCCTGCGCGCGCCCCCCTTCCGGCTCACCCAGGTGACGCGCGCCGAAGGTTTCGCTCAGCCCCAGCGCCGGCATGCGCTTGAGCAGAAACGCCGCGCCAAGCTTGGAACCCTCTGAGACGAACAGCCAGGCCAGCGCCTCACCCGTGCCCATGGTCTTGTCGCGAATGCTGTCATCGCCCTCGGGCAGCGTGCGCTGCAGGTCGGCCAGATCCAGCACGGCCTGCTCGACGCGGCAGCGCTGCGGCAGATCCGGCACCAGCCTGATCAGTTCCGGGTCGTTGTAGAGTTTTTCCAGGTCACGCTGGAACAGGTATTGCGCCGCCACGAAGTGGGAAAAGCGCTCAGGGCTGCCGAACGGATCAAAGCTCTTGACCAGGTTGTCGAGGCGGCTGTGCGGCTCGTGGGTGATCTGGTTCAGGCGCTGCGAACGCAGCGGATGGGACAGTTGCGAAGAAGCGGTCATGTAAGGCTCGCTGATGACTGGCATGGAGTAAGGCAGCCCTGCTCCCGCACCACTCGACGAGCAGGCAGGGCGTTCGACCACCACTGACTTATAAAGACGAACGAGCCTGCCAGGCTCCGTAAAAATAACCCGCAAGCGCAGCGGACGAGCCACTCGTGAGCATGTCGCGCAGCCGCTCGGTAGTCGGCCTTATTAAAAGTGATTATTATTCACGATGTAGTCGGCGAACCGGGCTTGCCAGTGACCATCTCCAATCTAGACAGCGTGTTCATCAGCCAGCGCACCCCGCTGCTGCGCACACTGATGAAAATCGTGAAGAACGCCAGCATCGCCGAGGAGCTGGTGCAGGAAACCTACCTGCGGGTCGCCCGTAGCCTGCGCGACAAACCCGTCGATCATCTCGAACCCTTCCTGTTCCAGACCGGCCGCAACCTGGCGCTCGATCATCTGCGCCGCGAGCGCATGCAATCGCGCACCCTGCTCGATGACGTGCCGGACGAGATCATGCAGGCCGTCCCCGCTCCGGGCTCCTCCAGTGAAGACAGCCTGCACGCCGAACGCCTGTTGCAACACCTGGGCAGCGCACTGGAGCAACTGAGCGAACGTCAGCAGCGCATCTTCATCCTCAGCCGCCTGCATGGGCAGGGCTATGCGCAGATCGCAGCCGAGCTTGGCGTTTCCCCCAGCACGGTGCAGAAGGAACTCAAGCTGATCATGGCCCTGTGCATGACGCTGCTCGACCGCCTGGCCCCGCCGACATGAGCGACTATCGCTCACCCACAGGTTCGGCCAGAATATCGGCCCCCGGTTTCGAGAACAGCCCGATGCCCCCGCAGCAGGGATCACCCACAGGCAGCGACACGCCGCAAAGCCAGGCGCTGGACTGGCTGCTCCTGCTGGAAAACGCGGACGACGACTGCCGGGCACGATTCGCCGAATGGCTGGCCATCTCGCCCGCCAATGCCGAAGCGTTCGAGCGCGCCCAGCGCTGCTGGCAGTCGCCGACGCTGGTGACCGCCGCCGCACGCCTGGAACGCGGCAGGCAGAAGCCGCCACAGCGTTCACGGCGCATTGGCAGAACCCTGGCGATTGCCGCGTCGCTGCTGCTGGTGATCGGCATCACCCTGCAAAGCGATCTGCTGCTGCGCCTGCGGGCCGACCACGTCACCGCCGTGGGCCAGCGCCAGAGCCTGGATCTGGCCGACGGCTCACGTGTGCTGCTCAATACCGGCAGCGCCTTTTCCAGCCAGATCGACGAACGCCAGCGCGTCACCCAACTGCTGCGCGGCGAAGCCTATTTCGACGTCGCCAAGGACAGCAACCGCCCCTTCCTGGTCAATGCCGGACCTGTCCGCATCTCGGTACGCGGTACCGCGTTTTCCGTGCGTTACCTCGACGATGCCGCCGAAGTCAGCGTCGAACGCGGCGAGATCGAGGTGCATGCACAAGGCAACGACACACGCATCTACCTGGCCAGCGGAGACAGCATCCGGATCGGCCCGGACGGTGTCGGCAATCGCACCCATGGCGCCACGGCCAACCGGCTTGCCTGGGTTCACGGTCGTCTGATCTTCGATGATCGCCCCCTGCACGAAGTGCTCAGCGAACTGCGGCGCTACTACCCCGGCTGGATCATCAACCGCAACGCCCGCCTGGATGACCTGCGCATCACCGGCAACTACCGCCTGAGCGAGCCCGCCGACATCATGCGCTCGCTGGCACAGGTAACCTCGGCCCGGCTTCACGAGTACCCGTCACTGCTGATACTCAACTGAGAAAAAGAATTTTTACGCTCTGAAAGGCTCTCGTTCGTCCCGTCATAACAATGCAAACAATTCGCATTATCTGATCGACGCTAACAGAGAGCTTAACGATGCCCCTTCACACCCGACGCCAGCGCTCGCTGCGGCTGTCCAGCGCGAGCCTTTCGCTGCTGGCACTCTCCATCTCCTGCGCCAGCCTGCCAATGCAGGCTCACGCCGCCGAGGAATCGGTCGTTGCAGAACAACGCAGCCAGAGCGGCTACCGCTTTGCCATCGAGCGCCAGCCACTGGTCTCCGCGCTGAATGCCTTCAGCGAAGTCACCGGCTGGCAGATCGGCCTGCCGGCGCAACTGGCGGACGGCATCGAGTCGCCGGGCACCCGCGGTCGCCAGCCGCCGGAACTCGCCCTGGCACGCCTGCTCGAAGGCACCGGGCTGAGCTACCGCAACGTCGGTGAACGCAGCGTGGTGCTGGTCAGAAACCCTGCGCAATCGGTCGCGCTGCAACCGATGACGGTCACCGCCACTCGCCATGAACAGCGGGTCGACGAGGTACCCAGCACGGTCAGCGTGCTCGACCGGCAGCAACTCGACCGGCAGAACATCAACAGCATCAAGGATCTGGTGCGCAACGAGCCCGGCGTTTCCGTGGGCGGCGCCGGCCAGCGTGCCGGCATCACCGGCTACAACATCCGGGGTATCGATGGCGACCGCATCCTGACCCAGGTCGACGGCGTCGAAATCCCCGCCAGCTTCTATGCCGGCCCCTACGCCAACACCCACCGCAACTATGTCGATCCGGAGATCGTCAAGCGCGTGGAAATCCTGCGCGGCCCGGCCTCGGCACTCTACGGCAGCAATGCCATCGGCGGCGCCGTCAGCTACTTCACCCTGGACGCCTCCGACATCATCAGGGAAGGCCGCGACGTCGGTGCCCGCCTCAAGACCGGTTACAGCTCGGTGGACGAAAGCTGGCTGAACTCGGCCACCGTCGCGGGTCGTTACCAGGACTTCGATGCCCTGCTGCACCTGTCCCAGCGCAACGGCCACGAGACCGAGTCCTATGGCACCCATGGCGGCACCGGCCTGAACCGCACCGAGGCCAATCCGGAAGACGCGCGCACCACCAACACCCTGGTCAAGCTGGGCTGGAACTACAACGACGGCGACCGCCTGCAACTGACCTATGAAAAGTACAAGGATGACCGCGACACCAACCAGCTCAGCGCCGTAGGTGGGCCGTTCAACACCCAGGCCGTCGGTGGTGCGCAGAACCTGGTTCGCGCCCGTACCGGCAACGACACCATCACCCGTGAGCGCTTCGGCCTGGAGCACCGCCTGGCGCTGGACAGCCTGCTGGCCGACAACCTGAAGTGGAGCCTGAACTACCAGTTGGCCAAGACCGACCAGAGCACTCTGGAGAACTACGTCACCGGCACGCGCAACGTCATGCGCTACCGCGACACCTACTACAAGGATCGTCAGTGGGTGCTGGACATGCAGCTCGACAAGGCCTTCGACCTTGGCGCAACCGACCACCTGCTGACCTATGGCTTCAACATCAAGCGGCAGAACGTCACCGGCCAGCGCAGCGGTGCCTGCGTGGCCAACTCCGGCGTCTGCCAGGCTGCCGACGGCCTGGTCACGCAGAGCGACTTCCCCGATCCGACGGTCGACGTCTACGGCCTGTTCCTGCAGGACGAAATTCGCTGGAACCAGTGGACCTTCCTGCCCGGCCTGCGCTATGACCGCACCCGCCTCGACCCCGACCTGACCGACGAGTACCTGGTCAGCCTGGGCAACAGTGCCTTCAACCCCGGCGACAGCAGCAAGACCTGGCAGCGCGTCTCGCCCAAGCTCGGCGTGACCTATGCCTTCGCCGACCACTACACCTGGTTCGGCCAGTACGCCGAGGGCTTCCGCACGCCGATGGCCAAGGACATGTACGGCCGCTTCCAGAACACCACCCTGCGCTACATCCAGGAGCCCAACCCGAACCTCGATCCGGAAACCAGCCGCAGCCTGGAAACCGGCCTGCGGGGCAACTTCGAGGCAGGCAGCTTCGACGTGGCGCTGTTCTACAACCGCTACAAGGACTTCCTCGACAACGAAGTCGTGGGCAACAGCGGCGGCATGACCATCTACCAGAACCGCAACATCGGGCGCGCCAGCATTCGTGGCGTGGAAGCCAGGGGCCGCCTGAACCTGGACAGCTTCGGCGCGACACCGGGCCTGTACACCCAGGGCTCGATCGCCTATGCCCGTGGCCGCGACGATGACACCGGCGAGCCGCTCGGCAGCATCAGCCCGCTGACCGGCGTGTTCGGCCTGGGTTACGAGCAGGAGCGCTTCGGTGCCCAGCTGAACTGGACGCTGGTCAAGCGCAAGACCCGCGTGGACGACGGCAAGGTGCTGACCACCGACGGCACCACCACCGGCTACCGCACACCGGGCTTCGGCATCCTCGACCTCACGGGCTACTACAGGCTGACCGACGACCTGACCATCAACGCCGGCCTGTACAACCTGACCGACAAGAAGTACTGGCTGTGGGACGACGTACGCGGCTATGCCTCCGGTACCGGCTTCTACAACACCTTCACCGGTACGCTGATCGGCGAGGCGACGGTTACCGCACCGGCCAACCTCGACCGCCTGAGCCAGCCGGGTCGCAACTTCGCCATCAACCTGGTCTGGGACATCTGAAGCAGCCCCGTGCAGGCGTGCCAGGCGCACCGAGACGGCGTTGATACGCAAACCCGCCTGATGCCCGAACGGTTCCGGCGCCCGTCTGCCCAGTTCGCGAATCAAAGCGCGCCGACAGGGCGATGGCGCCCGCCTCCGCAGGCAGCAAAGCGCTGCAACCTCGCAGCGCACTGCACCATCAGAAGTTCATCGACAGGTTGACCGAGAAATTGCGCTTCGGCTCGGTGAAGCGATGCAGGCCCTCGCCGTTTCGTTCCACCCGGTTGGTGGTGCCGTAACGGGGAATGCTGCGCAGGCTGTCCCAGGTGGTGTACTTGCTGTTGAACAGGTTGTACACGCCGACACGGGTGCTGATCTGCTCGCTCCAGTTGAAGTAGGTGGTCATGTCGACGAAACGATAGGAGCGGCTCAGGTAACGCCACGGCTTGCCGTTCTCGATGGCCTCGCTCTCGGCCTTGCGGCCTACCCGGGTCAGGGACAGCCTGGCTCCATAACGCTGGTCGGGCGCCTCCAGCGTCAGTGCCGGCGACCAGGTCACCGGCTGGATGGCCATCAGCGAATTGCCGTCGCTGTCACGCCCCTTGGCATAGCTCAGACTGCTGCTCAGGCTCACCTCATGGCTCCAGTCCAGGTGGCGCGAGAACATCCACTCGTTGCTCAGCTCCACGCCTCGTACCTTGGCCGACTGCACGTTGCTGTACTGCAGATGGTTCTGATACATCAGGCGCCCACCGGAACGATAGTCCCGATACCACGGATTGGGCAGCCACCTGCCGCTCTGCTTGAGGTCGATGAAGTCCTTGTAGCGGGTGTGGAACAGGTTCAGACGGTTGCTCAGAGCGGAGACGCCAAGGCTCAGGGCGATTTCCTGGCTCAGGCCCCGCTCCTGCTTGAGGTCGGGATTGGGCTCCAGGCGGTTGGCGGCATCGCTTTTGCCAAAATCGAAGTACAGCTCCTCGGACTTGGGTATGCGATAGCCCTGGCTGACCTTGTACTGCACGGCGGTGCGCTCATCCCAGTGGTAACCACCAAGCAACGCCAGGGAAGTGGCGGAATAATTGCGCGATGGCGGCGGAGCATCGTCGTTGATCAGCATCTTCGCATCGGAAGGTCTGTGCCTGACGCGGTCGACGCGACCACCGGCGGTCACGCGCAGCTTGTCGTCCAGCGCCTTGCTCTCGTTCACCAGCGCGAAGCTGAGGTCGCGGCTGCGCACCGGCCGGATGATGCTCTCGTCACTGGCGTGGGGCTTGCGCGGCCTGCCTACCCAGAGCACGTCGAGATTGCGATTCTCGTAATGCCTCAGATCCACCTGCGGCCTGAACGTCAGGGTGTTGCTGACAGCACCGATCTGGAAAGGGCGAGTGCTGATCTCGCTCCTGAACTGCTTGCTGCGCTGATGCAGGCCGCGCTTCTTCTGCTCGGACACCTCGAATTCCCTGGTGAAGTAGTCCTCGTTCGTGACCAGGCTGAAGGCCACCTGATCGATCGCCTGCTTGCTCATGGCGGTTCTGACCTGCGCGAACGGGCCGTGATCAGGCTCCCAGACATGCCCCAGGGTGTAGCGGGTACGGTCGGAGCGGTCGTCGCCAAAACGCCTGTATGAACTCAGGAAGTCCCAGCTCTTCTCCTCGACCTGCAGCTCACCCCGGGCACGCTCCAGCGTGAAGTTCAGCTCATGCTCCTGCACCGGCGTCAGGTTGAGCTTGGCCAGCAGGTTGTTCTGCCGCTGGGAGACCGGGTCCGGGATACCCCGCGCCGCGCCATACACATCCCTGCCCTTGCTGAAGTTGGCCAGCTCGCTGCCGCTACGGTAGGTGTAGAGCAGCATGGCCTCGGCCAGCTGGCTGGAGCCGGCCAGGCCCAGGGTCTGGATCTTCTGCCGATCCCGCGTGCGGTAGGTCGAGCGCGACAGCAACCCCGTGTTGCCGGTGCGGATCAGATCCTGCGGATCCTTGGTGCGGTACTCCACGGCGCCGCCGAGCGCGCCGCTGCCGAGAAAGATGGAGTCCGCCCCCTTGCTGATGGTGACCGACTTGATGTGCTCGGTTTCGATGTCGTTGATCGTACCGTTGAAATAGCCATAGCCCTTGTAGATGACGTTGCCGAAGCTCTCGCCCTGAGGAATGCCGTCGACGCTAACGGCGACGCGATCCTTCTCGACACCGCGAATGGCGAAGCCGTTGTTGCCGTAGCGCCCGGAGCCCGACACGCTGACGCCCGGCTCGTGACGGACGATATCGCGCATGTCGCCAACCAGTTGGCGCTCCATCTGACGCTGGTCGATCGTGATCTGGTTGATCGACTCGTCGGCGGGCTTTGCGGCCGTCACGCAGAGGTCGGCCATCTGTACGGCATCGCCCTGTGCGGACGATGAGGGGGTTCGTTCCAACCCGTCTGCGCAGGTAGGCAGTTCGGTTGCGGCCACTACGGCCGGCAGCAGCCACGCACCAAGGGTGAGCGGGGTCTTGGATAACTTCATGGATAAGCCTGGGTAAACGATGCACGCCGGTACGGGCGAACCGCGCCAGCAGCACATGAAAACGAAATGAGAAGTGGCGGATGCATGGGCGCACACCCGCCGGTTGCGGTTTCAGGCGGCGAGCAGGCCATCGTCCACGCCCGCGATGCCGACCAGCGGCGTGCCCAGGTCGATCAGGCTGGCTTCCACGTTGATGCCGTAGACGTCTTCCAGCATGTCCACCAGCGAATCGGTCTTGGCGTTCATGAGATCCCAGATGACCTTGTGCACGTCACCGCCGTGGCCTTCGGCCAGGCTGCCGGTGATGGGCGTTTCGAAGTTCAGGCTGAGGAAGGGGTTGGCCACCTTGCCGCCGGCACCCAGGGTCAGGCCCAGCTCCAGGCCCTCGACCTTGCCATGCAGGGTATGCGGCGTGCCGCGACCGGCACCGGGGCCGAAGCCCAGGTAGTAGCTCAGCTCACCGGTGGCCGAGAAGGCATAGCTGTTGCCGATGTCGAAGGTGTAAGTGTCGCCGCCAAAGCGCACGGGCTCACCCTCGCGATAGAATTGCCCTGGGTTTTTCCCCCCAACGTGAGTACCGGCATGCCCCTGGCTCTGCCAGTCGGAAAGCAGCGAATGCAGGGCCGTCGAGCCGTCCTGAGACATTGACTTACTAAATTCAATCTGGGGGTAGTGAGCGGATTGAGTGGAGTAGGAGATATGTACGGTAGACATGTTGACTTCCTTCATTGAACGACCCGTAACGGGCCGGTGATGCGCCCAGGGGCGCGGTGATGGCGACGGCACCCTGCCGCCGCCAGATGCTTGCAGCGGTGAATCAGAAGCGCAGTTCGAGCCCGGCCTGCACCGTGCGCCCCGGTGAAGGGGTGAAGGCGATCTGGTCGGCGTAGTCGCTGCGGTAGCTCTCGTCGCGCAGGTTCTCCACGGCCAGTTGCAGGGCCAGGTTGTCCTGCAACTGGTAGTGGCCGAACAGGTCCCAGGTAGTGCTGGAGTCCCAGGCGCGGTTCTTGCGGTTCTGCTGGCGGTTGTAGCGCAGGCCCATGTCCAGCTTGCGCTCGAAGGGGCGCACGCCGAGCAGCGCGCCCTGGCGATCCAGGGGGATGAACAGGGCGGAGTTGTAGATCATGCCGCAGGTGCGCCGGGCATCGAGCTGGGCCTGGTAGGAGGCGTGGCCGGCGGCCAGGGCCTGCGGTCGATAGTGGCTGAAATCGCTCGGCACATCGTCGCGGTCGAAGCGGGTCACCTGGCTGCCCAGCGGCCAGGTCTTGTGGCAGAAGGTATTGGCCTTGCCCTGGTAGCGGGTGGCATTGACCCGGCCATAGGCGATGCCGGCATCGTAGTGCCCCTCCAGCTCCAGGCCGCGGTAGCGGGTCTGCTCCAGGTTGTTGTTGAAGAAGATGTTGAACAGGCTCTGCTGCGCAGAGCCAGGCACGCCATTGCCCATGCCGGTGTAGATGAAGTGGTCGACCTTGGTGGCGAAATGGGTGAGCTTGACGCCCAGGCGGTCATCGGTGCGCCACAGGTCGCGCTGCAGCAGGTTGACGCCCAGCTCCCAGGTGGTGGCGGTTTCGCTGCTCAGTTGGGGGTTGGGGAACACGCGGGTGAAGGATTTGCCGCTGTGCGCCCCCTCCCACAGCACCTCGGTAAGGGCCGGTGGGCGCACGCCCCGGCCCCAGGTGCCGAACAGCTCCACGCCGTCCAGCACCTGCCAGGCCGCGCCGAGCGACGGCGACAGGTTGCCGGCGCGCTTGTCCACGTTGTAGGGGTAGTGAGCGGGATGCTCTTCGAAACGGGGAGCATACTGAGGTGATTCGTAATCGGCCCTGCCCTGAGGGTTCAGGCCGGCGATATTGCCCTGGCGCGCCTGCTCGCAATTATGGAGCATGCTGTTGTAGGCCTCTTCCCCATAGAGGCCAGCCTTCAGGCGCTTCTGATACGCTGCAAAATTTCGCCGCGCGGATCGCAGCATTTGTGCCTCGGTGCTGAGGCCCGTGGAGTATTTATTGAGCTTCTCCCTTTCATTCTTTGCACGCTCCTTGGCCAGAAAGGACTCCAGCGTGGGCGGGTTCATGACCATATCCTTCTGTGCTGCAAGATCTCTGGCATCGCAGGCTGCTCGGGTGTAACGGGTCAGGCGATCCGTTTCCCCGTTCTCCACGCCACGCACCTCGGTACGGCCGCGCAGGTGGTACCAGTCGTAGCGCAGGCCGGCCTTGAGGGTCAGGGGCTCGCGCTTGAAGGTCAGGGAGGAGAAGGCGCTGGCCACGTCGCGGCGGCCGCCGGGGTTGTGGTTGTTGCGCGTGAATGGCTCCAGGTGCCCGACGGAGAAGCCGGCGCGCCGGAACTCGGCATGGGACTTGCCCTGATCCTGGAACCATTCCATGCCGTAATTGGCCGCCAGCTCGCCCTGAATCTGCGGCAAGGCCAGGCGCGAGGTGTTCTCCAGCTGCAAGCCCAGGGTATCGGTGCGGCTGGTTTTGGTACGGGTCAGCCCTGAGATGCAGGAATCCACCACGTCCCAGTTATGCTTATTGAGGGAGGCTTCGCTGCAATCGCGCTCATGCTCTCCATTCCAAATACTATTGACTCGGAAGTCCGGCTCGGTGACGCGGCGATTGTCGGTGCGTACGTGATAGAGCTTGGCCTTGAGGTCGAACAGCGGGTCGTCGGGGGCGAAGGCCCAGTCCAGGGCGTAGGCGCCGGTGCGGGCACGGGCGTCGCCGTAGGGCTTCCAGCGCTGCGGGTTGCTGGGCGAGTACTGATCCGACACATTGGCATAGCTGATGCGGGTGCCGTTGAGGGTGAGTTGCAGTTGATGGTCGTCGTTCAGGTGCAGGCGCGTCTTGGCCAGAAGCGACTCCTGATCCTGGTGGGCGAAACGCATTTCCAGGACATCAAGCCTGGACCTGAGGTCGCGCTCCTTCAAACCGCGCTCACCGGCCTGGTATTCGCCCAGGCGGCGTCGGCTGGTGACCAGCAGCAGCTCCAGGCGATCCTCGAAGCGCCCGGCGGCGGCCACGCTGCCACGCGGCCCGACGCCATTGGCGCGGCCGCCAATGCCGTGACCGGCGCGAACGCGCACGCCATGATCCTGGCCGGGGCGGATGATGTCGTCGTAATCCAGGGTGCGGAAGTCGACCGCGCCGGCGATCGCCTGGGCGCCATGCTGGCCGCTGCTCAGGCCCTTTTCCACGACCACGCGGCTGAGCAGCTCGGGGTCGACGTACATCTCGCCGTTGCGTTGCTGGTGGCCGCTCTCGACATGGTTCTGGCGCATGCCGTCGATCATCATGTTGACCCGGCCGAAGTCCTGCATGCCGCGAATGTTCACCGACAGGCCGGGGTTGTTGCGGTTGACCGCGCTGGTCACGCCGGGGACGTCGACCAGCATGTCGGCAGCGTGCCGGGGCGGGCGCTGATCCAGTTGCTCGCGGCTGATCTCGCTCACCGCCCGGGGTGCCTGGTAGACCCAGTCGCCGGCGGCCTCGCGGCGCGCATCGACGGTGGTCGGGTCGAGTTGCAGTGCGTCGCCGGCAGCCGCGACCAGGCGTTGCAGGTTCACCCGTCGCTCGCCCATGAAGCTGTAGCTGATCGGCAGCCCGTCGAGCAGCCGGCGCAGGGCCTCCTGCGGGGTATGCCGGCCCTCGAGCGCGTGAGCGTGCAGCCCGGCCAGCTTGCTGTCGTCGAAGAACACCTGGATACCGGCCTGCTCGGCGAAGGCGAGCATGGCGCTGTCCAGGGGCTGGGCGGGAATGTCGAAGGCGACCAGAGCAGCCCGCTCCGCCTGCACCGCCGCCCCTGGCGCCTGCTCGGCCCAGGCGTTGCCTGCGGACACCGACGTCAACCCTGCCAACAGCAGTCCCGCCAGCCCCAGGGTGCCATGAAGGCGCCGCGCAGAACGGTGCATTGCTTCATTGCCCATCACATGCCTCACTCGCTAATGAAAATCAGTATCAACAAGAAAGACGTCATAGCCCGGAAAACTCAGTAAGAGGCTGGGGGGGCGAATCGCTGGGGCGGGCTGAAACGGGGCGAGGACAAGGCGTTGGTCGCGTGGCGTGAGCCAACGGGCCAACCACGAATCACCGCCCATTTGACGAACGCTCGGTGCGCATGGCGCACCCTACCGCTCGAAGTATCCGGCCAGGCGGTGCAGGTCCCGCTCGTCCAGTTGCCCCGTCAGGTAGCGCAACTGCAACCAGGCCCGCAGGTAGCCATGGCGGGTCTCGATCAGGTTGCGGCGAGCGCCGTGCAATTGCTGCTCGGCATCGAGCACGTCGAGGTTGACGCGCTCGCCGCCGGCCACGCTCCTGCGTGTCGCTTCCACCAGGGTTTCGGCGGCGCTCACGGCCAGCCGGTAGGCGCGCACGCGCGCGGCGGCGCTGTTGCACTGGTTGAACTGCTGACGCAGACGAGTGAGCAGCGCGGCGGTCTGCGCATCCAGCTCGAAACCGGCCTGGAGATGGGCGGCGCTCGCCTGACGGGTCGCCGCCGACACGCCACCGCCGGCGAACAGCGGCACGCTGAGCTGAATGCCGATGCTGTCGCTGTCGTGCTTCTGGTTGTGACCACCGTGCGAATCGGCTCGGCTCAGGCGGTTGCTGACGACCAGGCTGAGCGTCGGCAGGTGGCCGGCGCGCTGTTTCGCGATGCCCTCTGCCGCCACCTCGACGGCTCGGCGCTGCGCCGCCAGCTCGGCGTTGCCGGCCACGGCCAGGTCGCGCCAGGCATCGAAACGCGCCGGCTGCGGCGGCCGGATGGGAAAGTCGTCGCGCAAGGGGTGCAGGTCTTCACGTGCCAGCGGCTCACCAACCATGGCTTCGAGGGCGCGCAGGGCCACGTCCAGTTCATCCTGTGCCTGGATCAGCTCGGCCTCGGCCAGGGCCAGGCGTGCTTCGGTCTCCAGGGCGTCGGTGCGGGTGCCCTCCCCCGCCCGCAGCAGGCGCCGGTTGAGGCGCAGGCGTTCGTCCAGGGCATGCTGCCGGGCACGCGCCAGGACGATGCGTTCGTCACTCGACAGCGCCTGGCTGTAGGCCTCGAACAGGCGTACCGCCAACGCCTGGCTGTGCGCGCGAAAGCGTTCGTCGGCCAGCAGCGTACGCGCTACGCCCTGGCGGTAGTCGGCCCAGGCGGCGTAGTCGAACAGTGGCTGCTGCAGGCTGAGTAGCGAGGCGTAGCTCCGGTAGTGGTGGTCGACACGCTGCCTGCCGGTGGTGACTTCGCCGTCGTGGCGCTGGTTGTCGTAGCGCCACGACAACCGCGGGAACAGCCCGGCGCGGCCGATGGCCTGGCTCTCCAGGCCGGCATCGCGTTCGGCGATGGCCGCCTGGAAGGTAGGGTCATGACGCAGCGCCAGGGCATAGGCGTCGAGCAGGCCGAGGGCCTGCACCGGCAGGGCGCAACAGGCGAGCAGGGCGAAACCGATCAGGCGCATGCTCAGTCTTCCGCCAGGGCCAGGTGAAGGTGGTCGAGCAGCGGTTTGAACAGGTAGTTGAGCAGCGAGCGCTCCCCCGTGCGCACGAAGGCTTCCACCGGCATGCCCGGACGAATCTCCGGCAACTGCCGCAGCCCGTCGTCATCCACCTGGATACGCAGCCGGTAGTAGGGCTGGTCGGTGCGCCCGTCGAGCAGGCGATCGGCCGAGACCTGTGCCACCGTGCCGCTGATGCGCGGCGTGCGGCTCTGGTTGAAGGCGACGAACAGCAGTTCCACTTCCAGACCGGGGCGCAGCTTGTCCACCAGCTCCACCGGGGCCCGTGCATCGACCAGCAGAGGGGCATCCTGCGGGACGATTTCCATGAGCATCTGGCCAGCCGCGATCACCCCGCCTTCGGTGAACACGTCGAGCCCGACCACGGTGCCGGCCGCCGGGGCGCGAATCTCGCGGTGGGCCAGTTCGTCGTCGGCAGCGCTCAGGCGGTTGCCCAGCTCCTCGACCCTGAGCAGTTCGTCGGCCAGTTGCTGACGGACGTCCTGCTGGTAGTGCTGTTCACGCTGGGCGGCACGCAGGCGCAGTTCGAGAATCTGCCGCTGGATACGACCGATGTTGCCAAGGTCTTCGGAGATGCTGCCGTTGAGCTGGGCATACAGGCGCTCGGTTTCCAGCAGCCGGTTGCGCGCCACGTACCCCTCGCGCGCCAGCTCGCGCAGGCCCAGCAACTGCTCCTGCATGCTGGCGAGTTGTGCGTCCTTGTGGGCCTTGGCAGCACGCAGGCCCTCATGCATGGCCTGGCTGCCGGCAATGGCCTCTTGCAGGCTGTCGAGCTCCAGGCGCAGCGCGGCCCGCCGGCTGGCGAACAGCTGCCGTTGCAGTGCCAGGGTGGAGGTGATCCGGGGATCGCTCGCCGCTACGAGGTCGGCGGCGAAGTCGATGTCAGCCAGGCCGTCACGCTCGGCCTGCAGGCGAGCGGCGCTGGCCGTCGCCCCCAGGTGCTGGGCGAACAGCGACTCGCGCTGGGCGAGAAGCTGCGTGACGTTCATGCGGATCAGCACCTGCCCGGCGGCGACCTGGTCGCCATCGCGCACCAGCAGGTGCTGCACCACGCCACCGGATGGGTGCTGCACCGCCTGGCGATTGCCGGCGACCACCACGCTGCCGCTTACCGCCACGCCCTTGTCGAGCGGCGCCAGCGCGGCCCAGAGCAGAAAGCCGCCGAAGCCGACGACCAGCAACCAGCTGCCCATGCGCGTGTAGCGGCGTTCATCGATGGGCAGCACCTCGGCCCGCGGCAGCTCGCCCCTGGAAATGGACAGAGTCATCGGTAGGTCGCTCCCTGGCTGCCGTAACTCATGCTGAACGATGCGCCGGGGCGCGGCGCCGTGCCCGCAGCCGGCCCGGGTTGCAGCGCTTGCAGTACCCGTCCGGCATCACCGAACGCCTGCACCTGACCGCCACGCAGCACCAGCAGCTTGTCGGTATCGGCCAGCAGCGAGGGCTTGTGGGCGATCAGTACCAGGGTGCGCCCCTGGCGCTTGACCTCGGCGATGGCGGCGAGCAGTGCCTGTTCACCCGCTTCGTCGAGGTTGGAGTTGGGCTCGTCGAGCACGATCAGCGCCGGCAGGCCATAGAGTGCGCGGGCCAGGCCGATACGCTGACGCTGACCGCCGGACAGGCCGACGCCGCCGTCACCCAGGCACGTGTCGTAGCCGTCGGCCAGTTGCAGGATCAGTTCGTGCACCCCGGCCATGCGCGCGGCCGCCACCACCTGGTCGGGGTCGACCTCGGCGAAGCGGGCGATGTTCTCGGCAATGCTGCCGGCGAACAGCTGCACGTCCTGCGGCAGATAACCGATGTGCGTGCCGAGCACGCTGCGATCCCACTGCTGCAGGTCGGCACCGTCCAGACGCACCGTGCCGGTCTGCGCACGGGCGACGCCCACCAGCAGGCGTGCCAGGGACGACTTGCCGGAACCGGACGGGCCGATCACCCCCAGCACCTCGCCCGCCTCCAGGGCGAAACCGAGGTTCACCAGACAGGGCGTCTGGGTGCCGGGCGCGAACGCGCTGAGCTGCTCGACGCACAGTGCGCCGCGTGGCGCCGGCAGTGGCATGCCGGCCTGCCGGGGCGGATACGCTTCGAGGAAGGTCGACAGACGCTGGTAGGCCAGCCGCGCACCGCTCCACTGGCGCCACACGCCGAGGAGCTGGTCGATGGGCGCCAGCACCCGGCCCATGAGGATGGAGCCGGCGATCATCATGCCGGGGGTGATCCGCCCGTCCAGCGCCAGCCAGGCACCGAGCCCCAGAACCAGGGATTGCAGGGCCAGGCGCACGTATTTCGACCAGGCGCTGAACACCGCTGTCCGCTCACTGGCCAGGTTCTGCCGGCCGAGGAAGGCACTGTGCAGGGCGAACCAGCGCTGCCGTATCACCGCGAGCATGCCCATCGCCTCGATGGCCTCGGCCTGGCGCAAATGGCCGGCGGCCTGCTGGTTCGCCGCGATGGACAGGCGCGAGGCATCGCCGAGCGGCGCCTGGGTGAGGCGCTGGTTGAGCCAGGCCAGCACCACCAGCAGCAGCGCGCCGAGCAGCGCGAGCAGGCCGAGCCAGGGGCTGAAGAGGAAGATCACCGCGAGGTACACGGGGAACCAGGGCGCGTCGAACAGGGCGAACAGCGCCTGACCGGTGGTGAACTGGCGCAGGCTGGTCAGGTCGTTCAGGGCCTGGGTCGAGGTTTGCCGGGGATTGCGCAGGTTGGCTTCGAAGGTGGCATCGAACACCCGCGCATTGAGGCGCATGTCCATCTGCGTGCCGAGGCGGATCACCAGCAGGCTGCGCACCCATTCCAGCGCCCCGGCGAAGGCGAATGCCCCAAGCACGATGAGCGTCAGCATCAGCAGGGTCATGGCGTTGCCGGAGGCGAGCACCCGGTCGTAGACCTGCAGCATGTAGAGGGCAGGGGCCAGCATCAGCAGGTTGATCACGGCGGTGTACAGGCCGACATGAATCAACCCCGACCGACAGGCCCCGAGGGTGCGGAGTATCTCGTTGGTTGCGGCAGCGCGCATGAAGGCTTCCTTGTGGACGCGGCGCCCGACCGCATCGCCAGGCGTTGAAAGACGCGGATCGGCGCGAGGAGAAGCTGAAGGTGACGGCAAGCCTGCCGGCCAGTGCCGACGCGGGCCTGGCGCAGCGGTAGCCAGGAGCGCTTTGCTCCAGCATCGACATGAATGCAAATCACTATCAGAAAGAAAGACGTCGCAACCGGGAAAACTCAGTAAGCCTGTGCCGAGGTTGCCGTGGCCCCCGGAGGCGGGGCCGGGAGGATTCAGTAGAGCAGGCCGACGCCGAGCACTTCGCGGTGTTCGAGCTGCATCTCGCGCGCGAGGGTGGCCAGCGCATCGTCCAGGGCATCGAGGTGGAACACACCGCTGACCGTGCGCTGCGCCAGGTCTGCGCGTCCCAGGACGATGTATCCGGATCGGTAGCGATTGAGCTGCTCGACCACCCGCCCCAGCGGCTGGCGGTCGAATACCAGCAGCCCACGCTGCCAACTGGTGGCGAGTTGCAGGTCGAGCGATGCGTCATGCAGGCCGGTGGCGTCGTAGCGCAGGCTTTCGCCCTCCTCCAGTTGCCGCTGCGCACCCGCCGCATCGACCTGCACGGCGTGTTCGAGCACACCGACCAGCGTGCCCGCGTCCGGGTTGCGCTGAACCAGAAAGCGGGTACCCAGAGCCCGCACGCTGCCGCCGGAGGCCTCGACGACGAAGGGCCGCTCGCTCTGCGGCGCGACCTGGAAGATCGCGCCGCCGGCAAGCAGCTCCACACGGCGCCGTTCAACGGAGTAATCCACGCGGATGGCGCTGGCGCTGTCCAGGGTGACTTCGCTGCCGTCAGGCAGGCTCAGGCTGCGCACCTCGCCGCTGGCGGTACGATGATCGGCCAGCATCGGCACGATGAGGCGTTCGCCCTGGTACAGACCAAGGCCGCCAAGCAGCACCGCCAGGCAGGCGGCCGCGCCCCAGCGGCGCAGGCGACCAGGGCGACGGCGAATACGGGGCGCGCCCGGCAACATGGGGCGCGCCCGATGCAGTGGCTGACCGGCCGGCAGGCTGCCCAGCACCGCCCAGGTACGCTGGGCGAACGCCAGTGCCTCGGCATGCCTGGCATCGGCCTGCAACCACTGTTGCAGGGCCTCGCGCCGGGAGTCATCGAGCGCATCGTCGGCGAGCAGCACCGCCCACTCGGCGGCCGCCTGGCGGATGCTTCGCTGCTGCGCATCTTGGCTGCTCACGCTCACTCTCGACTCTCGTTATAGGTCGTTGCGGATCGGACAATTCATGCCCGTCTTAAGTAATGACGCATGACGCCGGATTCTAACGTAATGCCCGCTCATGGCTGCTCGCTCGCTTCGATCAGACGCTCCATCACGTGCGCGAGCGCCCGGGCCAGGTGTTTCTGCACCGAGCTGTCGGAAATACCCAGCTCGCGAGCCACCTGGGCGTGGGTCATGCCTTCGATGCGGTTGAGGCGAAAGATGTCCTGGGTACGCGTCGGCAATTCGGCCATGGCGCGCTGCATGCGCTCCAGGCTCTGCCGGGCCGCGGTGACGTCGTCCAGCGGGCTGGCCCCTGAGTCCATTTCCGCCAGCTCGCATTCGTCCATCTGATCGGTCTTGCGCCGCACCTGCTGGCGATTGTGATCGATCAGCAGGTTGCTGGCCGTGCGGTAGAGGTAGGCCGGGGAGTTGTCGATACGCTCACCACTGCCCTGCTCGGCCAGGCGCAGGAAGCTCTCCTGGGTGAGATCGGCAGCCAGTTGCGGGTCGCGGCTCTTGCGCAGCAGGAAGCTGTGCAGGGCCTTGGCGTGCTTCTGGAACAGGCCTTTGAGATCCAAGTCCGACAAACGCGCATCCCTGGTCTTGGGCGAGAGGAAAGCGGCATCTTATTTTTATTGAGAACTATTTTCAATTGCTCGCATCCAGGCAGTTCAGCAGGCAGTCCAACGCTGGCTGGCGCTGGGCGCGGCGCAACAGCGCGACCAACTCGCGGTGGAAGGTCAGCTCGCCCAGCTCGATCACCCGCAGGCGCGTGGGCCTGTGCAACCACAGGCCGGCACGTGGCACCAGGGAAACCCCCATGCCGTTCTCCACCAGGCGCACGATGGCCTCCAGCTCGTCCAGCTCCAGTGCCTCACGGACGGTCAGCCTCTGCTCGCGGAGAAACCGACTGACCTGACGCCCACCGAAGGAGGTGCGGTCGTAGCGCACGAAGGGCTGCTCGGCCAACAGGCGCAGCGGATCGTCACCCATCACCTCCAGCGGTGCGATCAGCACGAAGGGCTCGCGCGCCAGCGGCACTTCCAGCAGTTCCTTGGGCAAGGCAAAAGGCGGCTTGATCAGCAGGGCCAGGTCCAGCTCGCCGGCATCCAGCTGGCTGAACAGCTGCAACGACACGCCCGGCACCAGCTTCAAATCCACCCGTGGCGCCAGTTGCCGGAAACGTGGCAAGGCCTCGGCCAGCAGACCGGTCTGCAAGGTGGCGATTGCACCGACGCGCAGCTCGCCCTGCCACTGATCGGCCGCCTGCGGCAGCGCCATCTGCGCGTACAGCGCGAGCATCTGCTCGGCCAGCGGCAGGGCATGGCGACCGGCGGCGTTGAGCACGGCGGCACGGCCACTGCGGTCGAACAGGCGCACGCCAAGCTGCTGTTCGAGCACGCGCATCTGCGCACTGACCGCCGATTGAGTCAGCCCCACCTGCTGCCCGGCGGCGGCGAAGGTGCCCAGGCGGGCGACGGTGACGAAGGTTTTCAGCTCGCGCAGCATGGCGGCCTCGATTGATCAAAAATATTTGAGATTGCGAGAAATAATATTCGCTTTCGATCAATTCTGCTGTTGATAGGCTGTGGCAAAAACCAACAGAGGTATGCCGTGATGTCCCTTGCCCCCTTTCACCTGGCGATTCCCGTCTACGACCTGGCCGCCGCGCGCTTCTTCTATGGCGAGGTGTTCGGCTGCGCCGAAGGCCGCAGCAGCGAGCACTGGGTGGATTTCGATTTCTTCGGTCACCAGCTGGTGATTCACGAAGCGCCGAAGATGGCGCATCAGGAAGCGGCCCACAGCAATCCGGTGGATGGCCACGATGTGCCGGTGCCGCACTTCGGTGTGGTGCTGGGCTGGAGCGACTGGGAAGCGCTGGCCGAGCGCCTGCGTGGCCGCGACACCCGATTCGTCATCGAGCCCTACGTGCGCTTCAAGGGGCAGGTCGGCGAACAGGCGACGATGTTCCTCCTCGACCCTTGCGGCAATGCCCTGGAATTCAAAGCGTTCAAGGATATCGGCCAACTGTTCGCCAAGTGACTTGCGCCCGGGGATGTTCTGAAAGAGTCATTCATCGTCACGCCCGCGAAGGCGGAAGCCCCGGACGCCCGCAGGCTCTGGATGATTCCCCGTCGAACCGACGCAGCCAGCAATGACGGCCTGTTCAGCACGCCCCCTGGAGCGCAGCGACCTCCTGCACACGCTCGGGCAGCAGCTCGCGCAAGCCGTCGTTGGCTGCCAGCAAAAGCGCTAGCAGCTCGTTCAGCAGCGGCGGATCGAGATGGGCGCAGACGTCCGCCTGGCGCGGCAGCGGCAAACCGCCGAGCACCCGTGCCGAGATCGCCAGGTTGTCATCGGCGGCGGCGGCCTCGGTGAGCTTGCACAGGTAGCCGGTGGAAAAGCTGCGCAGGCTCTGCACGATCAGCTCGATATCGACGATGTGGCGGGCGATCTGCACCACGTGATCGGCGTCGTTGATGCCGTAGATCAGCACCTTCACCTGCCTGGGTGACAGGCACTCGGCGTAACGTGCTGCGGTGGCGAAGGCGCCGATCACGCAGAGCTGGCGGGCTACCTGCAAGTGCACCTCGTCCGGCAGGGCCAGGTAGGTGTCGAGGATCGCACGTGGATCGAGATGGATGGTGACCTGGGCGAGGAATTCGATGGGCAGTTCGAGAATCAGCTCGCGCAGTTGCTCTGCCGGCATGTGCGGCGACAGCTGCGCGGCCTGCTGCGGGCCGAGTTTCTGCACCAGGGCGGCCTTGACCGCCAGCGGCGCCATGCTCTGCGACGCCAGCAGCAGGCGCTGAGCCATGCTCAGGGAGGGTGGCTTGACCATCGAGGTGCTCCTTCACGACAGGGGACGCGCAGCATCCCGCAGCGCCCCACGGCTGCGCAGCCATCTTTGCGCCGGTTGGCGCCACGGGCCTGTCACGGACTGGGTAGAGAGGAAACGCCGCTCAGAACCTGTTCAACGCCTGCTACACGTCGGTCGTGCTGCGTTGCAACCCGGCTGGAACACCAGCCCGGTCAAATGCTCATCTACCGCTCGTGAACTGCGCTTTTTCGCCGGGTTTCGCCTTGCCTGGCTCTGGCTCGCGAGACGTTGAACAGGTTTTCAGGCCGACGGGGCGTCGATCTGTGCACGCAGCAACTCGGCGAAGGCGCCCGCCTCGATCGGTCGGCTGATCAGGAAGCCCTGGATCTCGTCGCAGGCCTGGCTCTTGAGGAAGTCCATCTGCGCCTGGGTCTCGACGCCCTCGGCCACCACCTTGAGTTCCAGGCTGTGGGCCATGGCGATGATGGCGCGGGTGATCGCGGCATCCTCGCCACCGGGCGACAGGTCGCGGATGAAGGTCTGGTCGATCTTCACGTAGTCCACCGGGAAGCGCTTGAGGTAACTGAGCGAGCTGTAGCCGGTGCCGAAATCGTCGATGGCCAGTTTCACACCCAGGTTGCGCAGTTGCTGGAAGGTGGCGATCACGCTGTCGACGTTGTCGAGCATCTGGCTCTCGGTCAGCTCCAGTTCCAGCCAGTGCGGTGCCAGGCCGGTCTCGTCGAGTACCTGGCGCACCAGGCTGGCGAGATTGCCCTGGCGCAACTGGTGCACCGACAGGTTGACCGAGACGCGGATGTTGGCCAGCCCCTGGCGCTGCCATTGACACGCCTGGCGGCAGGCCTGGCGCAGCACGAATTCGCCGATGGGCACGATCAGCCCGGTTTCCTCGGCCAGGCCGATGAACTCGCCCGGCGGTATCAGCCCCTGCTCGGGATGGCGCCAGCGCACCAGGGCCTCGGCGGCGCTGAGGCTGTCGTCGCGCAGGTTGAGCTTGGGCTGGTAGAACACCTCCAGCTGGCCATCGTCGATGGCCTTGCGCAGGCGATTCTCCAGTTGCAGACGCTCCAGGGTGCAGGCCTGCAGGTTGTCGGTGAAGAACTGGAAGGTGTTGCCGCCCAGGTGCTTGGCATGCTGTACGGCCATGTTGGCCTGGCTGACCAGGGCGCTGATCTCGCGCGCGTAGTCCGGCAGCAGGCTGATCCCCAGCGAAGCGCTGACCACCAGTTCGTGACCACCGACGGTCATCGGCACGCGCAGCTTGGCCAGCAGCCGGCTGGCCACTCGCGCCAGGCTGGAGAGGCTGCCATAGGCGTCGAGGATGATGGCGAATTCGTCACCCGAGAGCCGCGCAATGCAGTCGGCCTCCGGCACGGCCTGGGTCAGACGGCGGCTCATCTGTCGCAGCAGTTGATCCGCCACTTCGTGGCCGAGGCTGTCGTTGAGCAACTTGAAGCGATCCAGATCGATATGCACCAGGGCGATGCTGCGGCCACTCTGGCGCGCACGCTGACTGGCCTCGTGCAGACGCTCCTTGAACAGGCTGCGGTTGGCCAGGCCGGTCAGTTCGTCGTAATGCGACAGGTAGCGCAGACGCTCCTCGGCCTCGCGCCGCGCAGTGAGGTCGGCGAAGAAGCCGACGATATGGCTGGGCCGCCCGGCAGCATCACGCACCAGGTTGAGTTGCAGCCACTGCGGGTAGAGCTCGCCACTCTTGCGCGTCTCGATCAGTTCGCCCTGCCAGGTGCCGCTGCTGTCCAGCTCCTGGCGGATCATCTGGTACTGCTGGCGCATCTCGCGACTGCCGATCAGGCTGGTGACGGTGCGGCCCAGCACTTCCTCGCGGCTGTAGCCGGTCACGGCACTGAAGGCGCGGTTCACGGCGAGCAGACGGTAGTCCGGGTCGAGGATGCAGATGCCTTCGCTGGCGGCTTCGAACACGGTCGCGGCCAGACGCTGCTGCTCCTCCTGCTGGCGGCGCACGCTGATGTCGCGTCGGGTACCGAGCATGCGCAGCACCCGGCCACTGGCGTCGCGCTCCACCGCCCGGCCGCGATCCTCCACCCAGACCCAGTGGCCATCGGCGTGACGCACGCGGTATTCGATGTGGTAGTCCTCGCTGCGCCCCTTCATGTGTGCCACCAGGGCCCGGCGCAGTGCCGGCAGGTCGTCGGGGTGCAGGCGTGGCGTGAGGTCGCGCAGCATCACCTGCACCTGCTCCGGCTCCAGGCCGAAGAGCTCGCGCAGGTGCGAGTGATGCACCTGATCGCTCTGCAGATCCCAGTCCCACAGGCCCAGTTCGCTGGCCTCCAGGGCCAGCGCCAGGCGCGCCTGGCTCTTGCCCAGGGCGTGGGTCGTTTCATCCAGTTCCAGGGTGCGCTCGGCGACGCGCATCTCCAGCTCGCCATGGGCGCTGCGCAGCTCACGCTCGGCACGGCGGCGCTGCTCCACCTCGCGCGCCAGTTCTTCGTTGAGACCTTCGGCCTGCTGCTTGGCCTGCTCCAGATGAGCGATCAGCGCCAGGTTGTGAAACCGCCGCACCAGGCTGCGTTGCACCAGGCGGTTGACCTGCCAGGCCACCACCAGCAACGCGAGAAAGAGGATGACGCTGAGCAGGCCCCAGCCACGTTGCAGGCTGTTGTCTGCGAGCAGCAGGAAGGTCGCCGAGGGCAACAGGCAAGGCAGGGCAAAGGTGAGGAACGCCGACAGGCTGACGGCGTAGGCCACGCTGGCGGAGAGAATCGCGGCGGCGATCAGGCCGTAGACCAGCGCCTGCTGGTAGAAGACATCGGCCGGCACCAGAGCGATCACGGCGAAGGCCAGGGTCAGCCCCGAGGCACCGGCGCCGAAGAGAAAGATGCGCCGCCAGTAGGGTTCGGCCTGGCGACTGGGCAAGGCCTGGCTGAACGCATTCACCTGGGTCAGGCGCAGCAGCACCAGCAATACCACCCAGCCCAGCCAACCGACCAGCAGCGCTGCGCTCTGCTGCTCCCACAGCAGCAGGGTGCCCGCCAGGCCGACCAGCAGCATCAGCAGGGTCGGCAGGCGCGACCCCTGATAGAGCAGTCGGGTACGCTCGGCGGCAATGTCCGTGGCGAACTGGCGTTCGGCCAGTTGCGGATCCAGCGTCACCTCGTGTGTTACGGCGCTAGGCGTGGCGGTCATAGGCGATGTTCTTGTAATGGTTGCCTGAGGGTCTGCGCCACGTTTTCGCAGCGGTCACAGCCCTGACGTGGCGGCAGAATACCCGAGACAGACGCGCCGCCCAACCAGCATGTGACCAATTTCGCGGGTTGACGCCTAACTTTTGGCGCAATGATGGCCTTTAGCCTGCCCATGGCCGCCCTCCACGGCCTGACCTGCCGGTCGTCGCCTGCTCGTCAGCCCTTGCGGGGGGCCCGCGAACACCTTCTGCGAGAGGCTTGCGGCATCCCCACGACAGCTCCTAGGATGGGCACCCTCCGCACTCAGGGATGCACGGCCCGACGCCCATGGATGAATTGCAACAACGCTGGCTCTTTGCCCTTTCCGCACCGATGGTGGCGATCAATGCCGCCTCGGGCGCGCAATACGCCCTGCCGAACTTCTATCCGGACAGCGAGTTCGTCGACCTCGGCGAGTCCTGGGATATCAAGGATCGCGACGCCCTGCTGGCGATGATCGCGCGCATGACCGACGACGGCCACGCGCGCGAACTGAGCGGCGCGTACTGGGACAATGCGCGCCTGCTGCCCAACGAATGGCAGGCGCTGGTCGACAGCCTGGATGAAAGCCAGCAGGTGGCTTATCGCTACGTCGCCGAGACCATCCTGGTCTGCGGCTCCGGCGGTATCCGCGCCTGGGATCTGGGGCGCATGAGCTTTCTCGCCCGCATCGGCCAGCTCAACGGCTGGCTGAGTCTCGAGGAAAACCTCTGGCTGCACACGCGCCTGAGCCTGCGCGCGCGTTACTACTACCAGGGCTGGCACAGTTACCTGGCCGGCTTTCTCGTCGGCCGCTGCTACTGGAACTGCCTGGGCCACGAGCAACCGACCGAGCAGGCCCTGTGCATCAGTCGTCAGGGCAGTGATCCGACCCACCGCGCGCTGGTACGCGAACTGTCGCTGAGCCCGGCCGCACGATTCGACGAGCTGCACTGGGACATGGAGCTGGATCTGCCGGAAAAACCCGAATCGCTGGAGGCATTCGACTGGTCATGAGTTGCTGGGAACGCCTCGGCATCGAGCCGACAGACGATCAGAACATCATCCGCAGCGCCTACCGCGCACGTCTGCCCGATGTGCACCCGGAGCGCGACCCCGAGGGCTTCCAGGCCCTGCGCAGCGCCTACGAGGACGCCCTGCGCGAGGCACGCGGCGAAACAGTCGGCGAGCAGCCCCCGCTGCCCGGCGCCAGTGCCAGCGAGCAGGCCGTGCAGCAGTTCGTCGAGCTGCTGCAGGATGCCGGGCGGCGCTTTCGCCCCGAAGCCTGGCAGGATTACTGCCGGGTGCTCGACCAGTTGCCGCTGGACGTCCTGGAGAGCGTCGACGGTTCGCTGCGCCAGATACTGCTGAGCAACGGGCCGCTGTCGCACCGTTGCGTGAACCTGCTCACCGAGCGCATGGCCTGGGCCAACCGCCTGATGCAGCTCCCCTTCGAGGAGGCCGAGCCGCTGGATCAGTTGCTCCAGCGCATCGCCGAACCCGATCCGTTCGACCTGGCCAGCCTGTCCGACTGGCCGATCGTCGCACAGGTGGAAAACCTCTGGTACGTGCGCACCCTGGAGCATCTGTTCAGGAATCGGCCGCTCCAGGAGTTTCGCGGCTGGTGCTCTCTGCATCTGTGCCTGCCGATGCCGGCCGACCCCGACTACTATCCGCGCCTGTATCGTCAGTGCACCCTGGCCGGGGTGGCCCTGGGCGACGCCCTGGATCACTACCAGGCGCTGCATGCCGAGACCCCCGACGACCTCGACATCCAGTACCTGCTGGCATTGCAGAAGCAGCACCATGATCAGGACGCCCTCGATCTGTGGATTCCCCTGTGGCGCGAGCGCGAGATGCCCGAGGCGGCCGCCTGGTTGCTGGCCTGGAGCGCCCATCACTCACCCGAGCGCCTGCCGCTGCTGATCCTGGCGTTCAACCGCAGCCAGAGCGAGCTTGGCCACCAGCATCCGCTCGATGCCTATCAACTGGCCGATGGCGAACCGGCCCAGACGCCACAGACCCTGGCGCGCTGGCAGCGCGCCGCGATCACCGAACTGCCGCCACTGGCACGCACCTTCGTCGCCTGGCAGATGGGGGACAGCGAGTGGCCCTTCCTCGCCGAGCTGCTCGGCGTAGCGGACACGCCACTCACACAGCTGTATCGCCAGGCCTGGCTGCTGCAACGCGGTGACGACGCCGACCTGGAGCCTCTGCTGAACCTGGAGGCCGGCGACCATCCGCTCGATGCCGTGCTGGTGCAGGGCTTGCAGCACCACGCCCGGCAACAGCGCCAGTGGCTGCGCGAGTCGCCTGCGCTGCTGGCTCTGCAACAGGTACTGCACACCCCAGGGGCGCCACTGCCGCAGGCGCTGCTCGACAACACCGTGGCCCGTGCCCAGGTTCTGCGCACGCTCAGACGCCTGCACTGGCATGACGATGCGACGCTGCAACGCCTGGGCGAAGTATTCGCGCCGCTGCCGAACAACTGGCTCCCCCCCAGCCTGCTGCTACAACTGAGGCTGCAACGCAGCGGCCACCGCCTGCCGCCGCCGCCCGATGACCCGCAGGGGCGCTGGCACTGGCAGCGCCAGACCCTGCTGTTGCTGGGCCTGCTGGAGCAGCCGGAGGCATGGCTGGAACACCTGGAGCCGACGCTCGCCACCCTGCCCACCGATGCCGAACACCCGGCCCACGAAGCGCGGGCGCAGCTGCTGGCGAGCGCCACCACGCCCCGCCGCTGGTTGCTGAACCTGGACGAGAACGACCCACTGCAAGGGTTGATCGCCGCCGGGCAGTTCAGCCCGCAGGTGCTGATCGACAGCACCCGCCTGCCTTCGGTCGCCCGTCTCGATGCCTGCGCACAGCAATACGGCCAGGAGCTGGCCCACGATCCGTTCGGCCAGATGCTGCTCGACGCCCTGCTCCATCACGACCCGGATCTGCCGCAGGAGGAGCGCAACCAGGCCTTGCAGCGGCTGCTGGCGTTCACCTGTCCGGGCGTCTGGTTCGAACCCTTCCGCGAGGGGCTGGTCAAGGGACGCCCACAGAACCTGGCGCAATCGATCTGCACGGACAACGGCCTGGTGTTCGCCACCATGGAGGCGATCTTCGATGCCATGCGCGAACTGCTCGGCAGCGCCAGGCCGCATCTGCCGGGCACCCGCCTGCTGCGCAAGTTGCAGAAAGCCAAGGACGCCAACGCCACGCCGACGGCGGTGCGCCTGGCCATCACCCTGCTGCTGTCGCGCTGCGAACGTCTGCTGCCGGAACATGCACCGACCACCTGGCGTTCGCAGTGGCGGATGTGGCGGCTGGGCGGACGACTGAACCGGGTCAACTTCACCTTGCAGACCCTGGGTCTGGTCGGCGTCGCACTGCCCCTGACCTTCCTTGCCGACAAACTGAGCAGCAGCCTGGCGATGGCGGTGCTCGGTGGTGCCTTCCTCATCCTGGTCACCTGCCTGCTGCGCCGGCTGCATGACATGAGCCGTGGCGTGGGCACGCTGATGATGTTGCTGCTGGGCAGCTTCCTGCTGCCCTACATGCTGCTGGTGCTGTTCTTCTGGCCGGGCGATCCGTTGCCCAACCGCTACGGCCCGCCAGGCGGCAAGGCAACGAACGCTACGCTGGACTTGCAGGCGCGCTTGCGGCGCCTGAACGGGGTCGAGGGCTGATACCCAGGCCGGGCGCGCCGGCTTTGCGGTACGCCCGACGCACCCTACCCGCGCCGCGTCAGAAACGTAGCGCGTCGAGCTGCTGTTCCAGACGCTGACGCGCAGCGGCGATCGGTTGCTCCTGCTGGGCACCGAGCACGCTCTGGAATTCGTCCAGCCACTGGCCGATCTGCTCGCGCTCGGCTCCAAGGGTCTGCATCCAGGCCCGTTCCAGACGCGCCAGCAGGGTGCGATTGGGCAAGGTATCGCGTGGGTGGATCTTCAGCCCGGCCAGACGCGCCTGGCTGGCGGCACGCGCCTCGGCGCTCAGGCCGGTGGGGCTGCGGTCGATCACATGACCGTGGCGCTGGCCGCTCTCCAGGGTCACGTCCACCTCCAGCAGGCCGTTGATGTCGTAGCTGAAACGCACGTCCAGCGCCTGCACCTGCCCGGTCTGCGCCAGCTTCACCTCGAAGGCATCGACGAAGATGTTGTCGCGCACCCAGGGGCGTTCGCCCTGGTAGACCTCGATGCGGATGTATTCCTGCTGCGCATGGGTGGTGTAGTAGCGCTGCACACGCGACGCCGGGATCACCGTGTTGCGCTCGATGATCGGCGAGAAGGCGCCGGGCTGCTCGTCGCTGCGCCGCGAGGAAATGCCCAGCGTGTAGGGGCAGACGTCGGTGAGAATGATTTCCTCGATGGCCTGGTCGCGGGCCTTGCACGCGGCCTGTGCAGCGGCGCCGAGGGCGACGATGGTGTCCGGGTCGAGATGGCGATAGGGCAGGCGCCCGAACAGCGTGGCGACCAGTTGCTGCACCGCGCTCATGCGCGTGGCGCCGCCGACCAGTACCAGGCTGTCGAGATCACGCGGATTGAGGCGCGCATCGCGCAGCGCCTGCTCGATGGGCTGGCGCAGGCGCGCCAGCAGCGGCGCCCAGATCTGCTGCGCGCGGGCTTCGTCCAATTGCCACTGGCGCCCACTCCAGTCGAGGGTCTGCGCGCCTTCGGCGAGGCGCCGCTTGAGCTGTTCCAGGGCATCCTCGAGGCTGGCCAGGGCCTGGCCGTCCAGTTCGCTGCGAGCCAGCCCCCAGTCGCTCAGGCAGGCCTTGAGCAGGGCTTCGGTGAAATCTTCGCCACCGAGGAAGTTGTCGCCGGTGGAGGCATGCACCTCGATCAGCGGCAAAGCGTATTCCAGCACGGTGACGTCGAAGGTGCCGCCACCCAGGTCGAAGATCAGCGAGCGCTGCAAGGGTTGCTCGTGCAGCCCGTAGGCCATGGCCGCCGCGGTCGGTTCGTTGATCAGGCGCTCGACACGCAGCCCGGCCAGTTCGGCGGCGAACACCGTGCGCTTGCGCTGCTCGTCGCTGAAGTAGGCCGGCACCGAGATCACCGCAGTGGTCACCGGCACGCCGAGATACGCCTCGGCATCGGCCTTGAGCGAACCCAGCACCAGCGCCGAAAGCTCCTCCGGAGTGAACGGGCGATCACCCAGGGTGAAACGCTTGTCGCTGCCCATGAAGCGCTTGAAGGCGGCCACGCTGCGCAATGGATGGGTCGTCAGGCGGGCGCGGGCCGCAGCACCGACGAGGATGCTGCCATCTTCGTCCAGGCTCACCGCCGACGGGGTCAGCACCTGCCCCATGGCATTGGGGATCAGTTCGGCGCGTCCTTCGCGCCAGACCGCGATCAGACTGTTGGTGGTGCCCAGGTCAATGCCCAACAACGGGCTGTCACCAGTCGACATGGCTATCACGACTCCCTCAAATCCATTGAAGGGCGCAGTCTACTCCGCGCACCGGCCCCGGCAAACCGGCTCGTCGACGCGGTTTGCCCTCCCCACTGCGTCCCCCTAGAATGCCGCGATGCAAAATGACCTCGAACAGCAGCTCACGACCCTCAACCCCGCTCAGCACCATGCGGTCACCACACCGCCAGGACGCCAGCTGGTGCTGGCCGGCGCCGGCTCGGGCAAGACCCGCGTGCTGGTGCATCGCATCGCCTTCCTGATCCAGCGCCTGGACGTCTCGCCGCACTCGATCCTCTCGGTGACCTTCACCAACAAGGCTGCCGCCGAGATGCGCGCACGCATCGAGCAGATGCTCGGGCACAACCCGGCCGGCATGTGGGTGGGTACCTTCCACGGCCTGGCTCACCGCCTGCTGCGCGCGCACTGGCAGGAAGCCGGGCTGACGGAAAATTTCCAGATTCTCGATTCCGATGACCAGCAACGCCTGATCAAGCGGGTGATCCGCGAGCTGGGCCTGGACGAACAGCGCTGGCCGGCCAAGCAGGCGCAGTGGTTCATCAACGGACAGAAGGACGAGGGCATTCGCCCTGCCGGCATCCAGGCCAGCGGTGACCTGTTCCTGGCCACCATGCGCGGCATCTACGAGGCCTACGAAGCGGCCTGCGCACGCACCGGGGTGATCGACTTCGCCGAGCTGCTGCTACGCGCCCTCGACCTGTGGCGCGACAAGCCGGGTCTGCTCGAACACTACCAGCGCCGCTTCCGGCACATTCTGGTGGACGAGTTCCAGGACACCAACGCCGTGCAGTACGCCTGGTTGCGCCTGCTGGCCAAAGGCGGTGAAAGCCTGATGGTGGTGGGCGACGACGACCAGTCGATCTACGGCTGGCGTGGCGCACGGATCGAGAACATCCAGCAGTTCGACCAGGACTTCCCCGACGCGGAGATCATCCGCCTGGAGCAGAACTACCGCTCCACGGCCAACATCCTCAACGCAGCCAATGCCCTGATCGCCCACAACAACGGGCGTCTCGGCAAGAACCTGCGCACCGACGACGGCGACGGCGAGCCGCTGGCGCTGTACGCGGCCTTCAACGAGCACGACGAAGCGCGCTACGTGGTCGAGACCATCGAAGACGCCCTGCGCAAGGAAGGCCTCAAGCGCAGCGAGATCGCCATTCTCTACCGCTCCAACGCCCAATCGCGGGTACTGGAGGAGGCGCTGCTGCGCGAGAAGATTCCCTACCGCATCTACGGCGGCCAGCGCTTCTTCGAACGGGCCGAGATCAAGAACGCCATGGCCTACCTGCGTCTGCTCGACGGCCGTGGCAACGACGCGGCGCTCGAACGCATCATCAACGTGCCGACGCGCGGCATTGGCGAAAAGACCATCGAGACCATCCGCGAGTACGCCCGCACCCATGACGTGCACATGTGGGAAGCGATCCGCCTGATGCTGGCGGTCAAGGCCCTGCCTGGCCGCGCCTCCGGTGCCCTGGCCGGCTTCATCGAGCTGATCGACAGCCTGGCCGAGCAGGTGCTGGCCATGCCGCTGCATCAGATGACTCAGGTGGTCATCGAAAAGAGCGGCCTGCTCGCCTACCACGAAGCGGAAAAGGGCGAGAAGGGCCAGGCACGGGTGGAGAACCTGGAAGAACTGGTCAGCGCCGCACGCGCCTTCGAGAACGACGAAGACGACGAGCTGACCCCGCTGCAGGCCTTCCTCACCCACGCCTCGCTGGAGGCCGGGGACACTCAGGCCGCCGAGAACGAGGACAGCATTCAACTGATGACCCTGCACAGCGCCAAGGGCCTGGAGTTCCCCCTGGTATTCCTGGTCGGCATGGAAGAGGGTCTGTTCCCGCACAAGATGAGCCTGGAAGAACCGGGCCGCCTGGAAGAAGAACGCCGCCTGGCTTATGTCGGCATTACCCGTGCCATGCAGAAGCTGGTGATCAGTTACGCCGAGACCCGGCGTCTCTACGGTAGCGAGACCTACAACAAGGTCTCGCGTTTCGTCCGCGAAATTCCCGCACCGCTGATCCAGGAAGTCCGTCTCTCCAACAGCGTCAGCCGCCCGATGAGCAGCAGCTCGATGAGCGGCAGCAGTCTGTTCGCCGGCAGCGCCGTGCCAGAGACGCCGTTCAGCCTCGGTCAGCGCGTATCGCACAGCCTGTTCGGCGAGGGCACCATTCTCAATTTCGAGGGCGCCGGCGCCCAGGCGCGGGTTCAAGTGAATTTCGAAAACGAAGGCAGTAAGTGGCTGATGCTGGCGTACGCCAAGCTGCAAGCCTGTTAGTACACCGTATCTGGAGATAATCGATGAATCGCCGCAATCTGTTCGGCACCGCTCTGGCTCTGATCGCCGCCATCGGCCTGATCGGCTGCAAGGAAGACAAGGCCCCCAGCGAGCAAGCCGCTGCCAAGCCGGCAGAAGCCATCCACTGGAAGATGGTCACCTCCTGGCCGAAGAACTTCCCCGGCCTGGGCACCTCCGCCGAACGTCTGGCCGAGCGCATCAATGCCATGAGTGCCGGGCGCCTGACCGTCAAGGTCTACGCGGCCGGTGAGTTGGTACCGGCGCTGGAAGTATTCGACGCCGTGTCCCGCGGCACCGCCGAGATGGGCCACGGCACCCCGTACTACTGGAAGGGCAAGGTACCGGCCGCACAGTTCTTCAGCAGCGTGCCGTTCGGCTTGTCCACTCTGGAAATGAACGCCTGGCTCAGCCATGGCGGTGGTCAGGCCCTGTGGAACGAAACCTATGCACCGTTCGGCGTGAAGCCACTGTCGGCTGGCAACACCACCATGCAGATGGGCGGCTGGTTCAACAAGGAAATCAACAGCCTGGACGACATCAAGGGCCTGAAGATCCGCATGCCGGGCCTTGGCGGCGAAGTCTGGAGCAAGCTCGGCGCAATCACCGTCAACCTGCCCGGCGGCGAGATCTTCACCTCGCTGCAGACCGGCGCCATCGATGCCACCGACTGGGTCGGCCCGTACAACGACCTGGCCTTCGGTCTGCACAAGGCAGCCAAGTACTACTACTTCCCCGGCTGGCAGGAGCCGCAGGCGGTGGTCGAGTCCATGGTCAACCAGAAAGCCTTCGATGCCCTGCCGGCCGACCTGCAGGCCATCGTCGTCGAAGCGGCGCGCGCAGCCACCCTGGATATGATGGACGACTACGTGTTCAACAATGCCAAGGCCCTGCAAAGCCTCAAGAGCGAAGGCGTGCAGTTCAAACGCCTGCCGGACGAGGTGCTGCAAGCCATGCGTGAGCAATCCGGCCTGGTGCTCGAAGCCCTGGCAGCGGAAAACGACCTCAACGGTCGCATCTGGGCATCGCAGAAGGCCTTCCTCGAAGAAGCCAGCGCCATGCAGGCGCTGACCGAGAAAGAGCTCTACAACTGGCGTTGAGCCTTTTGCCTGCCCCTCTTCGACTCATGCAAGAGGGGCTGGGAGAGGGGCGCAGATACCACCAGATGGTGGGCCTCTCCTCTCCGTAAGCGGTCAGACGACACTGCACCGAACGGCATTGGGTTCTGGCTCCGTTTTTCTCAGGGATAACTGCCCATGCGCCTTCGCTCTCTGCTCCTTCTGCCCGTCCTCATCCTTGGCCTGACCGGCTGCAAGGACGACGCGAAACCCACCGCGCAAACCGCCGCGCCGGTACAGAACTTCCACTGGAAGATGGTCACCACCTGGCCGAAGAACGCACCGGGTACCGGCACCGCCGCCGAGCGCCTGGCCGAGCGCATCAATGCCATGAGTGCGGGGCGTCTCACTATCAAGGTCTACGCGGCTGGCGAACTGGTACCGGCCCTGGAAGTCTTCGACGCCGTTTCCCGTGGCACCGCCGAAATGGGACACGGTACACCCTACTACTGGAAGGGCAAGGTGCCTGCCGCGCAGTTCTTCGGCGCCGTCCCCTTCGGCCTGTCCACCCTGGAGATGAACGCCTGGCTCAGCCACGGCGGTGGTCAGGCGCTGTGGAACGAGGCCTATGCGCCCTTCGGCATCAAGCCGCTGACCGCGGGCAACAGCACCATGCAGATGGGTGGCTGGTTCAACAGGGAAATCAACAGCCTGGACGACATCAAGGGCTTGAAGATCCGCATGCCGGGCCTCGGCGGCGAAGTCTGGAGCCGACTCGGCGCCACCACCGTGGTGATGCCCGGGGGCGAAATCTTCACCTCGCTGCAAAGCGGCGCCATCGACGCCACCGACTGGGTCAGCCCGTACAACGACCTGGCCTTCGGCCTGCACAAGGCAGCCAGGTACTACTACTACCCGGGCTGGCAGGAGCCGCAGTCGGTGCTGGAGCTGCTGATCAACCAGAAAGCCTTCGACAGCCTGCCGGCCGATCTCCAGGCCATCGTTACCGAAGCGGCGCGCGCAGCGACCCAGGACATGATGGACGACTACGTCTTCCACAACGCCCTGGCGCTGGATGAACTGAAGAAGAGCGGCACGCTGCTCAAGCGCTTCCCCGACGAGGTGTTGCAGGCGATGCAGCACGAAACCGAACAGGTACTCGGCGAGCTGGCCGCGCAGAGCGAACTCAACGGTCGTATCTGGGCATCGATGCAAGCCTTCCAGGCGCTGGCCACCTCGATGCACGCCTTGTCCGAGAAAGAGCTGTACGACTGGCGCTGAGCCTGACGGCTCGCGACATTGGCGGTGCGCACGGCGCACCCTGCGCCAATACCCCATGCATGCGGAGCCTTCAGGCTCCGTTTGTCGCTCCAGGCTGTACCTGATGCCCCGGCGGCCATACTTCGGGGATGAAAAAGAAGCCGATCGACCCCGCCCATATCCTCGATACCGCCCTGCAACTGGCCGACACCTGCGGCTGGGAGCGCCTTCATCTGTTCGAGGTTGCCGCCGCTCTGGAGACGGGCCTGGACGACATCGCCCGTCACTACCGCGACAAGGATGACCTCGTCGAGGCCTGGTTCGACCGCGCCGACCTGGCCATGCTCAGCCACGCGAGAAATCCCGATCTGGCCTCACTGAACGCCGAACAGCGCCTGGAAAGCTGCCTGCTGGCCTGGCTCGACAGCCTCGCCGCGCACCGCGCCGTCACCGGACAGATGCTGTTGTACAAACTGGAGCCCGGGCATATCCACCTGCAGGTGCTCGGCCTGATGCGCGTCAGCCGTACCGTGCAATGGTGGCGTGAAGCGGCCGGACGACAAACCCTGCACCTGTGTCGCATCGCCGAAGAAACGCTGCTGAGCGGCGCCTACCTGCGCAGCTTCGTGCACTGGCTGCGTCATCCCGACGAAGCGCCTGTCGACTTTCGCGCCTACCTGCGCCGCCAGTTGCGTGGCGGCCCTCTGCCTCTGCTGCTGCAACGCTCATAGCGCGGACGAACGCCGGGAAACTGCTCCCGGATTGCCTCCGGCGACACGGGCTCATCGCAGCACATCCCACCAGCCTCGGCGCGCACGCCAGGCAAAAGCTGGAAACATTCTGTCACTGGTCATGCCCCCCCATGACGGGCAAGATGCCGACCAAGCTTTTCCATCAGAGAGAAAACCGTGATGCAGCGTTTCCTCAGTATCGCCATGGT
>Ga0075032_1000262_pt1 | contig 36098 bp, 26 predicted proteins | sample SynthPrep_1_END__FD_71386 | JGI IMG/M metagenome (GOLD analysis project Ga0075032, IMG submission 71386) | Synthetic microbial communities from Ohio, USA - SynthPrep_1_END_DS7_MetaG | ecosystem: Engineered > Bioreactor > Aerobic > Activated sludge | place: USA: Ohio, Columbus | collected 2014-04-10
TACGGGAAATGCGGATAGGGTGCCGTCGTTTCACTGGCTTCATCCAGCCGCGCCACCTGTGCAGGCGTCAGTTCCCATCCCACTGCATCGAGATTCTGGCGAAGCTGCTCCTCATTGCGTGCGCCAATGATCACGGTGGAAACGGTGGGCCGTCTGAGCAGCCAGTTGAGCGCGATCTGCGGTATGGTCCTGCCTGTCTCTTCCGCGACAGTGTCCAAAGCATCAATCACGCGGTAGAGATGCTCATCATCCACCGGCGGGCCGAAACTCGCGGTCTCATGCAGGCGGCTACCTTCGGGCAGCGGCGCGCCGCGGCGGATTTTTCCGGTCAGCCGTCCCCAGCCAAGCGGGCTCCAGACCATGGCGCCAAGGCCCTGATCCGCGCCGAGCGGCATCAGATCCCATTCATAGTCACGGCCAACAAGGGAATAATAGACCTGGTTGACCACGTAACGCGGCCAGCCGTATCGGTCGGCGACAGACATCGATTTCATGATCTGCCAGCCTGAAAAGTTCGAGATGCCCGTATATCTAACCTTGCCGGACCGAACGAGCGTATCGAGTGTCGACAGCACTTCCTCCACCGGTGTGAAAACATCGAAAGCGTGAAGCTGGAGAATATCGATATGGTCGGTCTGGAGCCGTCGCAAGGCGTCCTCCACCGCGCGTACCAGCCGGAAGCGGGACGATCCGGCCTCGTTCGGTCCGTCGCCCATCGGCAGGCTGGTCTTGGTTGAAATCAGAACGTTGTCGCGCCTTCCCTTGATAGCTTCACCCAGCACCTCCTCTGATGCGCCATTGGAATAGACGTCGGCCGTGTCAAACAGATTGACGCCAGCCTCCAGACAGATGTCGATCAGGCGGCGGGCTTCTTTGGCGTCTTGATTGCCCCAGTTGCTGAAGAGCGGCCCGGAACCGCCGAAGGTTCCTGTGCCGAAACTCAACACCGGGACTTTCAGGCCGGATTTGCCGAGATAGCGATATTCCATGGGGTGTTCCTTTGTTGCTGCGGCATGGTTGTGGGCGAGGCGCCTCGTGGCCCCTTGCTCCCTCCATTCTGCCGTGATCTGGCAGACGAAGATTGCGGCGTGTTTCAATCGCGGTCTGAAGATAGACGCTTGCCCTTCAATGAAATAGAATGCCGAAAATAACATCACTTGTGAGATGAAGTCATCATGGCGCGACTGGAGATCAACCGGGCAGGGGAGATGGAGATCTTCGTGCGGGTCGTCGAACTCGGAGGTTTTTCCCGAGCGGCCGCGGCGGCAAATATGACGCCTTCGGCGGTGAGCAAGCTGATTACGCGACTGGAAACGCGGCTCGGCGCGCGCCTGCTAAACCGTTCCACCCGGCAGCTACAGATAACGCCAGAGGGTTGTGCTTTCTACGAAAGGGCCACCCGTATCCTCGCCGATCTCGAAGAGGCCGAACGCGCCGCAGGGGAGGGCGAACAGCCTCTCGGCCGCGTTCGGATCAACACCAGTGCTTCTTATGCTACGCATATTCTTGCGCCCATCCTGCCACGGTTTCTGGCGCTTCATCCGGGCATAATGCTGGATATCGTTCAGACGGATCTGGTGGTCGATCTTCTTGCGGAGCGCATGGATGTTGCTGTTCGGGCGGGGCCGCTGAAGAGCTCCAGCCTCGTTGCCAGAAAACTCGGTGAGACAAGAATGATCATCGCGGCTGCCCCGGACTATCTGGAGCGCTGCGGCGTGCCGCAAACCATCGCCGATCTCGAGGACCACAATCGTCTCGGATTTGGCTATGCCCGGTCAGTCGACGGGTGGCCGTTGCGGGACGACGGAAAGACCGTTCTCGTCCCGGCGACGGGACGTGTGCAGGTGAGCGATGGCGAGGGCCTTCGCCGTCTGGCGCTTGCCGGCATTGGGCTTGTGCGCCTTGCCGCTTTCACCGTGAGGGACGATATCGCCGCCGGCCGGCTGATCCCCGTGCTCGATCATCTCGATACGGGTGAAACGGAGATGTTTCATGCGGTTTATGTCGGCCAGCGCGGACCACTTCCCTCACGCATTCGGGCGCTGCTCGATTTCTTGGGCGAATATGGGCGGGTGAAGTGATCATCCGACGATATCAAGACGGCAGGCGGCCCGGGGAAAAAGACACCCGGATGACGGTGTCCTATGGTTTCGGACCGGACAAGGTGAAAGCACCGACGGATTTCAGTGTTATGTGTGTCTCCCGGGCAAGTGTGCTTGGTATCGCACCGCAGAGACTGCCCGTTGTTATGATATTTCCCGCCTTGAGCATGTCGCCTTTGTTGAATGCCGCATTGGCAAAGGCGACCAGCGGCGCAAGCGGATCACCATTCGGGTGTTTTACCGTGGCATCGAACAGCTGCACCGAACCTTCGGTAATGCTGAGCTGCGGTAGGTGTGTTTCGTTTCCGGCAAAGACCTCCAAAACGCCGGGATTGATTTCCGGGCCGATGACGAAACCGTGGTTGGCAAGACGATCGGCCAGAAACAATGGAAAGGGTACCTGATTTTTCTCAACCAGCCGATAACGAAGAAGTTCAACGCCCAGATGGACCTCGCCGATGTGCCGCATGAGGTCGCCTCTGGTTAGCGGCGCCTTGTCCCGCGCTGGTATATCGGAGGAAAGGGTGAAGCAGATTTCCACCTCGATGCCTTCAGTTCCCGCTTCCGGAAAAGAGGCGATATTGTTGTCTTCGACCCGGTAACAATCCAGAATCGGCGCGCCGATCGCCTCGCCATCCGGCCGGATCGCCAGTTTCCAGCCTGTCACCGACTTCCCCGAAGCCTTAACAAATGCACGCTGTACGGCCATTGCGGTTTCGAAATTCTCGGGAACAACGCCCTCCCTCTCCAGCGACGCCAGAGGAATTTTAGTGCCGCGCTGACTCGCTTCCACGAAGCGCCGGGCCATGCTTTCGATTACCATCATTCGCGTCATCGTCCTTGCCGTGATTATTAATCGAATGCTGTCACGGTTTGGTGCCGTTTGCCAAGGCCATCGACGTTCACTTCGACCACGCGGTCACAACCCACAATGGAGACTGGAGTAACTGGATGCCGACACCGCATCCGATAGGGAACGAAGTCGTCGGCACCATAAGCATTCTGGCGCCGTTCACCCCATGACCGATGAAAGAGCGGAGGAAATCCTGCCGCTTCTTGTAAGTAGAGCGAGCGGTATGGAAAGTTACGTAATAATAGAGGTCAATTGGTCCTGCCCCTAACAAATGTCACGGAAGCAATGAAGTAATGTCTGTCCGAGGAGATCGCCCAATTTGTTTACGTTACGCTACATCCGCATCGAACTGAATGCTATGCAGGCGCTTATAGAGACCGTCCGTTGCGAGCAACTCGCGACGACTTCCCTGCTCGACAACCTGGCCATTGTCCATAACGACAATCTTGTCGGCGCGGTTGATCGTGGAAAGCCGGTGAGCAATGACAATGGATGTCTTGTTGAGCGTCAACCGCTCAAGCGCATCCCGAACGAGTGCTTCGGACTCAGAATCGAGCGCGCTCGTTGCCTCGTCGAGGATCAATATGTCTGCGTCTCTCAGCATGGCGCGCGCAATGGCAACACGCTGCCTCTGGCCACCGGACAGGCCGGAGCCGTTTTCACCCAGCTTGCTGTCGTAGCCATCAGGCATGTTCATGATGAAATCATGTGCGTTGGCCGCTTTTGCAGCAGCGATGATTTCTTCATCAGTCGCATTGTCTCGGCCTACGGAAATATTGTGCTTCACCGTTCCCGAGAAAAGGAAGGTTTCCTGGCCGACGTAAGAAACATGCTCGCGCAGGCTGGCAAAGGACACATCGCGCAAATCCATTCCGTTGATTTCGACGGAACCGCTTTGCGGGTCATAAAGCCGCATCATAAGATTGATGATAGTCGACTTGCCGCTGCCTGAGGGCCCTACCAGCGCGGTCATCTTGCCACCTTCAAAGAGGACGCTGACGTCTTTCAGAACCGGTTGGCCCGAAACATATTCGAAGCTGACCTTCTTCAGCTCCACATTGCCGCTTGCCTTGGGAAGGGGGGCGGCATCGTTTTTTTCCACAAGCGTTAATGGGGCATCCAGCACTTCGAACATCATCCGTACACCAATCATGCCGCCTTCGATCTGGACTCGCATGCGGGCCAGACGCTTTGCCGGTTCGTAGGCAAGAAGCAGCGCGGTGATAAAGGCCATCAGGTCACCGGGTGAGCCACCTTTTTCGAGAACAGTATAACCCGACACGGCGATAACGACCGCAATGGCGAGGCCGGACAGCGTCTCCATGATCGGGCTGGTTGCTGCTTCAAGTTTTGCGATACCATTCGCGCGATGCTCAACGTCGGACACTGCCTTGTTCATGCGTTGACGCATCAATTTCTCAAGTGAGAATGCCTTGATAACGCGAACGCCGATGCTGGTTTCCTGCACGACGTTGACGATTTCGCCCAACGAAGCAAGTTCTGCTTCCATGATCTTGCGAACACGACGCAGGACGAGACGAACGCTGAAGATCGCAATGGGTCCGATAATCATGGAAATTGCACTCAGAAGAAAGTTCTGGGCAAACATCACGACGATAAGGCCGAGGAGCGAAAAAAGATCGCGTACAAAAGACGTCACAATGGTATCTATGACACTGCGGGCAGCCTGCGCGTTGTAGGTAACGCGAACAAGCAATTCCGAGGAGGGCAGGTTCTGAAAAAAGGAAACTCCTTGCTTCAGAAGCCTATCATAGATTTTGCGCTGCTGCTCGGCGACGATGCTGTTACCCGCCTTGCTTAGGTAATAGCTCTGGACGAAGGTGGCTAACCCCTTCACGATGAAGATTGCCGCAACCGCGAATGCAATCTCAAGGACAACGTCGAAACCCTGTTTAAGATAAACACTATTAACAATGTCGCGCATGATCCAGGCGCTAAGAGAGGTGGTTGCCGCAACAACAATCATCGCCACGATTGCCGCAGAGTACCATCCGACATGTTTTTTGAAATTTTCTTTAAAAAGCCGCGCCAGCAACTTCTTGTCGTTTGGCGACAAAAACGATCCGATCAAGGAAATATCCTATTCAGTTTTGGGTACACGCGCCGTTCGCTGAGTGCAAACTTATCAGAACGGTTTGGCTCAATCGAGTATGTCTTGTGATCTTGGGTGCAGTGGCCCTATCGCCAGCCACTCCTCGTGACTCAAGAATTATCGCGCTGCTCCACAATAGTTACATCGTTAGAGGTGCAAATACGTCGAAGGCTTATCACTGTCAACATTTTGGGCTAGGTTGGCCGCTGTTGTGATCATAATTCGATAGGAAGTCGGGTGTAACAGTCGGTCAACAATACCCCCAAATCCGCGTCTCGGGTTTGAGTGTGTCAAATGCATGCCAGGCACGTCGACTGGCGCAAAATAAATTATAGTGGAAAACGGATGACGACTCGGCACCCCAGTGTAATTCATTCACCTGTCCAATGTTTAACCTCCGAAAACCACGCCTCCGAACCTCTTAAAGATAATATGGGGCCCGGGAAAATTGGCGCCGGCTTGTGTGTGCTGAAAACGTACGGCCTGCCTGAATGGGCTTGGCTTTTGCTGCTGCTGTCGCTGCCTATTGTTTCGCAATTTAGCGGCGCATATGAGCTTTTCCCCCGGCCGGGTTGGGTAGATCCAATGATCTACATTGGATATTTTCTGGATCCGGCAACTCAGATTCAAAATCTGGGTGCCTATTATTTTTCTCAGCGTATTCCATATGTGTTTCTGGGATCTCTGTCTTACGAGATATTCACTCCTGCCTACGCTCATATTGCCTTGAGTTTGTTGTTTCAGATTATTGCACTTTTGTCGGTCTATTCGATAGCAAGAAACATCTTTGGACCGCTTGCTGCGGTCCTTTCCGGATGGTGGCTGGGCGCGAACCCGCTTTGGATTGCATCAATCAGCAATGGATATGTCGATGGTCCCGCAATAGCGTTGTCCATCTCGGCAATCGCTGCATTGTTATTGGCGAACAATGGGCATGGTCGTTTCCGCAAGGCGCTTTGCAACTTCACCGCAGGGTTTCTTTGTGCCTGTGTATTGGCGCTGCATCCGATACCGGCACTTTTGACCGGCCTGGCTCTGCTGGCCGCAGCGACAACGATGCAACCAAGCAAAGCGTCTGTATTTCAAAGAATTTTTGAAATTTTTATCGGAGGAGTGATCTCTCTATTGTTGATGGCCGTCTATAGTAAATCGATTGGCGGCCCGTTTATTTTTCTTTTTCACGATGCACATCCCATCAGAAATGCTTTTTCGGGCAATGCAATCCCTTTTTCGCGATCACTGCAAGACTGGCTTCCCAACGCATTTCGTATCGCGTCGCTCTTTATTGCCGTCGTTTTTTTTGCAGTGACAGTTTACGTCGAAAATTTGGGGAAAGGTAAAGCCAGGCAGATTGCTTTGCTCGCAGTCATAACTTCGATCACGTTTTTTGCAGTTACCTTGGTATGGGATGTCATAGTAGGCGGAATGGTCGCCCAGACATGGTTTTATTCGAGTTATGCTCTTATCGGGCAAACTCTTATAATGATATTTATTGTAGGAACTCTGCTTTCATATGGAAACTTTATTTCATTTTCCGTTATATTTTTATTTATATCGATTTTTTTGGGGGGTATCGGTGTTATATGTTTCAATAATTCGATTGTAGAAGCTGCATATATTTTTAATCCGGCACTAATTTGGTTTTTGATATTTGGTGCTAGTGCAGGCGCTTTATTTTTCATATTAAGTAAATTTCGTAACGCAGCCCTATTCTCTATTTTTTTGCTCACATATGTCATTGGTGTAGTTAACGTCGATACCCGTTTTATATTCACGCAACGCGAAACCGTTCCATTTCGTAATTTTTTCGAGCTGGCGATTGACGTCCGAAATGCGGTGGACAGAGCGGGTTTGCACGGACGGCGGGTTGCCTTGTGGGTTGATCGGAGAGACCTTGTGTCGAGTGATGTGCGGAGCAACGAACACGCGACCTATCATTTCTTCGTTGGTGGCGGCACGATTCCTCTCAATACCTTCGACAGTCTTGCCGGGCTTTGGTTGTGGGATAAGGGAACGTTGAGCTTCGATATGCCAAATCTCACGGCAGCGAATGAGCAATGGTTGAGGGAGCCGAAAATGCCTACCTCATTGATTATGGTATGTACAGTTTCCGCGGTTTGCGAGCAGGGCCATGCGAAGCTGGATGTCTTGAATATTTCGTCGTCAGTCCGATCGCGGCAATCTATATGGAAATCAGGCCTAAACCCTGTCACCGTGCTTATAGTCGATTACATGCTGCCCTAGTGTTCTTCCCCATCGCATGGCGCGCTTCGAATATGCAAAGTAACCGCTCCACGATTTCTGGCGGAGCGTCTGCTTGCTTGGAAAAAAGTGCTTGGATAGAAGGGGCCTGCCACCAACGTGTAAAATATGGGGTGGTTGAATGCCGTTTGCCTTGCCCCGGAGTTCTTGGATGAAAATCTCTTTTATCACAACTATTTATTGGACAGAAAATGATGTTGAGCCATTTGCTTGCGCATGTTTTGAAGCGGCCGGCGAGCTTGGTTTAACGTGCGAGGTTCTGTTCGTGAACGACGGCTCACCGGATAATGGGCTGGAGGTGGCCAAGTCCCTTGCGGAGAGAGACGCACGAGTTTTAGTTGTCGACCTTTCCCGTAATTTTGGCCAGCACAAAGCCCTGTGGACCGGCATGACGATGGCATCCGGGGATTTTCTCATGATTCTGGACGGTGATCTCGAGGAAGACCCTCGTTGGGTAAAGCAATTTTTCGACGCTATGAAAGCGAATGCTGTTGATGTCGTGTATGGTGTCCAGCAGCGACCAAAAGGCAATCCTCTTTATCGTTTTTGCCGAAATGCCTTCTACCGCGCACTGGATATCGTAAGTGACTTCCAGTTCCCGCGGGATGTTTGCACCGCGCGATTGATGACCAGGCGGTACGTCGATGCCCTCCTTTTGCACGATGAACGAGAAGGCTTTTTAGTTGGTTTGATGCATGTAACCGGTTTTAAGCAACTGCCTGTTACGGTTGACAAACCGACGTTATCGCAGACGACTTATACTTTTAAAAAGTTGATCCGCCTGTTTCTTATGGCAATCACGGCCTTTTCCATCACTCCGTTGATCTGGGTTTTTTTAAGCGGTGTCACTATCAGCATGGCAGCGTTCGTTTTTATTTTCTATCTTATTGCCAGATACTTTATCACTGGTATTGGCGTGCCTGGTTGGACCTCTGTCATGGCTGCGGTTATGCTTTTCAGCGGTATTCTAACGCTCTTCAATGGTCTCATCGCCATTTATATCGGCAGCATATTTCTCGAGGTTAAAAGACGGCCTAGGGTTATCGTCACGGCAGTCTACAGAAAGCAAGTCGACGAAACCTAGTAAATGAAATTCTAGATTGCAGGGATGTCTGGGAGAGCTATGAACGCTTGCGCTAACGCGTCTGGCTCGCTAGTGAACCACGTGTGGCACCAAAACGAGAATCGCTGTGAGATATGTTATAATCTACTGTTCTTGTAGGCAAAAAAACAAACGGATGGCGAGCTGTTCGTCAACAGGGATTTTGGAATGATCACCGTGGTTCGCCGCCTCTGGCCGGTTCTTGTCGCACTGATCGCGTGTTCAGTTGTCTTATATCAGTTCGATTGGCGCAATATGCTTGTTCTCTTGCCAACGCTTCCAGTTGGCTGGCTGCTTTTGGTCATGGCAAGTGGCACGATTCTGGTGTTCGCAACCTCCGCAGCACGTTGGATTGCCATTAATCAACTCTCGTGGGAAGCAAGGACCATCAAACGCGTCTATTGTTATGTAGCGCTGGCAATGGCGGCTTCATTGGTTACACCATTCCAACTTGGAGAACTGTTGAAGATCAGGTTTGCGCAGGAGTCCGGCCTTAAGCTTGGCAACTCCGCAGTAAATTTGGCTCTGGAACGCATCGCAGATCTTTTCACTATTTGTGCGTTGGGTGTGGCAGGTCTGATCTATATTCAGACAGGATTTTTTTCTCTGGCGATTGCCACACTGTTCTCGATCACATTGTTTGGTATTTTTACACCTCTGATGCTTCAGGGATTTATCGCATGGCTCGGCGATACATCCTTTGGTAGTCGACTTAAATCTTTAGCTGGTCCTCCTCTTCCACTCCGTAATCTTGTACTTGTGGGCGTGATGACTTTTCTGAAATGGGGGCTGACATTGGCCTTATGGATGCTGATCATCCGGCTGGCGAATGTCGATATCAGCTTCTGGCAAGGCTCCTTTCTTCTCGGAGCGGTAACGGCGATCTCTATTCTCTCAATGATACCGGGAGGCATCGGTGTGCAGGAGTTTTCCGTTCGTACAATGCTTGTCGGTATGGGTATTGAGCCGCTCCATGCGGAAACGGCGGCAATCGTCTTGAGGCTTCTGACGCCTGTTATGGTGTTGATCGCAGCCGCGCATCTGCCCCTTTTCTACAAAAAAGCACAATCGACAACGGCCTGACATACAGCGGATGTAACCGCATTACCTGCCCGAACGGTGTTTGGGCTAAACGATCGAACGGCGCTTCCACTAGCCACATCTGAGCTAATGGCGCCTAACCAATACACTTAGAGGGGTTTGAACCGTGCTGGATACCAGGTCAGAAGAAGGAATGCCGCATCGCATCTGCTCTAGTTGCAGAAATGGCAGCCCCATTCTGGAGGGCGAGGCTATATGGCCTGCCGGTTATGTTTGCTCGCACTGCGGCCATGCTGCGCACGTGGAAACGGGCATACCGCTCTTTGCGCCGAAGCTAGCTGATACCATCACCGGCTTTGACCCTAAATCTTTCGAAATGCTGGCTGAAATTGAAGACAATCATTTCTGGTTTGTTCCGCGCAACCGAATGCTGACGGGGCTCATTCAGAAATATTTTCCGAATGCTGAAGATATTCTGGAGGTCGGTTGCGGCAATGGGACTGTGCTTTCCGCTCTTTCGAAAGGTGGGGCCCGCAGACATCTTGTGGGATCGGAATTGCATCCGTCAGGGCTTGCTGTTGCTGCCAAGCGTCTCGGGAAAAACGCTGAGCTCGTGCAAATGGATGCTCGCGACATAATGGCCGAGAATGCCTTTGATGTTATCGGCGCCTATGACGTCATCGAACACATCGCTGAAGACGAAATGGTTTTGAGTTCGATGCACAAGGCTCTGCGGCCAGGTGGCGGGGTGGTTATCGCCGTTCCGCAGCATCCCTGGCTATGGAGCACAGCCGACGAAGTGGCCTATCACGAGCGTCGGTACAAGCTTGGGGAACTTGAGGAGAAATTGAACAGAAATGGCTTCCGTCCAGTATTCTCAACCTCTTACTGCTCCTTTTTGCTACCCATCATGATTACGAGCCGCCTCATGGAACGCTTGCGCAAGAAAAACACACAACAAGGCGAAATGTCCGATATGGAGGCAAAGCCCCCGAGCGCGGCGAATGCGATTTTGAAAAGCGTCCTGCAGGCGGAAGTCTCCGCAATTCTGGCCGGCGTGCGTTTCCCGGTCGGAGGTTCGCGTGTTGTCGTCGCTAGGCGGGTATAGTTTTCTGCGTTCGCGTCCGCTGCATTCCACTATGTTGCTTACGCCAAACAGCCTTGGTAAGTTACACTAGCGGTCACATTTAGTCAGTTTAAGGGTCGTATAAAGAAGGTTCGGCCCTTAAACGAGATCGTCCCATCGAATAACGTTATGGCCGTCGCCTACGAGTCGACCTTCGACAATCCCCTGAATATTCGGGCGGACAGCAAGAAGTATGTTACGCACGCCACCAGTTCGCGCCGCCTCGTAGAGTGCAATAGGCATCCCATCGAAAACGCCAGCGCTGTCGGCCACAATGCCTTGTACTTTCTCCCAAACGCTTGGCGCATAGGAACGTAGAAGCTGAGCATTTTCGCCGCCGCCGAATGCCCAAATGCTTGGACAGTCGCCGATTCTTTCCGATAAAGCTCGTTCAAGTTGCTGCCAGCGGTGCAAAAAATTGGAACGGCGCTCATAAAGATCGTCGCTCATATCGCTCGAAACTGAAGCAACGGGTCCGGGCACTAGAACGACTGCCTGAAACGCACCAAGGGCCGCCGGAGCTGGTTGCCTGTCAGTAATGGTAAGGCCAGCGCGTTGTGAGATCTTTTCAAAAGAGCGTAGCGTAAATGAATGTATGTGATCGTATATGAGCATTTCTGTTGATGGATGATCACCATCCGGACATATTACTACAATGCGGCCACCCTCCGAGAGAGCGGCGCGCGATTGAAGGAGAAATTCGACGGGATCATGGACGTGCTCAATGACATTGACGGAAAGCACGACATCAACCTTGAGTGAAGCCGTGTCGATATCGCGCAGGAGTCCAACTTCTATATCGAGATCTGTTGCAGCTTCGGATACTGCTGATACCACGGGCTCCACGCCCTTAAGTCGCAATTGGGGTGCGCGGCGCTTCAATTCAGCCATCAAGGATCCTGTGCCAGCCCCAATCTCAAAGATGGAGTCGACAATTGGCGCTCCTAGTAGGTCCAGAATCCAATCGGCATAAAGAGATTGCCGTTGTGTTTCGAAGGCATTGTCGACGAGGCGGGCATGCAGGGCGTAGTCTCGACTAAAGATGGCCTCGATCTGCGCCTGAGACGGCGGAGAGGAATGCTGCATTAAGCCGCAAGCCTCGCAATGCTTCTTTTCCAGTGGTGCGGTAAGGCTTCGTCCGTCCGAGAGCATTGATTGGTGCGGCCAACCAGGCAACGCTTGCCATTTCGTGGACATGCATGCGGAACAGGCTATCGTAAGATTCATAACAGGCAACTTCTAAATCAGCCAATATGCTGCGGGGACAGAGTTGACCACACAGGGATGAGGGGTCTTTGCCACGGTTCGAAGAAACGCGCCTAAGGACAATATGTTGGGACCAGTCTCATTGGCCGTCTACCTGCCGCCGAAATGACGTTTATCATAACATTTTCCAGTCCTCTGGCAACATATGCATTTTTTTGCATTTATATTGATTGCCCTAATTTATAGTTGAATAATTGCATAATTAAATTCGGATTTCTTATGATGTATTTATTTTTTAAATTTATATTTTGGATTTGTGCTGTTTTTTAAATATAGTTCGATTGATTTTGTTTTGTTGTTTTGGGGGTGTTTTGAGGGCTGCATTTTCCGTTGGATATTTATGTTAGCAAGGAAAAAAGATCGCGTAACCTAAAGAAGTTCCAGTTTGAGTGTGCCATGTAGTGGCCTTGTGGAAAAAGGCGATGGAGCAGATCATTGTATTCGGCAATAATTCTATCCGTACTCGGTGGACTCGTCGTGTTTGCCAACGGTGGTCAATGGCTCGGATTGGCCACTGCATGTATCATTGTCTCCGCGATCGGATGGGGAAAAATCATCAGCCGTGCGTTCGGATGTGTCGTTTTCCCTGAGATGCAACTTTTGATCGGGGCAATTGTAGTCGCATATATATTGGCGTTGCCCGTTTACTACCTGAATATTTCCATAATATTTCCAGGCATTTTCCTGCTATTGGGCAATATTGGGTTTTTGCTAAATCGTGAATCGAGGGACGAAGACAAGCCAAGTCTGTCGTGGTTTCTGGCCATTGCAGCGATTTCGGGCTTTTCAATCATCTGGTCTCTGGAAAGCACCATGCGTTACGCTCTGCTTGAGCAGAGTCATCTCAGGCTGTGGCTCGATATATTCATCCACGCGGGAACAATCGCGGAGTTCGGCGATCCGAAAATTGCAGGCCGCGGCCTTTCCAGCTTGGTCGATACAGCCCCCACATTTTATCATTTCGCCAGTTATGCATTGCCAGGTTTGATGGTGAGAATTCTGGCACTCAGCCCTGCTGATGTCATAACGGCTTTCTGGTTGCCGTTCGGCATTTTCCTCAGCGTGACAAGCATATTCTCGCTTGGGCGAATTCTCTCCGGCATTACCGGGGGTAGCCTGGCGTTGGTGTTATTTGCTGTCTTTCCGGACGCAGCCGCCTACGGATTGAAACAGGGTTTCCTTTCCTTTCACTGGATGATGGAAACGTCGCCTGGAACACTATATGCCTTGCCTGCAGCACTGGCGAGCGTGGGTATCCTCACTGAGTGGAGCAGACGGGGTGGCGTCCAGTACTTGGGGCTGGCGTCTGGCCTTCTTCTCAGCACATTTCTTCTTCGCGCCCATATCTTCATGTGGCTTCTTGTGCCATTTGCCGTTGTCGTCGTTGCCTCCCTCCCTGCTCCTGTCCGAAGATTTCGCTGGCATGTGATTATCCTAGGGGCAATAGCTCTGCCCTTTGCGCTCTTGTGGGTCGCTAGAGAACAGGTGAAGCTTGTAGGCTATAGCAGTTTCATATCCAGTTTCATCGAGTTTTTGCACACCTATATGGCACCAACCAATTATGACGGTTTCTACGCCTATCTCATCCAATTAATAGGGCCGCTTGGCGCCTTGCCATTTGGTCTATTGCTGGCACTTGTAGGAATGGCTGGAATTTGGTTGCTGACGTTTCTATCGGGTTTTTCGATCGGACTTTGGTACCGACGGATTGAGGAGATCGACTGGCTGCCAGCCGCGTTGCTTCCTTATGCATGCATTTTGATGATGCTGGCGCCGACGCCATTTAATGGGGATTTCACGGAATTTCGTCAGCGAGCATTCGTATTGGTCTATGTCTTGTTGATTATCTGGACAGCCAAATTTATTGTATCGTTCTCACGCATCACCATATCGCCCACCGTTGCTGGAATTGCTGCGCTACTTGCGCTTATACCCGCCAGTTGGTGGATGCCTTACGCAAAAGTGAGCCGAGTGGGTTGGGCAGCTTCCTTCGATAACATCGAGATTACACCTGGTGTTGTCTCTGCTGCTCGCTGGATCAAGCAGGAAGGGCGGCGCGGCGACAGCATCGCAGTTGCAAACACCAAACCGGACGAAAAACTTTTCGATATTCCTACAACGCTGATGAGCATAAGCGGTGTACCTGCTTATTTGTCGCGACCCGGTCTTTATGCCCTTTCCGGCTATCCACGCGCAGACACCGTAAAATTGCGACTTGCCGAATTGAGCCTGATCCACAACATGACAAACGCTACGGAAGCGCGTGAGCGATTGAAAAAGGATGGGATAGGTTTTTACGTGACGCTGAAGACCGACATGCCCTCCTGGGACAAGGAGGGAAGCACATCCTCATTAAAAGTCGGAGATGTAACTGTCTGGCGAATCCAACCATAAGACAACTTCGATGATACGGTTTGCGTAGGCTGCCGCAAATTACACTCAGATCGAATGGCATTTCGACAAATCAACGCCCGTCCTCAAAAGGGTCGGGCGATGTTTTCGTCCCTATCTGCAACTTGAAATTGTTTTGTCGCCCGCGCCACGCAACTCTATCAATGTGATATTCATCTCGAATGACTGACTGCGGTAGGTTGATGTGGTGCCTACTTGGCAGCTGACACCAGCGTTTCGCAGTGAGTTTATCGCCGCATCCAACTTTGCACTGTCCTGCTCCATTACGACCACTGTTATGTTGGAATTCATCAAAAAAGGAAGCGAATCCAAGGCTTGTTCAGGCTTCAACTCAGGTAGAAAAAACGACCGGTGCCAAAGCCGAAGTGATGCCAAGGTATCATAAAACGTCAGAGCCATTTCGGTATCACCGTAACGCATCTTGCGTGCCAATTCCTGCGATCGTCCGTCACGGGCAGCGAAGTGATCCCTGTCGAACCAGAAAAGCGGTATTCGGCCTGAGGAAATGTCGGACGTGATCAGATTTCTAACAAAGACTGCTCCACGGAAATACTCTTCATTGTCGATGGTATTGGCCGATTTATAAAGTTGCTGAGTATCTCTGTTCGTGACGACAGAAAGACCACACACCGCCAATATTAAGATCAATGCGGTGGATCTAAAGAGTGCGACCTTGCGTAAGGGCGTCAAAAACAAGAGGCCTACGGCCACACAACAAACTACAAGAGTAAACAAATCGAGAGAGAAACCAGATGCTGTGACTGTATTGGAAACACTCACAGAAAAGAAGCTGAGTGTACTCAAGATCAAAGTGATGGCAGCATAGAGCGCCAGTCGAGTGTTCTCGGTTTGAGGTAGAAGCATCGCCGTCATAGCAGCGATCCCGATCATGATTCCAGGTATGGCTAGTCCTGCATAAAAAGATGATTGTGTCGTACTACCTCCCAATATGAGGTCATAAATTGGGAGTAGCGCGGTACTTGTGACGGCAACTATCGTCGCAGAAACATCGATGCGCCGAGCCGCCCTCAATCGGCCGGAAGCCAGTAGAAAAACCAGGGTCAATGAGACGACGATGCCTGGGACCAGTCGTGTGGCGTGAGGCAGCCAGTCCATTATGCCGAAACGATATTTGGTGCCTAAACCGGTAATGGAAGCATTGACGATCCACTTCAGCTGTACAAATGCGCTTATACCAAAGCCAATTTTGTAAAGTACAGCGACGAAAAATATCCAGGTGATAACCGCGCCGATCAAGCCGCTGGCGATGAATGTTAATGGCTTGCGAAGGAAATCTTCCCACCGGGCTATCAAAAAGAAAATAATGACGAGACCCACCGACGCCGCCGCGAGCACGTGGGCAAGAATACCAAGGGTCGCGGCAATGCCTGCAATGATCACCCACAGAGCCCGGTGGGAGACACTCCATCTAGCCAGAGCAGCAAACACGCAAAACGTATAGGCCATATATGCGCCGTCAACATAGCCCGCCGTATTGGCCAGCAGATAAACAGGGCTATAGGCTAGGCACGATACTGTAATGGCCGCCGGCGGGCGTCCCCATAGAATACGAACACCGTCATAAAGCCCAAAGAGCCCGATAAAGTAGAATGCGAAAACGACGAGGAGCCGCGCTTCGACAGCTGGCAAGACCATATTTGCCAAGGCATTCGGTAATAGAAACGAAACCCGAAGCGAATGGTAGTCCCAACCATAGGTCTTGACGATGTCGAAATAGTCCATCGAAAGTCCGAGGTAGAGCGCGGGATCCACCCATCCGGCCGGCAGAAACCTTTGAATGGGTGCAGTGAAAAGGAAAAGTGCCGGCAATATTCCCACAACCATGGCATCAAAAAACCAGCGGCGTTCGAAGTGGAAAGTTCGATTCGACGAAGTTCCGTCGCCTCGATCTGATATCTCAAGCTGGTCATTATACATTTGGTATTCTAATCCGAGGGAAGTTGTATTCAAGCATTCTGCAACTCACAGCTTGATGGCATAAAAGCGGGGTTGTCGCCAGAGCAAAGATATTCAACTCAAAGGCCGTTCTTCAAAATTTGAAATCCTGATTGTCAACAAACCGTTGCCAATAGCCATCAAGCAATATCAGCAGCTTATTTCGCGTATTGCATTTGCGGTAGGGCCTAAAAGTTTGCTATTGAGCGGCGCATTTGGCACAGATCACGTCGAATCGAAAAAGATGTACTTTATTTCAGGAGTTTGCCAATGGGAGAGCATGTGGATATGAGGGGCGTGCCGCAAATCAGCGTGGTTATTCCGTGCTTTGGTTGCACCGGTACGCTCGCCCCTCTCCATGAGCGCCTCACGATCGTGCTTGAAAAACTTGTGGAGCACCATGAGATCGTATTTGTTGATGATCGAGGCCCACAGGATCAATGGCCTGTTCTGTCGGAAATCGCTGCAACCGATAATCGCGTGCGGGTCGTGCGAATGTCTCGCAATTTTGGTCAACAAATTGCCATCACTGCCGGGCTGGCCGAATGCCGCGGCGAATATGCTGTTGTGATGGATTGCGACCTGCAAGACCCGCCGGAATTCATTCCCAATCTTTGGGAAGCAGCGCAAAAGGGATTCGATATTGTGTATGCAAGTCGCTACCTCGGGGACCCCGCGGGAAGGCGCCTTGCCAATCGTCTCTATTTTTTCCTGATGAATAAGATAGTTGGCTACAAGGTAGATCCCGGGCAGGGCTCGTTCACTCTAATTTCGCGGCAAGTTGTTAATGCCTATCTTCGCTTCCAAGAGCAGGAGCGGCACTATCTCTTTATTTTGCGCTGGCTCGGTTTCGATTCGGCCTCGCTGACTTACGAGCGACATACTCGCCAGATCGGCTCCTCGAGCTATACGTTTAAAACGTTGCTGGCGCATTCGATCCAGGGGTTCTTCTTTCAATCAACCGCTCCTCTAATCTGGATTTTGTGGCTGGGGTTGACTGGGGCTGCCTTCAGTACGGCGCTTGGCATTTTCTTCGTAATTAACGCCATTTTTGGAAACCCGCCGGAAGGCTTTACTGCTCTCATGTCCGTCAATCTGATGATTGGAAGTATTATTATGACATGTGTCGGCGGCGTCGGTCTTTATGTGGCGCGCATTTTCGAGGCGATTAAAGCACGTCCTCTCTATGTTATCGACAGATCGGGCGGGCGACCAACGGAATGACGGAGGATGGCTCAATTTAATGGGCCATTCGTTGGTTTGAAATTGGGCCAGAGCGGAAATATTCATCCCTTGATCCTATCGGATCGAGGTTTCGGCGCTTAAGAGGATTTAATGTGAACAAGGCCGCCCGCGTTTGCCAGATGAAGCAGGTCGCGTCCGAGCGTCGCTGCTTCGGCTATCGCTACATCCATGGATGCTGGATCGACACGTCCCGGATCAATGTGCATCGCACAGATATTTAGTATTGCGACGGCTCGAACTTCGACCCTCCATGCGAATGCCAAGGCGATCAGAAGGGTCGAAAATTCAACGCTACAAACGTCCTGATTTTACCTCAAAAATCGAAAAAAGGCGGCCTTTGTCTGAGTTGAATGTTGAAGACCCACCTATTTCTTACGCGTCGCAAAATATTGATCCAAGTTCTCGGGAACTTGGAAACTATAACCAAGCAGGCTGCGGGCGGCAGCGTCTGTTGTGAAGTCGTCACCGAGTGCAGTTGGTAATGAAATTTGCTGCTTTATCAGCGGTATAGTGTAAACGTGATTGACTGCGCGGCGGGGTTTGGTCGTGCGATTGACACCCCCGACATGGTAAAGCATGCAATCCAGCACGATGAACGATCCAGCGGGTGCCGCCATCTGTAATTGAAGATCCCGCAGGCTAAGGTCAGATGGGAACTCTTCTTGTTTATGCGATGCCGGCACCACAAAAGTCGCACCGTTGTCGGTCGTAAACTGATCGAGGCAAAACAGTGCGTTAATCGCCAAAGGTCGTGTCGAAACAAAATGTTGATAAGGCAGATCGCGATGATACGCACCTTGATTGTAACGTTCTCCCAGCGGAGGATTGATAACACCATTCTGCTGGTTCAGCATGACGGTTCCGCCGATGAGACGTTGGCAAACCTCAAGAACATTACGATTCATCGCGAGGTCCAGAAACAGCGGATCCATGAGCATCAGAATACGAATGGTATTGTGTTCATCCATCCCTGCCAGCGCATCGCGACCATACTTGGCATAAATTTTCTCAAGAGCGTTATCAAACGCTTCGGAAAATCGCGACATTTGCTCAGCTGTATAACCGCCGTCCACAACGGCGTATCCCAGCAGTTTTAGAGACTCGCACGCCTTGTCAATTTCTGTTTCTGATTGAATCTGCTCACGGATTCCATATCGCGGCATCGGTGATATAGCATTCATGGATGAAGTCTCCGGATGTTTGTTGCGCGATCTGTACCATCAGAAAACGTATCCTGCCAAGCCGAAATTGTAGACTAAAAAAGAATAGTTCTATCCTGAAATTTCTTTTGAGTGCGATGAGTAAGAAATAATTATCAGCAATCAATAGATGCAAGGCAAATTTTACAACCAAAAGTGCATTCTACAATTCATTCGGAAGAGGGAATGAGTTGTTGGCGCCTTGTCGATAAGCTAAGACAGATTCGAAAACAGCAGTGAGGACGAACTGCCTATGAAGCCCGTTATAATTTTCGGCGCCGGTGATATCGCCGAGGTCGTTGACTATCTTTTTCGCGAGACGATTGGTCGCACTGTAGCAGCCTTCACGGTCGATAGAGAGTTTATGAAGGCTGATACGGTCTTTGGCAAACCTCTTGTTGCTTTTGAAGAGATTGCTGATCAATTTCCGCCATCTGAGTACGAGGCCTTTGTAGCCCTGTCCTATAATCGTATGAATGTGTTGCGTGCGCAGAAGGTGGATGCCATGCGCGCATTGGGCTACACCATGACAAATTATATCAGCCCGAACGCAACTGTTCTAACCGATAAAATCGGCGACAATTGTCTCATTTTTGAAGACAATACCCTGCAGCCATTTTGCCGGATCGGTAACAATGTGACGCTCTGGAGCGGCAATCATGTCGGGCATCACTCTGTCATTGAAGATAATGTCTTTGTGTCATCGCATGTCGTCATTTCAGGTGGGGTGACGATTGGGCACAACAGCTTTATTGGTGTTAACTCGACTATTGTCGATCATATTGAAATTGCCCCATTCACGTTGCTCGGTGCGGGTTGCCTTGTCCAGCAAAGCACGGAAAGGGAGGGGGTGTATGCCCCAACGTCCACAATCGAAAAACGCAGGGTTCCGTCCACGCGTTTGCGCAATATCTGACAATGATGGTTTCGGCGAAACAGGTGTGGCGACGTCTTGGCCGCGTGATTGAGCCCAAGCCGACAGATGGGTGGTGGCGAAGTCATGCGAGCTATCCCACTGCGCTTGTAAGAAAGACCGGGCCTGTCACCATCTTTTTTTCTGTCCGAGATGGGTTCAATAAATCGTCTCTGGCATCGATTGAGCTTGACATAGATGGGGATCGCTTTCAGGCGGGGCCTGTCCGAGGCCCTCTGTTTATGCATGGCCCGCGCGGCGGGTTCGATGCTGATGGCGTCACCGTGACGTCTTTTGTTCAGCAGGACGAGAGGCTTCTGGCCTATTATCTTGGCTGGACAACAGGGGTGTCGGTTCCATTCACTAATTTTATAGGCCTCGCAGAAGCCCAATCCGACGGTACCTTCAAGCGGTTGAGCTCCGCTCCGATCGTCGGAAGAAGCCCGGAGAATCCCTTCACGCTTGGATATCCATGGGTGATGAAAACGTCAGGCGAATTCCGCATGTGGTTTGGGAGCCATCTGTTCTGGGGCGAAAGTGGCTTGGAAATGAACCATGTAGTAAAGCAGGCACGTTCAGTAGACGGCCTGCTGTGGACGCAGATGCCCGGGGTTGCCGTACCCTTGGCGGGAGAAGTCGATGCTGCTGAGTTTGCCGTCTCCCGTCCGGTGGTTCTCCAGGAGCCGGAGGGCAGCCTGTCCATGTGGTACGCACGCCGTAACCCGCAATATTGCATAGGTTATGCTGTGTCCGTTGACCAGGGATTGAGTTGGCAGCGCAAGGACGAGCTTTTTACGCTTGAGGGCAAGCCGGATGCCTGGGAGTCCCAAGAAACGACCTATCCATGCGTGTTTGATTTCAATGGAAATCGATACATGCTCTACAATGGTAATGGTTACGGACGGACGGGGTTTGGTTTAGCCAGGCTTGAAATCCAAGTTCAGGCCCATTGAGCACAGCAGAAGATTGTGCGGCTATGATATAAATCGTCGAAGAGAATGTCGGGTAGTCGGTTTTGGCGTGTGATGCCGCTGTTAGCCACTGCGGCGGTTGGACAGGTTCTCGAACTGATGACGTTGTCCGTATAAGTTCCACGGGGTGCAAATTTGGAGCAGATGCGCAAAGAAAACCGAGCTGGATCCAGCGTAAATCTTGGGCAGAGTTAATTGTTGAAGATAGATGATATACAGGTTGACGATAACGAAGCGAATTGCTTAAGCAGTTAGCTGCGGTGTCTATCAGCGACAAGTTGTAATTTTGAATCCGTCACCAGAGAGCTTTTGAATGGATCGTGTAAATTTTAACGTGCCCACGCCAATTGGGAAAGAGCTCGATTATATCCTTGAAGTGGTGAATAACCGGCAACTCTCAGGAAACGGACCTTTTTCGAAGCGTTGCCAGGAGATGATCAGCACTGTCGTCGGCGGAGGAAAAGTGCTTCTGACGCACTCTTGCACGGCTGCGCTCGAGATGGCGGCGATGTTGTCGGATATTGGCGTTGGCGATGAAGTTATCATGCCTTCATACACGTTCACCAGTACAGCCAACGCCTTCGTGTTGAGGGGCGCAGTGCCTGTGTTCATCGATGTTCGAGCCGATACCATGAATATGGATGAATCACTCATCGAGCAGGCGATCACGCCCAAGACCAAGGCAATTTGCGTCGTCCACTACGCGGGGGTTGCGTGCGACATGGACGTGATTATGGAGGTTGCGGAGAGGCATAACCTGATCGTAATTGAGGATGCAGCCCAAGCTTATCACGCGACATGGCGCGGTAAACCTCTGGGTAGTTTCGGCCACTTCGCGGCCCTCAGCTTCCATGAGACAAAGAATATTATTTCGGGCGAAGGTGGGGCACTCATCGTAAATGATGCTAAAGCTTGGGAGCGCGCGGAAATCATATGGGAAAAGGGTACCAATCGTGCGAGCTTTTATCGCGGCGAAGTCTCCAAATACACATGGGTTGATTTAGGCTCTTCATTTCTACCTAGTGAACTGATAGCGGCTTTTCTCTGTGCCCAGCTTGAAAACAGCCTTGATATTACCGAGCGTCGTCTGGCGACTTGGCGGCACTATCATTATCACCTCGAAAAGCTCGAGCTACAGGGCTTGCTACGTCGACCTATCGTGCCGCAGGCTGCAAACTCCAACGGACATATTTATTATATCTTATGTCCGGAAGGAATTGATCGCGACGACACCATAAGACGTATATCCCAGAGAAATGTCGCTGCAGTCATACATTACATTCCTCTGCATTCTGCACCAGCGGGTATTAAATTTGGCAGGACCTCGGGCAAGATGACGAATACCGTCAATCTCTCAGCCCGGCTCATTCGGCTACCACTGCATGCCAATCTTACCAAGCAGCAACAGGACGATGTCATTGGTGCGGTAAGTGCCGCATTAGCATAACTCATTGGCTTCCCAAAAGGACAACCGCTTGACTAAAACTGTAGTCATTACCCAATCAAACTATATCCCATGGCGCGGCTATTTTGATATGTTTAGATTGGCAGACGAGGTGGTATTGCTGGACAGTGTCCAATACACCCGCCGCGACTGGAGAAATCGGAATAAAATCAAGACACCGCAGGGACCAAGCTGGCTTAGCATATCGGTTGAGGTCAAGGGCAAATATAGTCAATCCATTGACGAGACACGGGTTGCCGACCTCACCTGGGCCGAAAGTCACTGGCGGACTATTTCCCTTGCTTACCGTCGCGCGGCTCACTTTGAAACTCATGGCCAATGGGTAGAAAATTTGCTGCTAAGCGCGGGCAAGGAAAACCTTCTAACTGACGTCAATGAACAGTTGATCCGAGCAATCTGTGAGAAGTTGAAAATCGGTACAAATATTCGCAGATGCACGGACTTGTTGCCAGCTTCGGAAATGGCCGCGATGGATTCGTCAGAACGCCTTGCGGCCTTGGCCGAACGGGTGGGCGCAACGCGCTATGTCAGTGGCCCTGCGGCAAAAGCTTATCTTGATCACGGGGCATTTGATAAGCGCGGCATCGAGGTCGGGTGGATGGATTACTCGAATTACCCAGAGTATCCCCAGTTGTGGGGTGGTTTCGAGCCTGCCGTCAGTGTTATAGATCTCGTTCTCAATACCGGCGACGAAGCGGGCAGCTATTTGGAAAAAACCAGCGTGTAAGTTGCTGAGTTATCGTGATAAAAATTGGAGAATGCGGTGAACCCAATCACCAAAGAATCGATCCTCACCGACGTCAGTACTTATTATACCACCAAGCTTGCCCAGCATGGCGCAACCCCTCAGGGGGTCGATTGGAATGGCACGGCTTCGCACTATAACCGGCATCACCAGTTTCTTAGGTTGCTCGCTTCGGATCCTACCGCTTCGGTTTTGGATCTTGGCTGCGGTTACGGTGATTTCTTTGATTTTTTGCGGAAGAATGGGCATAGCGGGAAGTTCGTCGGCTATGATATCTCGTCAGCAATGATCGCCGAAGCCGAACGCTTGCATGGTCGTGGTGCTGATCATGAGTGGCGCGTTGGTGCAGAGCCGACCGAACAGGCCGATTATGCTATCGCTAGTGGTATAATGAACGTGAAAGGCGACGTTCCCGCGGCAGATTGGCATGCTTATGTTTGTGATATCCTTCTACTTCTGGGGCGCTCTTCTCGTCGTGGCTTCGCGGTGAATATGCTCACAATGTCAAGTGACCCGGAAAAGCGTCGCGGCAATCTGTATTATGCCGATCCTGTAGAGATGCTGCAGTTCTGCCTGCGGAATTTCGGAAGGTCTGTTGCGTTGATGCAGGACTACGGCCTGTATGAGTTCACTATCATTGTCCGTCACAACTGATAAGCGCTGTGTATCTTTGCTCGTGATCGCTTGTTCCTCTCATCCGGGGCGTGGCCGCCTTTCATCGTAGATCAGCGCTGAAAGGCATTGATCGACCGGATATCGTCGCATTCAGAGTAGATTCGTTAGCTTGGACGCTCGATATTTTAAATGCAACTTTGCCCAAGTACTGGATTTTGTGAAGGGGATCATTCCCTCGACTTAGTCCAAATAATAGGGTATCCGCGTGAAAATGCAGAAATCTCAAGTCGGGAGAAAATAATGAGCGACGACCTTGATTTCACCGGCGAGCGCTATGTCCCGGCTATTGGTGGAAACATATACCTCGAGCATATGCATCGTTACCATCTGGCCAAAAACTTCGTTGCGAACAAAGATGTTTTGGATATTGCGAGCGGTGAAGGGTTTGGTTCGGCGCTGTTGGCTGAAAAGGCTCGGTCCGTAGTTGGCGTTGACATTTCCGACGAGGCGGTACTGCACGCGCAGACGAAGTACAAAGCCCAAAATATTTCATTCAAAACGGGTTCCTGCGAAGCGATCCCATTGCCATCGTCGTCTGTCGACGTCGTGGTGTCCTTCGAGACGCTCGAGCATATTGATGCGCACGAACGTTTTTTGCTGGAAATCAAACGTGTGTTGCGCCCTGGTGGGGTTCTAGTGATTTCCACTCCGGAAAAGGAGGCATACACCGTTGCGACGGGGTTGGTTAATCCGTTCCACGTAAAAGAACTTTTCAAGCACGAATTCGATGAGCTTCTGCTTCATCATTTTGCTCACGTTTCAATGCATGGGCAAAAGATCGGTTTTGGTTCGATTATCGCGCCTGAAAAGAAGACGGGCCTTTTTTTTGAAACTGATTCTGCAACTGGTGCCACTGGTCCCGGCATTGCAACTCCCATGTACATGATTGCGGTGGCCTCGGATGACGCAATCAACGACATAGGCATGAGCGGCGTATTCTCTCAGGATATCCAATCTTCCGAGCCGGTTCTCAAGCGTGTGGAGTTCGAAGAAGCTCAATGGTTTGAGTCGGTCATCAAGGATATCGATCATGTTTCTGGTGAAGTCGATGGGCTCCAGCGCGGGAACTGGATGAGCCGTGCCTCCACAGGTGAGGTGTTGCTGCGCTTGGCCTACGTTCGCCTTTTATACGCTCTTTCGAGAGTTAGTGTGTTTAGCGAACGCAGGCGTAAGCGGTTTTTAAAATCCGCCGAAAAGCGGGACCCGATGCTGCTTTCACGTCGAGTGGATCAGTTCTGCCTCAGTTTTCACCGACATATATCCGCTAATAAAACTCTCGCGAGAGGTCGCTCATATTCCCGCGCGCAGAATGGCGTTAGAATCACAGCCATTGTTCCCAATTTTAACCACGCCCGTTACCTTCCGCAGCGCCTCGACAGTATTCTTGCCCAAACATATCCGCTTATTGATATCCTGGTTCTTGATGACTGTTCCAGCGATGACAGCAGGACCGTCATCGACTCTTATGTCAAGCGCTATCCTGAACGTATCCGAGCGATCTATAATTCTGAAAACTCGGGCAATGTCTTTCGCCAATGGCAAAAAGGTCATTCTCAGGCAACTGGTGATCTGGTCTGGATTTGTGAAAGTGACGATTTCTGCGAACCCACGTTCGTTGAGCGGACCATAGGTGTGTTCCGGGATCCCAGTGTTATGCTGGCCTTTGGTCGAATTCAGTTCGCTAACAGCGAAGGGAACTATCAAGTCGGTCTGGATCATTATCGCGAAGAAAGTGAACCGGGAATCTGGGATACACGCACTGTCCGTCCTGCAGCAACTTGGTTTCGAGGCGGGTTTGGCGTGAAGAACGTGATCGCCAACGTGGGTGGAAGCCTGTGGCGCCGTTTCGACATTCCTGACCAAGCTTGGGAGGAAGCTCGAAGCTTCAAGATTATGGGTGATTGGTATCTGTATTCGGTCATCGCCGGCGGCGGACAGATCGCATATGAACCAGGGGCGGTAAGTTATTTTCGGATACATGATAGCAATACGTCGGGCAGCAGCGCGCAGTCAAAACCGGAATACTATAAGGAGTATTTTCGGCTTATGACCGCGTTGAAAGCGCGATGGGAGATTCCAGACGAAACACTGGGCCGTTTCTTGGATGTTTGCCGCAGCATTTTCCGCAGGGCTGGGAACGTAGGGGCTGATTTTGATCAACTGGTACCTGAACGTGAGTTGCAGGCCTTGCCGCAGAGCAACATCCATGTGCTCGTCGGAATTTTAGGATTCTCGTTCGGTGGTGGGGAAATATTTCCTATTCACTTGGCGAATGCCCTCTACCAAAAGGGGGTCATGGTATCGATACTGCAAATGCACGATACCGATGATCATCCCGATGTAAGGCGCATGCTGAATGCCGGTATTCCTGTCTATACAGCCAATACCGTGCGCGAGATGGGCGTTCGGGAATTCATAAAAAATGCTGGAATTTCTATCGTAAATTCCCATGTTGCGAATGTGGAAGCTTTCATATTCGAGAATGGAGATGTCTCCGTTCCTTATATGGCTACTCTGCATGGATCATATGAGGCGATGGATGTTGCCAAAAGCAGGATTGAGCGCTGGAGCAAAAACATCGACAAGTTTGGGTATACGGCTGATCGCAACCTGGCTCCCTTTGAGCAGCTGCATGTGCCGCGGGAGAAATTCCTGAAGGTTCCGAATGCTATGCCGGTAGATACGATCGCATTCCCCAAAACTCGCGCGCAGCTCGGCATAGCGGATGACGCTGTCGTCTTCTCCATGGTTGCAAGAGGGGCGGAAGGCAAAGGTTGGGTAGAGGCTGTTAAGGCTTATCTTCTTCTGCGGCAACGACGGCCGGATGTGCCGATGGCGTTGCTCATGGTCGGAGAGGGTCCTTCTACCGATGCAGCAAAGCTCTTGGCGGACTCAGATCCCACAATTCATTTCCTTGGTTTTGTGAAAGAGATTTACGGGCTCTACCGGATGAGCGATGTTGCCTTACTTCCAACGCGTTTTCCCGGTGAATCCTTCCCTCTCTGCTTGATACAGGCTCTTCAGGTTGGTGTGCCTTGCGTAGCCACTGATATTGGAGAGATTAGATCAATGTCCCAAATCGGCGAAAAACAGGCTGGCATTATCATCCCCAATATCAGCGACACGGATAAATTCGTAGGAGAGCTTACGGCAGCGATGGAGGCGATATTGGATGTTACGGTTCGTGAGGATCTGAAAGATAATGCGAATGCTCTCAGTAAATCATACGATATAGATCGCTTGGCTGGTGAATATATCGATCAATATCGTTCGATACTCACGCAGCGTCTCTCTAAATTATCGATATAAGTTGATGGAATCCCTATGAACATATTGGTGTTGGGTGGAGGCGGTTTTATAGGCTGCCATCTTGTAGATGATTTGGTAGCGGCAGGACATGCTGTCACAGTTGTAGGCAGAAGCCCTCTGGCAACACGTCCTCTCCCATCTGGCGTTCGATATATCTCAGGAGAATTGGCCGATAGCAAACTGTTGCGAAAAGTTCTACAGGATGTTGACGCGGTAGCTCATCTCGTGAGTGGGACGGTGCCTGCCACGGGCGACCGGGATCCCGGACGAGATGTGCAATTGAACCTTCTCGGGACTTTAAGTCTATTGGAGGATATGTCGGCATGCGGTGTAAAGCGTATATTGTATCTATCGTCCGGCGGAACAGTTTATGGAAAGCCGCAGGAAATTCCGATACCAGAAGCGCATGTTCTTGATCCGATATGTTCTTATGGCGTCGTAAAAGTTGCGATTGAATCCTACCTGAAACTCTACGAGATGAAGTCCGGACTGCGGCCGATTGTGATTAGGGCGTCCAATCCTTACGGCCCGTATCAGGGACATCTCGGTGTGCAGGGGATAATAGGAACCTATTTAAATTTGGCGCTAAATCATCAACCCATCGAAATATGGGGCGACGGGTCAACCATAAGAGATTACATATATGTAAAGGATCTCACGGGCCTTTGTCTCGCCGCGCTGGAGAGTGACAAGGTTGGTATATATAATGGTGGCAGCGGTACCGGGACGTCAGTATTGCATGTTGCCGAAGTCGTTCAGGAAGTGACTGGCAGTCCTATACCAGTGATTTATAAGCCGAACCGGAGTCTAGATGTTCCCGTTTCGGTTCTTGATGTTGAACGCGCCAAGATGGATTTCAATTGGGATGCGAAGATTGGACTACGGGAAGGTATAGCCAGCGTCTGGTCTTGGTTAAAGGACGGCAAGGCTAACCTATCGTAAGGTGGACGAAATCAAATGTCGCCTAATATTTAATTCATGCGTTTGGTCTGGAATATTCGCTGTATCGAAGCGTTACGTATGTTCGGAATACCTGTTTTTGAGTATCGAAGGGCGGTTTTTTAAATTTTTAAAAACAAAATATTAAGAGTTTTATATTACTACTTTCTGTTCATTGTCCCTTCGAGAAAACCCAGGGCCTTTGCTCTTCTGCGCGCTGAAAATAGTGTAATGGGAGAAAATACGAGGGCGAGTGCCTGCAGGAACGTCGTTATCCGCGGAAATGGTCTTTTGTGCTTAATGCCTGTGTAGATTCTCGAGCGAGCCATGTGGAAGGCCTTTAAACGCGCGACTTCTGGTGATCTTCCTGAGGAGTGTCCCGCGGCATGAACTACCAGTGATTTACGGACAAACATGAGTTGTCCTAACTGTGAGAGACGGAGAGAAAGATCGTCGTCTTCGTGGTAAAGGAAAATGTTGGGGTCAAATCCGCCGACCTTTTCAAAATTCTCTTTCGAAACAAAAAAAGCGGCACCGCTTAGAACGGGGACTTTACCGTCCGCCGCAGGCCAGCCTTTAGCCATGTATTGTCTGCGCGGCAAAAGCCAGGAACGCCGCTTAAAATAGGCGCTTCCATCAGCATTCGCAATTCGGGGATTAAAAGCTGCTGCCAAAGGGTAGTGTTTTGCGGCCTCCAGAAGAGATTCCAGCGCGTCTGACATCAACCTTGCATCCGGATTCAGGAATATAATCCACGGTGTGTCGACAATGCTTGCTCCTGCATTGCAGCCTCGACCGAATCCGACGTTTTCGGATAGTTTGACAACTCGGATGTTTCTTTGGGCCGGAAGATTGCTGAAACGGTTGCTTTGCCCATTATCGACTAGAACAATAGGCGTCTGATCGGGAATTGATGCGATCATATCGTAAATAAGCGCATCACTTTTATAGCAGACAGAGACAACCGTCACAGATGAAAGTGAGAATTCTGTCATGAAAATCCACCGGTTTCTGGTGCACCTTTTTTGGACGGACCGATTATGGGTTGGTGATTATGCCAACCAGGGAATTGATGGGCTGTCGAATGCCCTATTGCAACATTGCAAGTCGTCTTAGATAGACGCCGTAGTCGCCTTTACCCGCTTTTTCAGCAATCACAGCAAATTGCGATTTTGTAATAAAGCCTTTGCTTAAAGCAATTTCTTCAGGGCAGGCGATCTTGAAACCCTGGCGCTTCTCAAGCGTGCGTACGAACTCGCCGGCTTCCAGAAGGCTCTCTGGCGTCCCAGTGTCAAGCCAAGCGTAACCGCGACCCATGATGGATACTTTCAGCTTGCCGCGTTCCAGATAGATTCGGTTCACATCCGTTATCTCATACTCCCCGCGCGCGGAAGGCTTGAGATTGGCTGCGATTTCCACCACATCGGCATCATAAAAATAGAGGCCGGTAACGGCCCAATTGGATTTGGGCTTTGCTGGCTTTTCTTCAATGGACAGCGCACGCATCTCACCATCGAATTCCACCACGCCATAACGCTCGGGATCGTTCACGTGATAGGCGAAAACGGTTGCTCCGTCATTGACGTCCGTACCGCTTTGCAAAAGCTCCGGCAATCCGTGCCCGTAGTAGATATTGTCACCGAGGATCAAACAGGACGGAGACCCATCAATAAAGTCGGCACCGATCATATAGGCTTGGGCAAGCCCATCAGGGCTTGGTTGAACAGCGTATTCGATGGAAAGCCCCCATTTGGAGCCGTCACCGAGCAGGTTCTGGAAAAGCGGCATATCGTGAGGGGTCGAGATGATGAGGATATCACGAATGCCGGCCAGCATCAGGGTGGTCAGCGGATAATAGATCATCGGCTTGTCGTAGACAGGCAGAATTTGCTTTGAGACCGCCAATGTCATCGGATGCAGACGTGTGCCGCTACCTCCGGCCAGAATGATGCCCTTCATGGCGTTTCCTTTTTGCTCTGCGCAAGAGCGGTGACTACCGCGCGCGTTGATATTTGCCAGCTTGGCAGTCTTATTCCGTAAATTTTTTCCAGCTTACTGCAATCAAGCCGGGAGTTTGCGGGGCGCCGCGCCGGGGTAGGGTATTGTTCGGTTGCGATATCGTTGACGATCATAGGCTTTCCGCCGTTTTCGGTCGAAAATGCAAATATCCTTCTCGCGAAATCTGCCCAGTTCGTTTCACCCGTTCCGGATAGATGAAATGTCCCGCGAAGACTAGCCGAAGTATCTTCCCTAAGTTTCTTTGCAATTGCCACGATTGCTGCGGCGATATCGTTTGCCGAGGTGGGACAACCAAATTGGTCCGCAACCACGTTGATTTCGTCGCGGCCTTCGCTCAGCCGAAGCATAGTTTTCACGAAATTGTTGCCGTATTCTGAATAAACCCAGGCGGTGCGCAGAATGGCGTGGTTAGGGGCGCTTTCCGAAACGGCCTTTTCGCCGTCGAGCTTCGAACGGCCGTAAATGGAAGCTGGGCCTGTCGGATCGCTTTCGGAATAGGCTGTGGCTTTGGTGCCATCGAAAACATAGTCCGTAGAAATATGAATAATCGGGACGCCAAGGTCATTTGCCACCTGCGCGACAGCTCTCGCTCCATCCCGATTGACGGCAAAGGCGATATCCGCTTCGCTTTCCGCCTTGTCGACAGCTGTGTAGGCTGCAGCCGAGACCACGACGTCGGGTTTTACGTCGCGCAGTGCCTTGGAAGCAGTTTCAGGCCGCATGAGATCGAGCTCCGGGCGCCCGACAGCCACGACTTCCAGTTCTGCGCTCGCCAATGCCTGAAGGGCGCTGACGACCTGACCATTTTTGCCGGTAACTGCCAGCCGCATCCGCTCAGCCCTTTGTCAGAACGCCGAGACGCTCTCCTGCATACACGCCTTCGCGAAGCGGCTGCCACCACCATTCATTGTCGAGATACCATTCCACGGTTTTGCGGATGCCGGTCGCGAAGTTCTCCTGCGCTTCCCAGCCAAGTTCCGTCTCCAGCTTGGTTGCGTCGATGGCATAGCGGGCATCGTGGCCGGGGCGATCGGTGACGTATTTGATAAGTTCGGCATAGGGCTTCGATTGCGGGCGCAACTCATCCAGAATTGAACAGATGCGATGCACCACATCGATGTTTTTCTGTTCGTTTCTGCCGCCGACATTATATTTCTCTCCGGCAAGGCCCTTCTGGACAATAATCCACAGGGCCCGGGCATGATCTTCCACATAGAGCCAATCGCGAATGTTGGCGCCGTTGCCATAGACCGGCAGTGGCTTGCCTTCCAATGCATTGAGAATGATCAGCGGAATGAGCTTCTCCGGGAAGTGGAACGGGCCGTAATTGTTTGAGCAGTTGGAAATCACCACCGGAAGGCCGTAGGTGCGTTGCCAGGCGGTTGCGAGATGATCGCTTGCGGCTTTCGAAGCGGAGTAGGGCGAAGATGGGTCGTAAGGCGTTGTTTCTTCGAACAGACCATGCTCTCCGAGCGAGCCATATACCTCGTCGGTCGAGACATGGAGCATCCGGAAGTTCGATTTTGCGTCGTCCGGAAGGCCGCTCCAGTATTGCCTCGCTGCTTCCAGCATCGTGAAGGTACCGTTGATATTGGTCTGAATAAAATCGGCGGCCCCGGTTATCGAGCGGTCGACATGGCTTTCGGCGGCCAAGTGCATTACATAATCTGGCTGAAACGACGTGAATGCATCATTCATCGCGGCTCGGTCGCAAATATCGGCCTGAAGAAAGCGGTGGTTTGGAGCGTTTTCGATTGGCTTGAGCGAAGCCAGATTTCCGGCATAAGTCAGCTTGTCGATTGTAAGAACATCTGCGCCGACTTCGCTTACGAGGTAGCGCACAAGAGCTGACCCGATAAATCCGGCGCCGCCGGTGACTAGAACGCGCATCATCAGTTTCCAGTTTTTTGGTAAGTGAAATATTCAGGCAATTCGGCCAGAGGCGGCTGCTTGGTGTCCTTGTCGGAAAGCACGTAACCGTCGATCTTTGGCCAATTGATGCCGATTGCTGGATCATCCCATTTGACACCACGATCGTGAGCCGCGTTGTAGGGAGCTGTGACCTTGTATGAGATAACGGTGTCGTCTACCAGCGTCATAAAACCGTGGGCGAACCCCGGAGGAATCCAGAGTTGCTCGCCATTATCCGACGAAAGCTCAACAGCGGTCCATTGTCCGAAAGTGGGCGATCCTGTTCTTATATCAACGGCAACGTCCAGAAGGCGTCCCCGAATGCAGCGGACCAGCTTGCCCTGCGCAAAAGGTTCCGTCTGAAAGTGAAGCCCACGAACAGTTCCAGCTTGTGCAGACAGAGATTCATTGTCCTGCACGAATTCGACATCAAAGACATTCTCGCGAAACCACTCCCGCTTGAAAACTTCGCTGAAATAACCCCTGCTATCGCCAAACCGCGCCGGGGTTATCTTTTTTAAGCCTGATATCGAGAATGCTTCTACCTGCACTTCGCGGATCCTGTCTGGTCTGCCTACTCATGGTGATATGGCTTTATCGGTAAGGACAGTCAATAACGCTTTATCGATCCCCCACACAAGAGCGCGCCGTTGCCTATCCTGACCGTCGATCAACCCGGTAACTCACGACAAATGGATTGTTGATGCTCGCTGCGTGTGGTGTCGCTGTATTCCTGGAGCATGTCGAGCAGCAGATCATCGCCGAGTAGCCTCGTCGCATCGTCTCGGTGATCCTTATGGGCAGCGTGAAACCTAGGGCTGGTTGCGCAATGTATCTGGATCGCGCCACTACAGGCTTTGTTTTTATTACAGTTCAAGGGCGAGCTGTGGTTCCTGTTCGTTCTCTTCGGTATTCAGTGAAGAAAGGGTAATCCCCAAGAGCCGCACCGGATGTTTGAATGGAAATACGGAGGCGAGCAGGGTCTCTGCCATCTCCTGGACCTTGGCGATGTCAGATACGGCTCCCGACAAGGTCCTGCTGCGGGTCGCCTGGCTGAAATCCGAATATTTGATTTTCGCGGTCACCGTCTTTCCCATGATGTCGTGGGCCTCGCAATAACGCCTTTCGAACAGCCGTGTTATTCATCCGCCCAGCCTGCACGATCTTTCCTACTTCCACATCGCCCGCATCCGCGCGCCCACATCAATCCGGATCTGCTGCGCGCTGCGCTCCGAAGCTGCCGCCGAAACAATCGGCCACGTCGTCGTTTCGAAAAACTGCAGCAATGTCGCCGGGATGAAGCGGGTTCTTGAGGCGTAGACATGCCTGTCGCCCTGCTGGCTCTGGCCGCCGGTGAAGAACCGTTGTGGCGTGATAAGCGACAGGCCGTCCTTGGCGCGGGTCATCGCGACATAGAGCAGACGGCGCTCTTCCTCCAGTTCCTGGGTGGTACCGACGCCAAGATCGGATGGGATGCAGCCGTCGATGACGTTGAGGATGAAGACGGAACGCCATTCCTGGCCTTTTGCCGAATGGATGGTCGACAGGGTCAGGTAATCCTCATCAAGCAGCGGCACGCCGGCCTGATCGCTGGTGGCGTCAGGCGGATCAAGTGTCAATTCCGTCAGGAAACGTTCGCGTGAGGGATAACCGCCGGCGATCTGTTCGAGCTGTAGTAGATCGGCCTTGCGGGTATCGGCATCCTCATGGATGCGTTCGAGATGGGGCTCGTACCACAACCTTGCCTGGCCGATTTCGCCGGGCCAGCCGTTTTGGCTTCGCCACAGGCCCACCAGCATTTGCGTGAAGACTGTCCAGTCATCGCCAGTCTTCGGTGGTGGCGGAATTTCGGCAAGGGCAAGCAGGGGCTCGGCGTCTGTCGCAATTGCATCGAGAATATTGCCGGCTTTCTTCGGTCCGATGCCGGGCAGCATCTGCAGCAGCCGGAAGCCGGCGACACGGTCACGCGGATTCTGGGCGAAGCGGAGGACTGCCAGCATGTCCTTCACATGGGCGCTGTCGAGGAATTTGAGGCCGCCGAATTTGACGAAGGGGATGTTGCGGCGGGTCAGTTCCACCTCGAGTGGGCCGCTGTGGCTGGAGGTGCGAAACAGCACGGCCTGCTGTTTCAGCGTCATGCCGGTTTCGCGATTGGCAAGGACCTGATCGATGATGAAGTTCGCCTGTTCGGTTTCGTCCTTCACCGTCACGAGCTTGGGGCGCTCGAGCGACTGCCGTTCCGTCCAGAGGTTTTTGGTGAACCGCTCACGCGCCAGATCGATGACGCCATTGGCGGCGGCAAGAATTGGCTGTGTTGAGCGATAGTTGCGATCAAGCGTGATGATATCCGCCGCCGGGCTGAAGGATGCCGGAAAATCGAGGATGTTGCGCACCGTCGCAGCCCGGAACGAATAGATCGACTGCGCATCGTCACCCACCACCGTCAACCCGCGGCCACCGGGTTTGAGGGCCATCAGCACCGAGGCCTGCAGCCGGTTGGTATCCTGATATTCGTCGACCATCACATGGTCGAAACGGTTGCCGACATCGTCTGCCAGGATGGGGTCGCTCACCATCTGCGCCCAATAGAGCAGAAGATCGTCGTAATCGAGCACGTTCTGGACCTGCTTGGCCTCGACATAGGCCGCGAATAGTTGCTTGAGTTCGCTCTCCCAGCTGGCGACCCAAGGATAATGCTGGCGCAGGATCTCCTTCAGCGGCGTCTGGGAATTCACGGCTCGCGAGTAGATCGCAAGGCATGTTCCCTTGGTCGGAAAACGGCTTTCGGTCTTGGAAAATCCCAGCTCGTGCCGGGCAAGGTTCATCAGGTCGGCGCTGTCTTCGCGGTCGTGAATGGTGAAATCGATATTGAGGCCGATCTGTTCGGCATAGATGCGCAACAGGCGTGCGCCGATGCCATGAAACGTGCCGGACCATGCCAGCGCATCGGTCAGGGCACCTGAATTGCCGCCAAGAACATGTTTACAGATACGCTCAACACGCCGCGACATTTCCGAGGCCGCGCGTCTGGAAAAGGTCATCAGCAGGATGCGGCGGGGGTCGGCGCCGTTGACGATCAGATGCGCGACGCGATGGGCGAGCGTATTGGTCTTGCCGGAACCGGCGCCGGCAATGATCAAGAGCGGTCCGGCCGTCTGTCCCTCTGCCAGCCCGACGCCGTGTTCCACCGCCTTGCGCTGTTGTTCGTTCAACTTGTCCAGATAGGCAACCGCCATGCCTGCAATCCTTGATATGTGGTTGTCCGTCCGTGGATAGCTGTGGATATAGCCAGCCGTCGAGGCATCGGCTGGCCATTTCCACCGTTCCTGCAATGATTAGCAAAGACTCAAACACCAATCCAGAACAAATGCTGAACGCACTGCACGGATCATTTTAGCCGGCATGCTGCTCCAAGAACCGTGGGCGGAAAGGATCTGATTTTCCCATCATGATAAGAATAGTAGTGAGGAAAATCTCGTACTTAATTGAAATATATATTCATTTATTGTGGTCTCTCCCGCGTTTCCAGTTTCAGGTCGGAAAGATTTGAACCAAGCCGGAGGCCTGCGAGTTCAATCATCGGCCTTGGGGAAGAGGCCAGTCTGTTGGGAGGACCAAATGAAAAATCTGAAATTCTGCCTTATCGCCGTTGCCGCCCTTGCTACCTCGACATTTGCCTCGGCCGAGCAGAAAGCCGTGAAATCCGATGTCACCATCGCCTCTGACATCAATTACCTGCTTTACACCCCGAAGGATTATGCCGGTTCGGACAAGACCTATCCTCTCGTCGTCTGGCTGCATGGCGGTGACCAGGGTGGCAGCGATGTTGAAAAACTGCGCACAAGTGGTCTGCCAAAAATGATCGAAGAGGGGCGCGATTTTCCTTTCCTGGTGTTTTCGCCGCAAAACCCCAGTGAGGAACTGCTCTATCCGATCGAGCGTGTCGCAGCCACTCTCCAGTCGGTGGTGGCCGATCATCGGGTGGACCGCAGCCGCATCTACCTGATCGGTTATAGCCGGGGTGGATTTGGCGCATGGTCAATGGCCGAACAGTTTCCGGAGACCTTTGCGGCTGTCGTGCCGATCGCCGGCGGCGGTATCCGGCATTATCTCAACCGCACCAATGAAAAGACCGCCTTCTGGGCTTTCCACGGTGCAAATGACGAGGTGATACCGTTGTCAGACACCGTGGTTCTCGTTCAACGCCTTCAGGAGTTGAAACGCAATGTTCGGCTCACCGTGTTCGAGGAGACAAATCATCAGGCGGTGGAAGGAAAAGTGCTGAAAGACGAGGCGATGTGGACGTGGCTTCTCGAACAGAAGCTCGCTGAGGTCAAAGCACCGTCTTCTCCCTGAGTTTCGCCGGATCTCTGATTGAGACGATCACAGACAAAGCCGCCCGGCGCTTCCGCCGGACGGTTGTCTTTAGAGGCTCGATGTCGATCTAAAGGAAGCTGCTTTCGAACAGCTCGCC
>Ga0075032_1000263_pt1 | contig 35999 bp, 39 predicted proteins | sample SynthPrep_1_END__FD_71386 | JGI IMG/M metagenome (GOLD analysis project Ga0075032, IMG submission 71386) | Synthetic microbial communities from Ohio, USA - SynthPrep_1_END_DS7_MetaG | ecosystem: Engineered > Bioreactor > Aerobic > Activated sludge | place: USA: Ohio, Columbus | collected 2014-04-10
ACGCGGACACAATGGCGGGCCGCCGCTTGACGAGCCCGTCGACCGGCGCTCCGGCCAGTGCAAGCACTGCATCCACTGGGACGCGCCGCCGGAAAACGAACAGCGCGCTTATGAATGGTTCCACCTCGGCCTTTCTCGCCGCCGCGTGAAGCGCCCGTCCGGCACCTGTGATCGCGTGCTTCCGCCCGGTCGCAAAAACACCGTGTTCTCGGCTACCTCGGCCGAGTTCGGATGCCTTAACTTCGAGGCGAAGCCGCTCCCCGTCCGCTCGACCGGGGGCGACTTCGTCACGATCTGGAGGAACGGCCGCATCGCCTGGCAGGGACCGGAGGAGAATATCCCGCCGCGCTTCCTTCAGGACATGCTCGATCCCGGCCCGCCTGACGAAGGAGGGTCGCACGATGATGCCTCCTGATCATGTGCGCTCGCTGCTGGCGCGCATGGAGGACGCGCTTGCAGATGTACGGCGCAATCTCGGACTTGCCGAACGCGCACTCAGCAATTGCGCCGAGGGCGAGACGATCCGTCTTCGCCCGAAATACCGGCACTACCACCGGCGCATGAGCCGGTGGACCGGCGCGGACGAGGCGGAGTATCGGCGAGTGCTCGATCGGCTCCTGGTGGTTGTGGGGCCGGACCTCGACCGGCTCCGGCGCAAGATCGACCGGCAGGAGGCGGCGATCCTGGCGTTGCGTCGGAAATACCGGGTGAATGAGGAGAGACCGCAGCGCTTCGACTGGTAGCGTCGCGCCCGCGGCCCGGTCGAGAGTGAGAGAGGGGCTGGTGATTTCGTGACGGGTTGGAAGGTCGAGAGAGGGTCTCGGCCGCCCGTCACGGAGAAACCACCATGGCCAAAGCTGCCAGGAAGTCGAAGAAGCCTGCCGTCGCGATGATCGTCTTCTCGCGTTCGCGTGACATTCCCTTCAATCGCATCCGCCTCTCGGACAGCAATGTCCGCGAAACCGACGTCGAGGCCGGTCTCGACGATCTCACCCACGACATCGACCGGCGCGAGGACATCGTGCAGGGCATCAATGTCCGCGCCATCCTCGATGCCGACGGCAACGAGACCGGCGATTTCGAGACCCCGGCCGGCGGCCGCCGGTTCCGGGCGATCGCGCGGCTGGTCGAGGCCGGACGCTTTCCCGCCGATGGCCTCGTTCCCTGCCTCGTCAAGAAGGCCGACGCCAAGACCTCGGCCGTCGACGACTCGCTCGCGGAAAATATGCTCCGGCTCGGCCTGCATCCGCTCGACCAGTTCCGGGCGTTCAAGCGCATGTTCGACGACGGCATGACGAAGGAGGAGATCGCCGACGCCTATCGCACCACGCCGCGCTACATCACGCAGCGTATGCGCCTGGCTTCGGTCTCGCCGGCTCTTCTGGAAGTCTATGCACGCAACGGCATGCCACTGGCGATGCTGGAGGCATTCACCGTCAATCCCGACCATGCCCGCCAGGAACAGGTCTGGGAGGCTGTCCAGCGCTCCTACAATGTCCAGCCCTGGCAGGTCCGCCAGCTCCTGACCGAGACCACCGTTCCAACCGACGACAAGCGCGTGCGCTTCGTCGGCGTGGACGCCTATGAGCAGGCCGGCGGCGCGATGCTGCGCGACCTCTTCTCCGAGGACGATGGCGGCTGGCTCGAAGACGTGGCGCTTCTCGACCGCCTGGTCTCGGAGAAGCTGAAGACGATCGCCGATGAAGTGGCGGCCGAGGGCTGGAAGTGGATCGCTGTCGATACCAGCCATCCCTACGGTTACGACAACGGCCTTCGCGAGATCACCGGCAGCTTCGCCGATCTCACCGACGAGGAGCGCGCCGCGCGCGAGGCATTGCGCAACGAGTACGACGATCTTGAATCGGAATATTCCGAGCACGACGAGCTGCCCGACGAGATCGATCGGCGCCTCGGCGAGATCGAGGCCGCTCTGGAGGACTTCGAGAAGCGCCCCGTCATCTATGATCCTGCCGAGATCGCCCGCGCCGGTGTCTTCATCAGCATCGACCGCGACGGCGAGCCTGTCATCGAGCGCGGCTATGTCCGGGCCGAGGACGAGCCGGTGGCCGATGCCGGGGACGGCGAGAACGAAAACACCATCGTCGCCGGCGGAAATGACCGCGACGTGCAGCGTGCCGTCATCACCATCGGCGGCCAGCCGGCCGAACCCGAAGAGGACGATGACGACGACGGGATCAAGCCGCTGCCGGAGCGGCTCGTCATCGAGCTGACCGCCCATCGCACCGTCGCGCTTCAGGAAGCGCTCGCCAGCAACCCGCACGTCGCGATGACGGCGCTGCTCCACCGCATGGTGATGGAGCGCTATCATTACTCGGCGCCGACCGGGTGCCTGGAGGTTTCCGTTCGCCACAGGTATCTGTCTTCGCAGGGCTCCGATCTCGCCGACAGCCAGTCGGTCAAGGCGATCGGCGAGCGCTTCGACGCCTGGAAGGCCGATCTGCCTTCCGACGAAGCGGCGCTCTGGGACTGGATCGCTGCACTTGACGAGGCAAGCCGCATGGCGCTTCTCGCCCATTGCGTCAGCTATGGCGTCAATGCGCTTTATGAGCGTCCGAACCCCCATAGCGCCTCCGGCATCTCGCAGCATGGCCTTGATCGTCGCCTTGCCGGGGCCGACCGGATCGCCCGCGCCACCGGCTTCGATATGGTGGTCGATGCGGGATGGCGGCCAACGGTCGAGAACTATCTGGGTCGCGTGACCAAGACCCAGATCCTCGCTGCGGTGCGTGAAGGCGCGGGCGAACGGGCGGCGCAGCTTATCGACCATCTGAAAAAGGGTGACATGGCCAAGGAAGCCGAGCGCCTGCTGGCCGATACCGGCTGGCTGCCCGAACCGCTGCGCCTGGTCGATCTCGATGGTGATGCGGCCGCCGACACCGATGGCGAGGTCGAGGCTTTGCCCGACTTCCTCGCCGGTGACGGTGACGACGAGGAAGCAGCGGCTGAAGAAGACGAAGACCGGCAGCACCTCGTCGCTGCGGAATGACCGCATACAGGGCGGCGCAGGCCGCCCCGTACCGTTTTTCAACTCGCCCGGCCATCGCGCCGGGCATTTTTTATGGAAGCCGTCATGGCTGATCACATCGACATCGACTTCATCTTTCGGGCCGACCGCAAAAGTCCCCCGGCCGAGCGGTCGCTGCCCTGGGAGGAGACGTGCGACGGCATCACCGTCGTCGTCGAGCCCAAGCCGCATTGGGCCGATGATTTGCGGGCCTTCCGCCTCGATGCCCGCGAATATTGCTACTATGCCGACTGAAACCGGTGCGGTGCGCGCGCCCGGTTCTATGGCCATATCGATACCTGTGGCGATGACCTGCTGCTGAAGGCCCGCGCCCTGATCATCTGCGAGATCGCCGAGGAGAATTGGAGCTGACCGTCATCCCGGTCGAGTTTCAATTTCGCCTGCACCGGCCATCCTTGCGCAACCGTGTGGGGTTCCGTCTCCGGCCTGGAGCACATCGATCCGGGTGAGACCGGCATGAAGGTGGGCTGGCGCGGCGCGGCATCTGCGACGGGATTTCGGCATCCTGTCAGAGGCAGAACACCACCCCCGCTTCCATTCGCTGACCTTGGTCTGAGCCGTTTCCTTGTCAATCAACCCACGAGGGGTCGGCTTACGCGAGCGTGCCGCCCTCGCGGATTCGGGACATGCCCGAACGCGCGAGGGTGATTGCAGACCCGTTCAGACACTTCGGGCGCCTGTCGCGCGGGGGATGGTCCCCCGCCTCCCAAGACAGGAGCCGAACCCATGTCCTACGCAGATGCCACCGCCTTTGCCGCCAGCCTCGCTACCACGCTGATGGTCTCGATCGTTGTGTTCCAGGCCGGAGACGGAACCCACGGCGCCATGCCCGCCGACGAATTCGATGGCGACGACGAGATGGTGAAACTGGAAATCGACCCATGGAGCTGAGGCGCGCAGGCGCCTCATTCCGATGGCTCGGGACGCCTAGGAGCGTCCGGGCCTTCCGCCTTGCGCTGGAGCTGTCCATCGCCGAGGCAAGGCCTTCGGCAGAGGAGAGGAAGAGGTCGCGCCTTTGGCCATGACGGGTTGAATGCTGAGAGAAGGGCTCTCGGCGCCCGTTGTGGAGCGATCCCGATGACCCATGCCAGCCAATCCACCTTCGGCCCGATCGAGCGGATTCTCGCCGAGCGGGTGCTGTCCGGATTTCAGCGGACGCAGAAGCTGCCGCTGCGCATCTCCTGCCTCGGCACCATCAGCTATGCCGACGCCACCGATGCCGATTACCGCGACCGCAGCGTCTCGCTTGGCGAGGCGGCATCGCCGGAAAACGCCATTGCTCTTGCCGCGCTCCACGTTTCGCGCGGCGATCTCGGCCCCGGCGACGACACCGGGTTGCGCTTCGAGCCGCGCCTGATCGTCATTCAGGACAGCGCGCTCGGCTTGGTTCTCGGTGGCGAAATCCGAGCCGGGATCATTCTCTGGCGGCAGCCGGTCGCCAGCGACGGCGAGGCCCGCCGCATCATCATCGAAGCCAGCCGAAAGCGCGGCTTGGCCTTCGCTGCCTCCGGCCGAGGCGATCATGTGTCGGCCCGCGTCCTGCGATTCGGAGCGGCGTTGCTGGAAGCGCGGCTGGTCGATCCGCTTTGGCGCGAGACCGCCGCCGAGCTGCTCAGGCTACCGCAGGCGGCCTGATTCCATTCCCTTCCTTCAATCAGCCCGGCTTCGCGCCGGGCTTTGTCGTTTCAGGAGCCTGACATGGCCGACTACTTCACCCATTTTTCCTGCCTGCTCGATGTGGGGACGTCCGACAACGCCGCTCGCGCCCTCGATCTCTACAATCAACTTTCCGAGGAAAACGCTTCGGAAGAGCCGCCGTCCGACAGTTTCCTCCTGTCAATCCAGCCCGAGCATGGCGGCACCAAACTCTGGATGCGCGATGACGTCACGGGCGACCCGGAGCGCCTGATTCAGTTTGTGAAGCGTTGCGCCGCCGAATTCGGACTGACCGGCCGCTGGGGGTTTCAGTATGCCAACGCCTGCTCGAAGCCGCGCGTCGACGGCTTCGGCGGCGGCGCTCATGTGCTCGATCTCGCTACAGGGGAAACCGTAGCCTGGACCTACACCGACGGCTGGCTTGCCGAAGTGCTGGATGGAGGTGATCCCGATGCCTGAGATCATCGAAACCACGGTCTATCGGCTCGACGAGCTTTCCGATGCCGCAAAGGACAAGGCCCGCGCCTGATATCGTGAAGGCGGCTTCGACTATGACTGGTACGATTCCGTCTATGAGGATTTCCAGCAGATCGCGGAAATCCTCGGAATCCGCTTCAAGACCCGCACCGTCCGCCTCATGGCCGACGGCACACGTCAGGAGCCTCGTGTCGCCTTTACAGGCTTCTGGTCGCAGGGCGATGGCGCATCGTTCGAATGCTATTATTCGTATCGGAGGAATGCCGCGGCCGAGATCCGATCCTATGCGCCGCAGGACAAGAAGCTGCATGAGATTGCCGATGCGTTGCTGGCGATCCAGCGCCGGAACTTCTACCAGCTTCGCGCCGAGACTAGCCATCGTGGGCACTACTATCACGAGTATTGCATGTCCATTTCGGTCGAACGTGACAGCCCCACCTATCAGGACATGACCGCCGACGCCGAGGAGATCGTCCTCGAGGCGCTGCGCGATCTGGCCCGCTGGCTCTATCGCCAATTGGAGCGCGAATACGAATACCTGTCCTCGGACGAGGCAGTCGATGAGACGATCATCGCCAATGAATACACCTTTACCGAAACAGGTCGCCGGTTCGGCTGACGCCATTTGAGCGCCCCCTCTACAGGCGGGGCGCTCTTTTTGTGTCTGCCATGGTCTGGTCGGCAAGCAAGGCCGGCCATGTTGCCACTCACCCTTCGGCCGCCAGGGGCCGCGATCGGCGGCTTTCGGCGATTTTGGCCGATGGAGTGAGAGTGAGAGCGAGGCCGGGACGGATTTGAGCCTGTGCGGTCGAGAGAGAGCGCTGCACGGGCTCGATCCTGTCCCGCTCTCCCGAGGCTTCTTCCATGAACATGATCCCCGCATCCGCGGCGGCATCCGCCACCGCGCCGCTTTCACTTGTCCCTTGCACAGACACTCCTGCCGCCGTCTTCGCCGCGGCGCAGATCCTCCTGCCTCATATCGAGCGCGGCCAGCGCGTCGATGCCGCCATGCTGCGCAGCGCGATGGAGTCTGCCTTCGACGCCTCCGACGCGACCGGAGCGTGGAGCTGGAAAACGGCCTATGACGCCTGCGAGGCGGCGACCGTGCTTTTCCTGCGCAAATACGGCAAGGCGCTTTTCCGCAAATCCGCTTCTCCGGCGACGGTTCTGCCGCAGCTCGCCAAGATCGCCGGCCTCCTGCCGATGCATACGCGCCGCTCAGAGGAATCCCAGTCCTTCCAGCAATTTTCGACTCCGCTCTCCCTCGGCCTCGCGGCCGTGACGGCGGCGGCGATCACGCCCGCCGACCGCGTGCTGGAGCCGTCAGCCGGCACCGGGCTTCTCGCCATCCTGGCCGAGATCGCCGGAGGCTCGCTGGTGCTCAACGAACTCGCGGAGACCCGCGCCGGTCTCCTGTCTCTTCTCTTTCCGGCCCTGTCCGTCTCCCGCTTCGACGCGGCGCAGATCGACGATCATCTCGACACCGGCATTCTGCCATCCGTCGTGCTGATGAACCCACCGTTCTCCGTCATGGCCAATGTTGAAGGGCGGATGGCAGACGCCGCCTTCCGCCACGTTGCCTCGGCGCTGGCGCGTCTCGCACCCGGCGGCCGTCTCGTCACCATCACCGGCGCGAACTTCGCTCCCGACGCTTCGGCCTGGGCCGCAGCCTATGGCCGGCTGCAGGAACGCGGCCGCGTCGTCTTCTCCGCCGCGCTCGACGGCTCGGTCTATGCGAAGCACGGCACGACCTTTCCGACCCGCCTGACCATCATCGACAAGGTGCCGGCGGACGACCCGTCCGTATTCCCGACCGCGCTGGGCGTCGCGACGGGTGTGGCCACTTTGCTTGGATGGCTGACCGAGCATCTCCCGCCACGACTGCCAATTGATCCGGCCGTCTCGGCCCCTGTGGTCGCGCCTCGCACCGTCCGCGCCTATGTCAACCGGGCCGCAAGGGCCGCGCCCGTCGTGGCGCATGCCGAGCCGGAAGGCACTCCGCTCGATTACGAAACCGTTGACTGGAGGCCGGCGGATGCCGGTCGCCTTTCCGATGCGATCTATGAGGAATACGCCCTCCAGACCGTCCGGATTTCCGGGGCTCAGGCGCATCCGACCCAGCTCGTGCAGTCGGCGGCCATGGCGAGCGTCGCCCCGCCGAAGCCGAGCTATCGCCCGACGCTGCCGGGGAACGTCCTCGATCTCCTGTCCGACGCGCAGCTCGAAACGGTGATCTATGCCGGCGAGGCGCATTCGGATTTCCTCGCCGGTGCGTGGACGGTGGACGACACCCTCGACAAGCTGACCGCTGCGTCTGAGGACGCCAAGGGCGCCGTCCGGCTGCGTCAGGGCTTCATGATCGGCGACGGCACCGGCGTCGGTAAGGGCCGGGAATCGGCTGCGATCATCCTCGATAACTGGCTCCAGGGACGGCGCAAAGCCGTCTGGATCTCGAAGTCGGACAAGTTGATCGAGGACGCGCAGCGCGACTGGGGCGCGCTCGGCATGGAGCGCCTGCTGGTCTCGCCGTTGTCGCGGTTTCCGCAGGGCAAGCCGATCACGCTGAGCGAGGGCATCCTATTTTTAACCTATGCCACGCTGCGCTCCGACGACCGCGGAGAGAGGGTTTCGCGGGTCAAGCAAATCGTCGAATGGTTGGGCTCCGACTTCGATGGAGTGATCATTTTCGACGAGGCGCATGCCATGCAGAACGCCGCTGGCGGCAAGGGAGAACGCGGTGACGTCGCCGCCTCGCAGCAGGGCCGCGCCGGCCTGCGCCTTCAGCACGCGCTTCCCAGTGCCCGCGTCGTCTATGTCTCCGCCACCGGCGCGACCACCGTCCACAATCTCGCCTATGCGCAGCGGCTCGGCCTGTGGGGCGGCGAGGATTTCCCGTTCGCGACGCGCGCCGAGTTTGTCGAGGCGATCGAGGCCGGCGGCGTGGCGGCGATGGAGGTGCTCGCCCGCGATCTTCGCGCGCTCGGCCTCTATACCGCCCGCTCGCTCTCCTTCGCCGGCGTCGAATATGAGTTGGTCGAGCATGAGCTGACGCCCGAGCAGGTTCGCATCTACGATGCCTATGCCGGCGCCTTTGCCATCATCCATGACAATCTGGATGCGGCGATGCAGGCCGCCAATATCACCGGCGGCGGCGAGGGCGGTTCGGGCACGCTCAACAAGCAGGCGAAATCCGCCGCCCGCTCGGCCTTCGAGTGCGCCAAGCAGCGCTTCTTCGGCCATTTGCTGACCAGCATGAAGACACCGACCCTGCTTCGCTCGATCGCCGCCGATCTGGAGGCGGGCCATTCGGCCGTCATCCAGATCGTCTCGACCGGCGAGGCGCTGATGGAACGCCGGCTGGCCGAATTGCCGACCGAGGAGTGGAACGACGTCCGCATCGACATCACGCCGCGCGAATACCTTCTCGACTATCTTGCCCATTCCTTCCCGGTCCAGCTCTACGAGCCGTTCACGGATTCGGAGAGCAATATGTCGTCGCGCCCGGTCTATCGCGACGGCCAGCCGGTCGAAAGCCGTGAGGCCGTCGCGCGCCGCGATGCGCTGATCGCCAAGCTCGCCAGCCTGCCGCCGGTTCCCGGCGCGCTCGACCAGCTCGTCCAGCATTTCGGGACGGATATGGTTGCCGAGGTGACGGGCCGGTCGCGCCGCATCGTCCGCAAGCGCGGCGACAGCGTCACCATCGACCGCCTTGTGGTCGAGACGCGCGCCGGCGCTGCCAATCTGTCCGAGACGCAAGCCTTCATGGACGACCGGAAGCGTGTCCTCGTCTTCTCGGACGCCGGCGGCACCGGCCGCAGCTACCATGCGGAGAAGTCGGCGAAGAACACGCGGCTCCGCGTCCACTACCTGCTCGAGGCGGGCTGGAAAGCCGACACCGCCATTCAGGGCCTCGGCCGCACGCACCGCACAAACCAGGCGCAGCCGCCGCTCTTCCGGCCGATCTCGACCAATGTGAAGGCTGAGAAGCGCTTTCTCAGCACCATTGCCCGCCGCCTCGACACGCTGGGCGCGATCACGCGCGGCCAGCGCCAGACCGGCGGCCAGGGGCTGTTCCGCCCCGAGGACAATCTGGAGAGTCACTACGCCCGCGACGCACTCCGCCAGCTCTATATGCTGCTGGTGCGCGGCAAGGTCGAAGGCTGCTCGCTCCAGCGCTTCGAGGAAGCCACCGGCCTGAAGCTGATGGACTCGACCGGCATCAAGGACGAGTTGCCGCCGATCACGACGTTCCTCAATCGGCTGCTCGCGCTCACCATCGAGCTTCAGGGCATCCTCTTCACGGCCTTCGAACAGCTTCTGACCGCCCGCATCGAGGGCGCGATCGCGTCGGGCACCTATGACGCGGGGCTGGAGACGCTCCGCGCCGAAAGCTTCGTCGTCGTCGATCGCCAGACGATCTACACCCATCCGCGCACCGGTGCGGAAACCAGTCTGCTGACGATCAACGAGCGCAGGCGCAACCGTCCTGTGACGCTTGACGCCGCTCTGGCCGAACTCGGCGATCCGCGCGCCAAGCTGCTCGTCAATGAGCGCTCGGGGCGCGCTGCCGTTCAGATCCCGGCCACCAGCATCATGCTCGACGATGGCGAGATCGAGCGCCGCGTCCGGCTGATCCGGCCGACGGAGGCCCACAATATCCCGGTGAGGATGATGGGGGAGACCCGTTGGGTCGACGCTGACCGGGAGACCTTCGCCTCGGCATGGAACGCCGAGATTGCCGAGGTGCCGGAATTCACCGATGCGTCGCTTCACATGGTCACGGGCTTGCTTCTGCCCATCTGGAAGCGGCTGCCGAACGATTCGACGCGCGTCTATCGGCTTCAGACCGACGAGGGCGAGCGTATCATCGGCCGCAAGGTCTCGCCGGCCTGGGCCGCGAATGCGACCGCGACCGGCGCAGCCGCGATTACGCCGGATGATGCGTTCACCGCCCTGATGGACGGCCGCACGATCCTCGATCTGGCCGAAGGTCTTCAGCTTCGCCGCGTCCGCGTCATGGGCGCGAACCGGATCGAGCTGTCCGGCTTCGACGACACGATGCGCGAGCGCCTCACGGCCTACGGCCTGTTCCACGAGATCATCTCATGGAAGCTGCGCATGTTCGTGCCAATCGATGCCAATGGTCCCGTGGTTCTCGCAAGAGTGCTCGACCGCTGGCCGGTGGAGCGTATCGGCGAGAAGGAGGCAGCGTGATGGCCCGTCACGACGCTTCCGAACTGGCATCCCGTCTCGGCCGCAATGCCGAGGCGGTATGCCGCCACTACCTGTCGTCCGGCCACCGCGCCGGACGATACTGGGTGGTCGGCGACGTTCAGAACAGTCCCGGCCGTTCGATGTTTGTGCGGTTGACCGGGCCGGAATGCGGCAAGGGAGCTGCCGGAAAATGGACCGACGCATCAACGGGGGAACATGGCGATCTGCTCGACGTCATCCGCGAAGCGCTCGGCCTCATTGACTTCAAGGACGTGGCCGAGGAAGCGCGCCGCTTCCTCGCTCTCCCGCATCACGAACCAGGGAGAACGAGGATTCCGATCGGCAGGACGTCGAACATCGCTGTCGGTTCGCTCGAAGCGTCGCGGCGGCTTTTCGCCATGTCGCAGCCGATCGGCGGCACACTCGCGGAAATCTACCTCAACGGGCGGGCGATCACCTCCCTCGCGGGAACCGCCGCACTGCGTTACCATCCGCGGTGCTACTATAAACCCGATGAGCATTCGCCCACCGAGATCTGGCCGGCGATCGTCGCTTCCGTCACCGATCTTCACGGCGACCAGACCGGCGCACACCGCACCTGGCTCGCTCCGGACGGTTCGGGCAAGGCGCCGGTCGAGTCACCACGGCGGGCGATGGGCGACCTTCTCGGGCACGCGGTCCGCTTCGGGGTCGCCGGTGAGGTGCTCGCGGCCGGCGAAGGCATCGAGACCGTGCTGTCGCCCCGTCAGGTTCTGCCCCACATGCCGATGATGGCGGCGCTCTCCGCTGCTCACCTCGCTGCCGTCCTGTTCCCGGCGACGCTGCGCAGGCTCTATGTCCTCAGAGATCGCGACCCGGCCGGGGACGGCGCAAGAGACAGCCTGGTCGCCAGAGCAAGGAGCGTCGGGATCGAGGCGATTTCGGTGTCGCCTACGCGTGAGGACTTCAATGAAGATCTGCGCTGGCGCGGCATCGACGCCCTCCGGACGACCTTGATGGAGCAGCTTCATCCTGATGACGTCCACCGTTTCGTGGAAGGGTGAGGAGATGGCGGGGACGAGGCGCGGTCGAGGCGTCTCCACCCGCCGTCTCCATTCATCATCGCACGCATCCTTTGAAGTTGGAGAGAGCGGCGCCCACGGCCTTCTGAGAGGGCGATCGGCCCACAAACGGCCCGGACAGGCAATGGCCGCGTTTGGGCTATTTTCCGCCGGCGGCTGCGCCGCCTTTGCAGCGCGAAACAAAATAGCCCGAACCCGGCCATCGGAGCCCTCGCGAGAGCGCGAGGGTGCCAGTCCAGTCCGCCCGTGGGCTTTCGACGCCTGCGAAGGCCGCGATGGGCGCGGTCTCCAGACAAAGGACGCTTCCGATGACGAACGAAGACGAAAACTTGAGCTTCGAGCCGAACCACACCTCGTCCCCAACCGATCATATCCTCACCGAACTCCAGCTCTATGGCTGGCGGCCATATCAGGACGAACCTGATCCGAGGCCGCTCCCGGAGGGCAACGCCGTCGCCGCCGCTGTCGCAGATATCTTCGACGCCCTCGTCGCGACGCTCGGCGACACCCGCCTCGAACCCGACCTCGACGAATTGCTCTGGGGGACCGTCAATCTCTTTCACCGCGCCGCGGGCCGGGTCGAACGCGATCTCGACGACAACGAGCAGGCGCAGCGCCGCCTCCAGCGTGAACAGGACGGCAGCGAGGTGAAGTCGGTCGAGCTGGAGCGCCTCACGGCAGAAGGTCAGACCCTGATCGAGCGGCGCAACAGCATGGAACTCTTCCGCGACGTCGCCTCCGAAGCTTTCGAGCACCACACCGGCAGCGCCTGGCGGCCCCGTACCGGCTCGATGGTCAACCATCGCAACCTCACCGCCGCGATGATCGACAGCCGGGATTTCCTCGCCGCGAAGCACCGGGCCGAGACCGAGGTGATGATGCCCGCCGGTCCCAAGGTTGCCCTGACCGGAGGCGCCGACTTCAACGACCACCGCCTGATCTGGGCAAAGCTCGATCAGGTCCATGCGAAGCACCCCGACATGGTGCTGATGCACGGCGGCACGCCGAAGGGCGCTGAACTGATCGCCTCCCGCTGGGCAGATAGCCGCAAGGTTGCTCAGGTCGCCTTCCGGCCCGACTGGACGAAGCACGGCAAGGCCGCGCCCTTCAAGCGCAACGACGCGATGCTCGACGTCCTGCCGGTCGGCGTCCTCGTTTTCCCCGGCACCGGCATTCAGGAGAATCTTGCGGACAAGGCCCGCAAGCTCGGCATCCCGGTCATGAAGTTCGATGGCGGCGCGTAAGCGCCGCCTCTGGCTGTTCCAGCCGCCAATACTTGACTATCGGAGAGGTTGATAGCTCTTATGAAACATCCTTGCAGAACCGGAACAGTAGCATAGTCGCAGGCGGAGCGTATCTACGGGCAGCCTGTCGTGATCCTCAATCGATCATGTGGAGGCTTCCATGTCGCTCATCCTGCTCGCCATCTCTTTGACGATCGCGTTCTGAATCTTTGCCTACAACCTTGCGATCTACGCTTTACCGTTCATGGTTGGGCTGTCCGCTGCCCAATATACTTGGGGCGCCGGAGGCGGCATCCTCCTGTCGGGACTGGCCGCCATCGGCGCGGCGTTGGTTTCGATTGGCCTCGTCATCGCAGTTCTCGGCTTCGCCAGGAATCCGGCTCTGCGGCTGATCGCTCTCGCCGTCTTTGCCGTACCGGCCGTCATCGCCGGATATGCACTCGTCCACGGCGTAGCGAAGAACGCCATCGACCCCGGCCTGATGCTCAGTTTGCTTTCCGGCAGCGCCGGGCTGTTCATCGGCATCGCGGCAATGGTCAATCTGAATGCCCTCGGCGTGTCCTTGTTTTCACGCTGATCGGCAGCGAAGTGAAAAACCCGGCGGCTTGCGCCGCCAACCCCGGTTCCCCCAACAAAAGGCTGTAGCGCCGCCGCTGCGCTTTGCATCCTCCGCCTCCAGTCTGCTTCGCCCGGCCGAGGATGTCGGTCATCGGTGCCAGATCCGCGGATCGTGGGCAGTCAATGCTAGCTGCGGCCTCCACTTCCTGTAGTGGATGCGAACGCAGAAACCGTCGCATGCCTTTTCGCAAATCGTCCGGATCGTGCCTTCCACCGCCGAAACGGCGACACGGTGCTGTTCCGTGCCTCGGAACCCTATAGCCGCACCATTCTCGTCCCGCCCAGCCTGTCCGGGAGATGACGCGAGGTGGCCGGAAGGGGAGAAGGTCGGGAGTCGCCCCGAACTGCGCAGGTCCGTGAGCCTGCCTGGTCGCTGTTACCGGTGAGGACGATGGTTCTGCTGCGCGTCCCCGTATTCGTGCTTTCAAAGGCACCAATCCCTCCGACTGACTGATCCCCTAAGTTCGTTCTGTTTCCTCCAGCAACCCCGGCGGCTCCCAGCCGTGTTGCCGCGCAAGCGCGGCTGCCCGCCCCACCTGGGGCCTTAGGGGCAAGCTGCCGATAGGTTCGGCAGTTGCGGGAGTCTCCCGACGGCCTTGGCCGGGTCTCGTCGGAGGGATGGTCCCTCCGAGAAGCAACGGAGACTTACAATGCAGAACATCGTCATTCTCGCCGGCAACATCGGTCAGACCCCCGAAACCCGCACCACTGAGGGCGGTACCCGGATCACCCACTTCACGCTTGCCACCTCGCGCCCCCGCTACTCGGTCGGCAAGGTTGTCCGGGACGAGAGGGGCTACCGGATCCAGGATACGGAATGGCACCGCATCACCGCCTTCAACGGCCTCGGCAAGACGATCCAGGAGTATTGCGAGAAGGGCATGAAGGTTCTGGTTCGCGGCCGCATCCACTACACGAAGTGGACGGACCAGCAGGGCAACGACCGCTACGGATGCGAGATCATCGCCGAGACGGTCGACTTCCTGAGCCCGGCGAAGCAGACCGAAAGCGAGGACGGCAAGTTCATCGACGACGATGACATCCCGTTCTGAGCGGGAACCGCGAAGCCCGGCGGCGCAAGCCGCCGGGTTCTTTCATGGCAGGCCATGCGCCGAGACGACCGAATCAGCTATCAAAGGAAAGCTGTTTGCAATGTCGATCAGGCATTTCATGCTGGCGAAGTGAGCCAAGAACGACTAGTTTAGTCGTAGTTCTGGAGTGCGCACAGGTCCGAATGGGAGGTGATCATGCATGATCACCGCCCGACAATCACGGGCCGCGCGCGCGTTGCTGGGTTGGACACAGGAGACGCTCGCTGACAAGGCCCGAGTAGCACTGACCGCACTGAAACGCCTCGAATCCGAAAGCGGTCTCGAAGTGTTCGAATCGACGCGCGATCAGGTGCGCCGGGCCCTCGAATCGGCCGGGATTGTTCTCCTTTCGACAGACAAGGGCGAAGGAGTTCTGCTCCTGCATGACAGGATCGATTCGTCCCGGTAGTCACGCCGGGCACCAAGCTACCAAACCCTTGTCAAAAAAAGGGGCTATCTCCTGAGCGAGATGGTTAACGGACTTAGCGCGCGTGAATATGGTGGCTCGATGGGACAGGAGACGCAAACATTTCTGGACGAACCACCGTTCAGCGAAACGATCACGACTTATGACCGCACACATATGAAGCTCTACATGCGGCTGGTCGACGCCAACCGCGACGGCGCAGACTGGCGCGAGGCGGTGCATATCCTGTTTGGCCTCGATCCCGATCAAGACCCCAGACGCTGCCGCTCTATCCACGATGCGCATCTGGCGCGCGCCCGGTGGATGATGGAGCGCGGCTATCGCGAGCTGGTTCGTGAGAGCCAGCGCGGGTCGCCATCGTGATGCGTCGGACGCATCACCTGTTGAGGCTCAACTGACTTTCGCAGATCAACCCAAACGGGAATCGTGATTCTCCCAAAGACTTAGACAAATACTTGGGAGGATCAGCGATGACACCCGACGCATCGATCTGGCGTTCCTCGGAATATGATCATCTGGACGGCCTGACCGCGTCCGATCTCGCCTGGGAATGGCTCCGCCGCAACGACGCCTATGACGCGGATTTTGAGGCTTCGGCCTCCGCTCGCGGAATGCATGAACCACTGACCGTGCGAATTCGACAACAGTGGGGGTTGCGATTTCCCGGTCGATCCCCTGACACCTCCGCCGGAAGCGCCAGTCTTCTGGCTTCCGCAGGAGGACACAAGCGTTGTAATGCTCGCCGAGGCGCCCGTTGACCTCGGCTCCGGTATCACGAGCGATGCTCCCGCGCTGTGGCGGCAGGGGTCGCCGATGGGCGATGATGACGCTGCATTTCGTTTAGCCCTCGCGAACGGTCAGTCCCTCCAGATCATTGACCACGCCATCGACGGAAAAGAAAATGCCGTTGCGGTCATTCCTCTCGGCATAGACGGCTTCGACCGGATCGAAGCCGTCTATCGCTTCCTTTCAGCCTTGCATGGCCGCGCCATTCCCCCGGACACGCGCCTGACGCGTCAGCAGCGCGCCCGCCAGCGCCGGATGCTGCGCGCCTTCGACGGCTATCGCGCCGGCGCCACGCAGCAGGAAATCGCCGAGATCATTTTTCGCATCGACCATCTCGACCGTGACGCTTGGCAGGCGTCTTCCATCCGCCACGCCATCAAGACGCTCCTGCGCGATGCCCGCGCCATGATAGCGGGCGGCTATCGAAAACTCCTTCGTCATCGCCGCCAATCCTAGCGCGGCCTCGCCCTGTTCATGGTGGGCGAATTCGATACCCCCCAACTTTGCCCTGCAACTTGCCGGCTCTCCTCCGCCACCGTGGTCGTTGTCCGCCGCTGAAACGAAGCGGCCGTCCGCAACACCACGGAGGCCCGATCCATGCCACACGAACCCGTCGTTTTGCCGCCGCGCTTTCTGCGCACGAAGGAGGCCGCCGAATTTCTCAGCCTCTCGGCCCGAACCCTCGAAAAGCATCGCACCTATGGGACAGGTCCCGCCTATCGCAAGCTCGGTGGCCGCGTCGTCTACGCCATCGACGATCTCGAAACCTGGGCCGCTCGCGGCGCGGTGACGTCGACGTCCGATCCTCGCGGCTCCGTGCTGCCGGCGAAGCGCCACGTCATTCCCTCCGGGCCGCGGCTCGGCCGCTACGCACGCTGAGCGCGGCCGGCTTCCTTCATGGCGGTGCGGCGTCGATCCCTTTCGGAGCGCGGGCAGCTCGATCTGTTCCGGGCGCTTCCCGGCGACTTCGCGCCACGAGACGCGCAGGATCTCATGGCCTATCCCTTCTTCTCCCTTTCCAAGACCCATCGCGTCGCCCCGATCGATTTCGTTGCGGGCAACGTGACAATTCGGGTCGAGGCGGTCCCGGATCATGGCATGGCTACGATCTGGGACGCCGACATCCTGATCTGGGCAGCGAGCCAGATCGTCGAAGCCCGCGATAACGGGCTTCGCACTTCGCGGCTGATGGCCGCCACGCCCTATGAAATCCTCACCTATGTCGGCCGGGGCACGAGCGCACGCGACTATCAGCGCCTGAAAGCCGCGCTCGACCGCCTGCAATCGACCACCGTTTCCACCTCGATCCGGCAACCTGCCGAAGGCCGCCGTCATCGCTTCTCGTGGATCAACGAGTGGCAGGAACGCACCGACCGCAACGGCCGCCCCGAGGGCATCGAACTGATCGTACCGGACTGGTTCTACCAGGCCGTCCTCGACGATGCGCTCGTGCTCACTATCGACCGGACCTATTTCGACCTGACGGGGGGTCTCGATCGCTGGCTCTACCGCCTGGTGCGCAAGCACGGCGGCCGCCAGCGCGCCGGCTGGCGCTTCGACTTCCACCACCTTCACCAGAAGTCGGGCAGCCTGTCGCCGTTCAAACGCTTCGCCTACGAGCTGCGCGACATCATCCGGCGCCAGCCGCTGCCCGGCTACACCCTGTTCCTCGAAACCGAAATCGGCGGGCGCGCGCTGCTCGCCTTCGAGCCGTCTCCGGCCTGTGGACAAGCTGTGGATAGCCTCGTGCTATCGGGAACCCGGACTATCGTGCTATCGGGAACCCGAGGCTCGTGCTATCAGGAACCCAAACAGGGTCTAACGCACGGAAACTCCACACGAAATCGCGCCCTTAACTTAGAGTCTAACATAGACTCTAACCTTGAAGAGCGCGCGCGCGATGTGGAAAACCTCATCCGCGACGCCGCCAGAAGCCTCAGCGTTACCGCCAGGAAGAGCGCGCCGGCCGAGCCGCCACAGACGGCTACAAGCCGCCGCGGTGGGGCCTCTCCATCCACTGATCCCGATACGCCCCGTCTTCCTCTCGATCCACCGGGAGGACGCCGATGATCGTCGCGCTTCTCAACCAGAAAGGCGGCGTCGGTAAGACGACGCTCGCCCTACATCTCGCCGGCGAGTTGGCGATGCGCGGGAGCCGCGTCACCTTGGTCGACGCCGACCCGCAGGGCTCAGCCCTCGACTGGTCACAGCAGCGTTCGCGCGAGAGCCTACCGCGCCTGTTCGGCGTCGTCGGCCTGGCACGCGATACGCTGCATCGCGAGGCACCCGAACTCGCGCGCGACGTCGATCACGTCGTCATAGACGGCCCGCCGCGTGTCGCCGGCCTCATGCGCTCCGCGCTGCTCGCCGCCGACCTCGTGCTGATCCCGGTGCAGCCGTCACCGCTCGACGGCTGGGCCTCGGCCGAGATGCTGGCGCTGCTCGCCGAGGCCCGGATCTACCGGCCGCAGCTCGTCGCCCGTTTCGTGCTCAATCGCTGCGGCGCACGAACTGTCATCGCCCGCGAGACGGCCGAGACGCTGGCCGACCACGATCCGCCCCTGCTCGCCGCCATGGTCGGCCAGCGTGTCGTCTTCGCCGACGCTGCCCAGACCGGACGGCTCGTCTCGGACATCGACCGCCAGTCGCCGGCCGCGCGCGAGATCGCGGCGCTGGCGGCCGAAGTCGGGCGCCTCTGCATCGGGAGGACCGCGCCATGATGGTGCTCCCCGAGATTATCCTGTCCGGCGACTGCCGCGACCGCATGCCGGCGCACGGCCCCTACGACATGATCCTCGCCGATCCCCCTTACGGCGACACATCGCTCGCCTGGGATCGCCGCGTCGAGGGCTGGCTGTCGCTCGCGCGCGGGGCGCTTGCGCCGACCGGCTCGATGTGGGTCTTCGGTTCGCTGCGCAGCTTCATGGCGACCGCCGACCGCTTCGCGGACGCGGGCCTACGGCTCGCCCAGGAGATCGTCTGGGAGAAGCAGAACGGCACCGGTTTCCATGCGGACCGCTTCAAGCGCGTGCATGAGCTGGCCGTCCAGTTCTATCCGGCCGAGACGCCCTGGCGCGACATCTACAACGACGTCCAGACCACGCCCGACGCGACAGCCCGGACCGTGCGACGCAAGCAGCGTCCGCCCCATACCGGCCAGATTGATGCTGGCCACTATGTCAGCCACGACGGCGGGCCGCGCCTCATGCGGTCGGTCATCTATCTGCGCAACTGCCACGGCCGCGCGATCCACCCGACTGAAAAGCCGTCCGCGCTTCTCGAAATCCTCATCCGCACAAGCTGCCCGGAAGGTGGCCTGGTCGGCGATTGGTTCGCCGGCTCCGGCGCGGCCGGGGAAGCCTGCCGGCTCTCCGGCCGGCGCTATATCGGCTGCGAGATCGACCCGACGATGGCCGACCGCGCCCGCGACCGCATCGCCAGCGTGCTGCCGTTCCATGACGGAGGCCCGTCATGACGGCCGGCACGGACAAGCGCGGCTTCGCCATCCGCCCGGCCGATCCCGATAGCTGGATCAAGGCCGCCGACGCGCCGCCGCCGCGCACGGATGCCGCCGACGCCTACTCGGCGCGGCTGACCGTGGACATCACGCCGGCGCTGCGCGGCCGCATCAAGATCGCGGCCTTCCAGCGCGGCGTCACGGTTGCCGACATGCTGCGCGACCTCCTCGCGCGGGAGTTCCCGCCTGCCGATGGGGGCACGCCATGACCGGCTTCGACAACCGCCGCATGGGTGGCCATGCGCTGCCGAAGGACGCGCCGCCCTTCACCACGCTGGTTCATCTCACATGGGAGGAAGGCCGGATCGAGCACCGCATCCGCTTCGGCCATCCGATCTACCAGCGGACGATCGACCGGCGCAGCCGCGTCGTCGGCTTCGCGCCGAACAGCGTCTTCGCCTTCGTCCGCTGGGCGTCCAACGACTACGGCACCGTGGTTTCCCGCATCGACATCCTGCGCGCCATCGGTCGCGGCGAGCCTTGCCAAACGCTGCCCTTCGTCCGCCCCGGCGGCGATCTTCTCCTGAAGCTCCACGGCTGGCCGAAGGTCGAGCGCGTGCTTCAGCTCACAGACACGATCGAAGCCCTTGGCATCGACCCGGCCGACGCCGCGCCCGCCTATTGGCGGCACGTCCACAACCGGCTGACCGCCGGTGTGGAACCGCGCCTTTATTCAGGCGACCAGCACAATGCCTGGCTTGCGCGCAGGAGCATCATGCCATGAGCCCGCGCAGTTTCACGCTGCTCGCCATGCTGGCCGGCGCCGCGCTGGTCGCTGCGCCGATCGTCACCGGCCATGCGCCGCGCTTCATCTGGAACGCATCGGGAAGCGTCGCGGTCGGCCTCTATTCGCTTGCTCCGGTCACGACGATCGAGGTCGGCGATCTGCTCGCCATGCTGCCGCCCGATGACCTCGCCGCCTTCCTCGACGCGCGCGGTTACCTGCCGCGCGGCGTGCCGCTCATCAAGCGAGTGCTGGCTCTGCCCGGCGCCGAGGTCTGCCGCCGTGGCGCGACCGTCATCGCCTACGATCACGCTTATGGCGACGCGCAGCCGCGCGACCGCTTCGGCCGCGATCTGCCGCAATGGCAGGGCTGCCGAACAGTCGCCGAGGGCGAGCTGTTCCTGATGAATTGGGACGCCGCCGACAGCCTCGACGGCCGCTACTTCGGTGCGCTTCCGGCCTCCGCCGTCATCGCCCGCGCGACGCCGATCTGGACAGACGAATACGGCGACGGCCGCTTCCGCTGGCGCTTCACCGATCCGGCCCTGGAGCCGTGAGCTACCCCCAACCATCAACCACAGGAGACAAAATCATGGCTGATATTGGCAGTTTCACCCGCACGGAAACCGGCTTCACCGGCCGCGTCGAGGCGCTCGGAATCGACGCCCCGCTCACCTTCGTCCCGGCCAAACCTTCGGAGGCCGAGAACGCGCCCGCCTACCGCATCCTGCTCGGCGGCGAAGACGGCCGCGACATCGGGGCGGGCTGGTCGCATGTCGGTGAAAAGGCCGGCGAGTTCGTCTCCGTCGAGATCTACAGCCCGCTGTTCGGTTGGCTGCGCGCCAACCTGTTCCGCGACGGCGACGACGACACCGCCTGGAGCCTGCACACCAACGACCAGAGGACGAAGCGGTCCGAAGGGGCCGACAAGTGACGGTTCAACGTCTTTCCAACGTCGGGCGGTTTCCCGCCGTCCGACACCCGGCGCTCCTCTTTCTCCTTTCCGGCCTCGCTCTCGGCCTCTCGCCAGCGCCTCCGGCTCTGGCAGAGACCGTGCAGGCCGGACGGCCGGAGATCGGTGGTCCCTATGCCGCCAATATTGCCGACGCCGCGCAACGCTTCAGCATCCCGGTTGGCTGGATCGTCGCCGTTCTCGCCGCCGAAAGCAGCGGCGATCCCGTCGCCGTCTCGCCGGCCGGGGCGATGGGGTTGATGCAACTCATGCCCGCCACTTGGGAGGAACAGCGCGCCCTTTACCGGCTCGGCGGCGATCCCTTCCAGCCGCGCGACAATATAGTCGCAGGCACGGCCTATCTGCGCGCGATGTGGGACCGCTACCGCACCATCGGCGGCATGCTCGCGGCCTACAATGCCGGACCCGGCCGCTACGACGAGTATCTCGCGGGTGTTCGGGAGCTACCTCGGGAAACGCGCGAATACGTCGCCACGCTCGTTCCCCTTCTCGGCGGCGAGCCGCTCGCGCCCGGCGCTCTGGCTGGCGCACCGCGCGTCACCGACTGGCGCGATGCTCCGCTCTTCGTCACGGCTCAGGGCGGCTCGGAATCGGCGTTCGGACGGCACGGCGAACGCAGCGGTGGCGCACCTTCGGATGCGCCCGCCGCGTCGCCTGCTTCGCTCGCGCCGGCTCCCGCCGAGGCGCTATTCGTCGCGCGTCCGCCCTCGGGAGGTGCGCCGTGAGCTGGATCGCACGGTTTCGCGCTGTAGCGGAGTGCCGGAAAGGAAAGGAAGGGTCGCGCGCCGGAAGGGGCACGGCGACTGGAATACGGCAAGATAAAAGCGCCTGCGCAAACCACCGTCAAGCCATTGGAATGGCTTGGTGTTTTGCGCATATGGCGGTCGGTCGTGCATACGCATGGGCGATTTTGCAAGCAAAATCAAAGTCACTTCGTATGGGCGGCTTCGCCGTGCCTCGGTGGAGGCGCGCATGAGCGGCGACGACAACGAGTTTCGCATCCGCCCCGGCAAGCCGCGCTCGAGCCGCGCGCCGCGCACCAAGACCTTCATCAACCAGGTGCTGCGCGCCGCCAAGCAGGCGAGCAATGCGCCCGCCAGCGGCTCGGCATCTGGATCGGGGCGCAGAGGCGGCGGCTCGGGCCGCTCGACTTTCGGCCGCGGCCGCAATGTCGTATCGCGTAGCCACCTGCTCGGCTCGCATCGCCGCGTCGTCGCCCAGGTGCGCATCGCGCGCCACCGGGGCCGCGCCTTCCGCTCCGCGCCGATCTCCGCGCACCTCTCCTATCTGAAGCGCGAGGGCGTCAGCCGCGACGGCGAGAAGGGCGTCATGTTCGACGCCGAGACCGACCGCGCCGACGATCTCGCCTTCGCCGATCGCTGCCAGGACGACCGGCACCATTTCCGCTTCATCATCTCCCCGGAAGACGCGGGCGAGATGGAAGACCTGCGCGCCTTCGCCCGCGATCTCGCCAAGCAAATGGAGGCCGACCTTGGCACCCGGCTCGACTGGATCGCTGTCGATCATTGGAACACGGACAATCCGCATGTGCATCTGCTGGTGCGCGGCGTGGACGAGACCGGGGCCGATCTTGTCATCTCGCGCGACTATATCAGCCACGGCCTGCGCGGACGCGCCGAGGAACTGGTCGATGCCGAACTCGGCCCCAAACCGGAACACGAGATCCGCTCCAGCCTCACGCGCGAAGTCGATGCCGAACGCTGGACGCGCCTCGATCGGGAGATCGCACGCCAGGCCAACGAGCTGGGCTATATCGACCTGCGGCCCGAGGCGAAGGGGCCGGACGATCCCGAAATCCGCCGCCTGCTGGTCGCGCGTCTGCGCCATCTCGAAAAGCTCGGCCTCGCCGCCGATGCCGGTGTCAACGAATGGTTCGTCGAGCCAGGAGCGGAGCGAACGCTGCGCGATCTCGGTTCGCGCGGCGACATCATCAAGACCATGCACCGCGCCTTCGCGGGGCTGGGCGAGGAACGCGGCGTTGCCGACTTCACGATCGACGCCACCAAGGACGGCCCGCCTGTCATCGGCCGGCTGGTCGACAAGGGCCTCCATGACGAGCTGACCGGCGAAGCCTATGCCGTGATCGACGGCACGGACGGCCGCGCCCATCATGTCCGGCTGCGCGGCATCGAGGCGTTCGAGCACGCGCCGCCGATCGGCGGCATCGTCGAGGTCCGCCGCTTCGGCGGTCCGGACGATCCCCGGCCCACCATCGTCCTCGCCAACCGATCCGACCTCGATCTCCAGAGCCAGATCACCGCGCCCGGCGCGACCTGGCTCGATCACCGGCTCGTCGAACGTGAGCCCATGCCGCTCGGCGCCAGCGGCTTCGGCCGCGAGGTGAGCGAGGCGATGGACGCGCGGGCCGAGCATCTGGCCGATGAAGGACTCGCCCGGCGCGAGGGCCAGCGGATCGTCCTGCAACGCAATCTGCTGGCGACTCTGCGCCGGCGCGAACTCGACGCCGTGGGCGAGCAGCTCTCGGCCGAGACCGGGCTTGCGCATGTGAAGTCGCAGGCCGGCGAATATGTCGCCGGCACCTATCGCCGCCAGCTCGCGCTTTCCTCCGGCCGCTTCGCCGTGATCGAGGGCTTCGCCCCCGATGGCGGGCGCGGCTTCCAGCTCGTCCCCTGGTCCCGCGAGATCGAACACAAGCTCGGCCAGCACATCTCCGGCGTCGCGCGCGGCGGGGGCGGCATCGACTGGTCGCTCGGTCGCAAGCGTGACCTCAGCCTCTGATGAAAGGAACCTCCCATGTCCGGCACGAAAATCCTCTGGGGCCAGATCAGCATCGTCTTCCTGATCGTGCTCGCCTCGGTCTGGGGCGGCACGCAATGGGTCGCCTTCCGGCTCGGCTTCCAGCCCCAACTCGGGCCGGCGTGGTTCGAGGTCGCCGGCTGGCCTGTCTATTATCCGCCCGCGCTGTTCTGGTGGTGGTATTTCTACGAAGCCTATGCCCCGCGCATCTTCGCCGAGGGCGGCATCATCGCGGCTTCGGGCGGCTTCCTGTCCATCGCCGTCGCCATCACCATGTCGGTAATGCGCGCCCGCGAGGCGTCCGACATCGACACCTACGGTTCGGCACGATGGGCCGAGCGGGCTGAGATCGAGGGCGCCGGCCTGCTCGGCCAGGACGGCGTGGTGCTCGGCCGATACGAGCGCGACTACCTGCGGCACGACGGGCCGGAGCATGTGCTCTGCTTCGCGCCGACGCGGTCGGGCAAAGGCGTCGGGCTCGTGGTGCCGAGTTTGCTGACCTGGCCGGGGAGCTGCATCGTCCACGACATCAAGGGGGAGAACTGGCAGCTCACCGCCGGCTTCAGGGCGAAGCACGGCCGCGTTCTTCTCTTCGATCCGACCAACGTCGCCTCTGCCGCCTACAACCCCTTGCTCGAGGTCCGGCGCGGCGAATGGGAGGTGCGCGACGTCCAGAATATCTCGGACGTGCTGGTCGATCCCGAAGGGAGCCTTGAGAAAAGGTCGCATTGGGAAAAGACCAGCCACTCGCTGCTGGTCGGCGCGATCCTGCATGTGCTCTATGCCGAGCCGGACAAAACCCTGGCGGGCGTTGCCGCGTTCCTCTCCGATCCACGCCGCACGATCGAGGCCACGCTGGACGCCATGATGGCCACGCGGCATCTAGGAGAGGCCGGACCGCACCCTGTCGTGGCGTCGTCGGCGCGCGAGCTGCTCAACAAAAGCGACAATGAGCGTTCGGGCGTGCTGTCTACCGCCATGTCCTTCTTGGGCTTATATCGCGATCCCGTCGTCGCGGCCGTGACGAGCCGCTGCGACTGGCGCATCGCCGACCTGATCGCCGACCCGCAACCCTCGACGCTCTACCTCGTGGTGCCGCCTTCGGACATCTCGCGGACAAAGCCCTTGATCCGCCTCGTGCTGAACCAGATCGGCCGCAGGCTTACGGAAGATCTCCACGCCAAGGACCGCCGGCATCGCGTGCTGTTGCTGCTCGATGAGTTTCCCGCCTTGGGGAGATTGGACTTCTTCGAGTCGTCGTTGGCGTTTCTCGCGGGCTACGGGATCAAATCGTTCCTCATCGCCCAAAGCCTCAATCAGATCGAGAAAGCCTATGGCCAGCACAATAGCGTGCTCGACAATTGCCATGTCAGGGTCAGCTTTGCCACCAACGACGAGAGGACCGCCAAGCGCGTGTCCGACGCCCTTGGCACGGCGACCGAGATGAAGGCGATGCAGAACTATGCCGGCAGCCGCCTGGCGCCGTGGCTGGGACACATCATGGTGTCGCGCTCCGAGACCGCCCGCCAGCTCCTCACCCCCGGCGAGATCATGCAACTCCCCCCGGACGACGAGATCGTCATGGTGGCAGGCACCCCACCGATCCGGGCGAAGAAGGCCCGCTATTTCCTCGACCCCCGCCTCACCGAACGCATCCTGCCGCCGCCCGATCCGGCGAAGATCGCCAAATCGGTGCGGCCCGATGGCTGGTCGGACCTCAAGCCGCTCAAGCCCGACGCCGATCTGGTCGCGGCCGCCGAACGGGGCGAGAAGGGGAAGGAGGACACGGCCAATTCGAGCCTGCGCCGTGAACCCGAACTGCCCGAACATGTCGAGATCGTCCGCGAGAAGAAGGAGCCGACGCCAGAAGACGAGTTCAAGCACCTGCTCGGCGACGATCAGGAAGACAGCGCCCGGCAGCGTCAGGTCATGCGCCGCCAGATGCGCGGTCTCGCCCGGCAAGCGCCCATGGACCCGAATGACGGTATTGATATGTGAGGATCGACCATGCGCGAACGCCTTTGCCTGACCCTTCCGTCCGACCTGCTCGCCAAGCTCAACGACCTCGCGGACCGCCGCAAGCTGTCGCGATCGGCCGTCGCGGAAGCGGCCATTGCTTCCTTCCTGTCACCCGACGCCCAGGACATGCGGGAGGCTGCCTTTACCCGCCGGCTCGACCGCATGTCGCGCCAGACGGCGCGGCTGGAACGCGACATGCGTCTCACCGCCGATACGCTGGCGCTGTTCGTCTGCCACTGGCTGACTGTCACGCCGCCGCTTCCCTCAGAGGCTCACGCGACCGCCCAGGCCAAGGGCAAGGAGCGTTTCGAGGGCTTCGTACAGACCCTCGCCATGCGGCTCCAGCAGGGAAGCAGCTTTCTCAGCGAGATCCCCGATGACATTCCGTCGCGCAGGGAGGAATCCGATGACTGACTGAGCTTGCGGAATCTGTGCCGTGCGCGTATATACTTCGACGTACATACAAGAGGCCGCCATGCCCCATATCGCCAAGATTTTCCAGTCCGGCAACTCGCAGGCCGTCCGGCTCCCGAAGGATTTCCGCTTCGACGTCGAAGAGGTCGAGGTGTCGCGAGAAGGCGACGCCGTGATTCTACGCCCCAGGCCGGATACGACCCGGCGGTGGGCCTCGCTGCACGCCGCCGTCGAGCGCGGCTTCAGCGCCGATTTCATGGCCGAAGGCCGCGACCAGCCGAAAGAACAGGACCGGCCCGAACTCGATCAGGCGTTCCAGTGACCTTCCGCCTGCTCGACACCAATGCAGTGATCTCGCTGGTCGCGCGACGCTCCGAACCGTTGCTGCAACGGGTCGAGACCAGCGAGCCGGGTTCGCTCGCGGTTTCGTCCGTGGTCGCGCACGAACTCTACTTTGGCGCCTATCGCAGCGAGAGGGTCGCCTACAATCTGGAGACCCTTCGGCTCCTCTTCACCGATCTCGCCATCCTCGACTTCGATCGGGAGGATGCCCGAGTGGCGGGCGAGATCCGGGCCGAGCTGAAACGACGCGGAACGCCGATCGGCCCATACGATACGTTGATCGCCGGTCAGGCCAAGGCGCGGGGCCTCACCCTCGTCACCAACAATACCGGCGAGTTTTCGCGAATAGCCGGATTGCGGATCGAGGACTGGACTACAAACCGATAGGCTCAAGGCCCATCGACAGAATGGGTCGCGGGCTTCGGGATTTGCGCTACAAGCGCGAACGAGCTGCGCGCCAGAGGAAAACCGACACGGCTACGGTGATCCAGGCAACGGCAATGCCAACAAGGTTGGGGAAGATGTCGACAACACGGGGATTGTGGCCGATTACCGTGGTCTGAACCAGTTCCCAGCTTACGCCCACGAGAAAAGTCAGTACGACAGCAAGCCACATGCGAGAGTAGCCGGTTGCGAGTACGGCGAGAACGAACAGCATAGCCATCGAGGCTATGTGCGGCACCTTGGTCAGGGCATTGGCGATTGCCTCGAACGTAACCGTGAAGTCCATCTGTGGGGGACGGCAACCATCAGGAGCCCGGTTGGCAGCCCAAATGCTGGCCAATGCGAGGGCCGTAAAAGGCAGGACGCGAAGAATGCTCAGAACTTTCATCGCGACGCAGCCGTGAACACCGCCAATTGGGCGGCAAAAGCGCGCTTGTACGACGGCCGCGCTTCTGCACGGGCGACATAGGCGGAGAGGTTCGGAAATTCCTGCAATATTTCCGACCCCTGCAACCTTTGCAGCACATGCACCATCAGAAGGTCGCCAGCGCTGAAATCGCCGTCGAGCCACTCGCTGTCGTCCAGGCGCGCAGAAAGTTGATTTAACCGTTCGCGAATGCGTTCATCGACCATCTCGAAGCGCTCGCCCTGCCAACTCTTGCCTTCCTCGAAGTTCTCGACGACGTCGCGATCGACGATCGGCGGCTCCACCGTATCGAGCGCAGCGAACATCCACATGATCGCACGCGCCCGCGCATTCGCATCCGCCGGCAGCAGGCCCGGAAAGCGCTCTGCGATATGAAGCACGATCGCGCCGGACTCGAACAGCGTGAGATCACCTTCCTCATAAGTCGGTATCTGCCCGAACGGATTGCGCGCCAAATGCGCGGGCTCCCTGAATGTGCTCCACGGAGCGAGCCGCACCTCGTAAGGCTGGTCCACTTCCTCCAGCGCCCAGCGCACGCGCATGTCCCTCGCCAGTCCCTGGCCGCGATCCGGCGAGCTTTCATCAAAGGCCGTAATCGTAATAGTCATCGCGTTTCCCTCTGTTGTGGCGGGCCGGTTTCCCTGTCTTCACTGTAACGACGAACCATCCAATCCGAATCCGACAAAACACGCGGAAAACTTCCGGCCTCTGATGCGCAGAGGGCGAGCTTCTGTCGGCTCCCATCAAGGGAAACAGTCGGCATTACTACCTCGGGCGATTCGCCTGATGAGCAGGAGTGACCGCCCGAGGCTTCGATCAGGAAGGCACCACCGCCGTTCTCCTGTATTTGCACGCTGCACTACTACTACGACCGAAACTTGTTGAATCGGCCCGTTTTGCCGTTCTTTTAGTCATCCCCATCCGGGGACCGCCTTCGCCCTCCTCCCCGGAAACGGGGACGAGATGGCTGGCCAAAATCGCAAACAGGCAACGATCGAACGTGGCGCGCGCATGCTCCGCACCGCGCTCGGGCCTGCCATCTCGGACCTGTTGCGCGATCCCTCCATCGTCGAGGTGATGCTGAACCCCGACGGGCGCATCTGGGTCGATCGCCTCGCCGGAGGACTGGAAGACACCGGCGAGCGGCTGACCGCAGAGGACGGCGAGCGCATCGTTCGTCTTGTCGCCCATCATGTCGGGGCCGAAGTCCACGCCCGCGCGCCGCGCGTCTCGGCGGAGTTGCCGGAGAGCGGCGAACGGTTCGAGGGCCTCCTTCCTCCCGTTGTCACGTCGCCGACCTTCGCCATCCGCAAGCCGGCGGTCGCGGTATTCACCCTCGACGATTACGTCGCCGCCGGGATCATGGCCGACGCCCAGGCTGCGGCGCTGCGCGAGGCCGTCGCCTCCCGCGCCAATATCTTGGTGGCGGGTGGCACCTCCACCGGCAAGACCACGCTCACCAATGCGCTGCTGGCGGAAGTCGCCAAGACGCAGGACCGCGTGGTCATCATCGAGGACACGCGCGAGCTGCAATGCGCGGCGCCGAACCTCGTCGCAATGCGCACCAAGGACGGAGTGGCGACACTTTCGGATCTCGTCCGATCTTCGCTGCGCCTGCGTCCCGATCGCATCCCGATCGGCGAGGTTCGCGGCGCTGAGGCGCTCGACCTCCTGAAAGCATGGGGAACCGGCCACCCCGGCGGCGTCGGAACGATTCATGCCGGCTCGGCCATCGGCGCGCTGCGCCGTCTCGAGCAGCTCATCCAGGAGGCCGTTGTCACGGTCCCGCGCGCGATGATCGCCGAAACCATCGACCTCGTTGCCGTCCTCTCCGGCCGCGGCTCCGCGCGCCGGCTTGCCGAGCTTGCGCGCGTCGAGGGCCTCGGCGCGGACGGCGATTACCGGCTCGCCCCCGCCTTTCCAGACCCCATCCCCACCGACCAAACAGGAGACCCCGCATGATCCGTCGTGCCTTCCGCGTCCGCCGCCATATCGCAACCGCCGCCGCCTTCACCTGGGTCGCGCTCCTGACCTCGCCGGCACTGGCCTCGGGCTCCTCCATGCCCTGGGAGGCCCCGCTTCAGTCGATCCTCGAATCCATCGAGGGGCCGGTGGCGAAAATCGTGGCCGTCATCATCATCATTGTCACCGGCCTGACGCTGGCCTTCGGCGATACCGGCGGTGGGTTTCGCAGGCTGATCCAGATCGTCTTCGGCATTTCGATCGCCTTCGCCGCCAGCTCCTTCTTCCTGTCGTTCTTCTCGTTCGGCGGCGGGGCGGTGATCTGATGGCGGCGTTCCTCGAACAGCTCGACGCCGTGCCGGGGTTCACCGCCCCGGTTCACCGCGCTCTCAGCGAACCCATCCTGCTGGGTGGTGCGCCGCGTTCCGTGGCGATCCTCAACGGCACCGTGGCCGGGGCCGTGGGGCTCGGTCTCCAACTCTGGCTCGCCGGCATCCTGATCTGGGCGATCGGACATCTCGCAGCCGTCTGGGCGGCGAAGCGCGATCCCCTCTTCGTCGAGGTCGCGCGTCGGCATCTGCGCGTGCCTGGCCACTTGTCTGTGTGAGGACCGCGCCATGATGAACCTCGCAGAATATCGCCGCACCGCTTCGCGCCTTGCCGACTACCTCCCCTGGGTGGCGCTGGTCGGCCAGGGCGTCGTGCTGAACAAGGATGGCAGCTTCCAGCGCAGCGCGAAATTTCGTGGGCCGGATCTCGACTCCGCGGTCGCGGCCGAGCTGGTCGGCGTCGCCGCGCGGCTCAACAATTCCTTCCGCCGCCTCGGCTCCGGCTGGGCGATCTTCGTTGAAGCCCAGCGATCCGAGGCCGCGACCTATCCGAATGACGTCTTTCCCGACGCGGCCTCCGCGCTGGTCGATGCCGAGCGCAAGGCCGACTTCGAGGAGGAGGGCAGCCATTTCGTCTCGGACTACTATCTGACCTTCCTGTGGTTGCCGCCGGCCGAGGACGCCGCCCGCGCCGAAAGCTGGCTCTACGAGGGCCGCGAGACCTCCGGCGTCAATCCCTGGGAACTGGTGCGCGGCTTCGTGGATCGCACCGACCGCGTGCTGGCGCTGCTCGACGGCTTCATGCCCGAGTGCCGTTGGCTCACCGACGGCGAGACGCTGACTTATCTTCATTCGACCGTCTCGACCAAACGGCACCGCGTCCGCGTGCCGGAGACGCCGATCTATCTCGACGCCCTGCTCGCCGATGAGGCGCTCACCGGCGGGCTCGAACCGCGCCTCGGCTCCGCGCATCTGCGCATCCTCACCATCACCGGGTTCCCGAGCGTGACCACGCCCGGCCTGCTCGACGATCTCAACCGGCTCGCCTTCCAATATCGCTGGTCCACCCGCGCCATCCTGCTGGACAAGACGGACGCGACCAAGCTGCTCACGAAAATCCGTCGCCAGTGGTTTGCGAAGCGCAAGAGCATCGCCGCCATTCTGAAAGAGGTGATGACGAACGAGCAATCGGCGCTCGTCGACACCGATGCCGCAAACAAGGCGCTCGATGCCGACATGGCCTTGCAGGAACTCGGCGCGGACGTGGCCGGCATCGCCTATGTCACCGCGACCGTCACGGTCTGGGACGAGGACGCCCGCCGCGCCGACGAGAAGCTGCGGCTGGTCGAGAAGGTCGTCCAGTCCCGCGATTTCAGCGTCATGGTCGAGACGGTCAACGCCGTCGACGCCTGGCTCGGCTCGCTGCCCGGCCATGCTTACGCCAATGTGCGTCAGCCTCCGATCTCGACGCTCAACCTTGCCCACACGGTCCCTTCGTCCGCCGTGTGGGCGGGGCCGGAAAGGGACGATCACTTTGGCGCACCCCCGCTGCTCTATGGCAGGACCGAAGGATCGACCCCTTTCCGGCTCTCCCTTCATGTCGGCGATGTCGGCCACACGCTCATGGTCGGCCCGACCGGCGCCGGCAAGAGCGTGCTGCTGGCGCTCATGGCGCTGCAATTCCGCCGCTATGCGGGATCGCAGATCTTCGCCTTCGATTTCGGCGGCTCCATCAGGGCCGCCACTTTGGCCATGGGTGGCGATTGGCACGACCTCGGCGGCCGGCTGACCGAAAGCGCGGATACTTCGGTCTCGCTCCAGCCGCTCTCCCGCATCGAGCAGACGCAGGACCGCGCTTGGGCGGCGGACTGGATCGTGGCGATCCTCCAGCGCGAAGGCGTCACGATCACCCCTGAAGCCAAGGAGCATATCTGGACGGCGCTGTCCTCGCTCGCTTCGGCCCCGATCGAGGAGCGCACGATCACCGGCCTGTCGGTGCTGCTCCAGTCCAACGACCTCAAGCTCGCCATCCAGCCCTATTGCGTCGGCGGTCCCTATGGACGGCTGCTCGACGCCGAGTCCGAAAACCTCGGCGATGCTTCCGTCGTGGCCTTCGAGACCGAAGGGCTTCTCGACACCGGCGCGGCTCCCGCCGTCCTCGCCTACCTGTTCCACCGGATCGCCGACCGCCTCGACGGACGCCCGACGATGATCGTCATCGACGAGGGCTGGCTGGCGCTCGGTGATCCGGCTTTTTCCAAGCAACTGGCCGAATGGCTGGTCACGCTCAGGAAAAAGAACGCATCCGTCGTTTTCGCCACGCAGTCGCTCGCCCAGCTCGAAAAGAGCACGATCGCGCCTGCAATCATCGAAAGCTGCCCGACCCGGCTGCTCCTGCCCAACGATCGCGCCGTCGAACCGCAGATCACCGCGATCTACAGGCGCTTCGGCCTGAACGACCGGCAGATCGAGATCCTCGCCCGCGCCATCCCCAAGCGGGACTACTACTGCCAGAGCCGGCGGGGAAACCGGCTGTTCGAGCTGGGTCTGTCCGAAGTCGGCCTCGCGCTCTGCGCGGCGTCCTCCAAGTCCGACCAGGCATTGATCGCCGACATCCTAGCCGAACATGGCCGCGGCGGCTTCCTCGCCGCTTGGCTGACGGCGCGCGGCGTCGAATGGGCGGCCGACCTCATTCCCAACCTCACCAACATCGCTGTCGCGCCTGACCGGCAGGCGCCCGCGCCACAGGCGCCGGTCCTCGACCTCACCGATGCCCTTGAACTCGACCCAAAGGAGATCATGCCATGACCCGACACCGCTTCCCCCGTTTCGCCGGCGCTTCCCTGCTTGCACTCACGCTCGCCGCGCCGCTGGCGCTTTCGCCGGCCTTCACCACGCCGGCCCACGCCCTCTTTGGCTTCGGCCGGATCGTTTACGACCCGACCAACCACGCCGAGAATCTTTTGACGGCGGCGCGCACCCTTGAGCAGATCAACAACCAGATCACCTCGCTTCAGAACGAAGCGCAGATGCTCATCAACCAGGCGAAGAACCTCGCGAGCCTGCCCTACAGCTCGCTCCAGGCGCTCCAGCAGAACGTGCAGCGCACCCAGCAGCTTCTCGCCCAGGCGCAGAACATCGCCTTCGACGTGCAGTCGATCGACAGCATGTTCCAGCAGGACTACGGCAATCTCTCCCTCAACGCCACTGACCAGCAGCTCATCGCGGACGCGCGCGGCCGATGGGAAAATACCGTGGGCGGTTTGCAGGACGCGATGCGTGTCCAGGCCGGCGTCGTCGGCAATATCGACACGAACCGCGCCGAGATGTCAGCCCTGGTCGGCGAGAGCCAAGGCGCAACCGGCGCACTTCAGGCGACCCAGGCCGGCAACCAGCTCCTCGCCCTGCAAAGCCAGCAGCTCTCCGACCTCATTGCCGTGATCTCGGCCAACGGCCGGGCGGACGCTCTCTCGGAAGCCGAGCGCACCACGGCCGCCGAGCAGGGCCGCATCCAGCGCGAGCGGTTCCTGACGCCCGGCTCCGGGTATCAGCCCGGCAACGCGCGCATGTTCAACAACTGACGGGCCGAAAGGGGGACATCATGGACGGCAAGGTGCTGGCCCGGATCGCGGCCATCATATTCGTCGCCGTCGCCATCACGGCGGCGATCATCGAAATGACCCGCGAGGAAAAGGCCGGGCCAGCGCCGGCCGCTCCGGGACTCCAGCCAGCGGCCGATCCGCTGCGGCTGGAGCAGCGGCGTTGCCAGGAGATGGGCGAGGCCGCCGCCAATGACGCCACGTGCCTACGCGTCTGGGCCGAGACCCGCGACCGTTTCCTTGGCCGCTCACCCGCGCCGGAAGCTCCGGCCGAAAGCGGGGGGCGGTGAGCCATGGGCGGCACCGGCGTCATTGACAACTTTCTCGGCATCTTCACCAGCTACATCGATTCGGGCTTTGGCCTGCTCGGCGGTGAAGTAGCCTTCATTGCCACCACCTTGATCGTCATCGACGTGACGCTCGCCGCCCTGTTCTGGGCGTGGGGCGCCGACGACGATATCATCGCCCGTCTGGTGAAGAAGACGCTGTTTGTCGGCGTCTTCGCCTACATCATCTCCAACTGGAACAATCTCGCCCGCATCGTCTTCGAGTCGTTTGCTGGCCTCGGCCTGATGGCCTCCGGCACCGGCTTCTCGACCGCCGATCTCCTGCGCCCCGGCCGCGTCGCGCAGACCGGCCTCGATGCCGGCCGCCCGCTGCTTGAATCCATTTCCGACCTCATGGGGTGGATCGCGGTCTTCGAGAACCTCGTGCAGATCCTGTGCCTGTTCTTCGCCTGGGCGCTTGTGATTCTCGCCTTCTTCATTCTGGCGATCCAATTGTTTGTCACTTTGATTGAATTCAAGCTGACCACGCTGGCCGGCTTCGTCCTCATTCCATTCGGGCTCTGGGGCAAGTCCGCCTTCATGGCCGAGCGTGTTCTTGGCAACGTCGTCTCGTCCGGCATCAAGGTGCTGGTCCTCGCGGTCATCATCGGCATCGGCTCGACCTTGTTCGGCCAGTTCACAACCGGCTTCGGCGGCGCAACCCCGACGATCGACGACGCAATGGCCGTCGTTCTTGCCGCTCTCTCCCTTCTCGGACTCGGTATCTTTGGCCCCGGCATTGCGGCCGGCCTCGTCTCCGGCGGCCCGCAGCTTGGTGCCGGCGCTGCCGTCGGCACCGGCCTCGCCGTCGGCGGCGCGGCGATCGCAGCTGGAGGCGCGACCATGCTCGCAGCGCGCGGTGGCGCGGCCGCGCTATCCAGCGGAGCCGCCCTGGCTCGCGGCGGCGCATCGACCGCTGGCGCGGCCTCGACCGCATACACGCTCGCTTCCATGGGCGAATCCGGTGCGTCGGGCGTCGCGGCCGGTCTCGGCGGTGTTGCTCGCGCCGGTGGCGCCGCCGCGGTCTCGCCGCTGAAGCGCGCCGTATCCCGCGCGGCCGACAGCCTCAAGTCCAGCCACACCGGAGGCGTCAAGGGCGGCTTCGAGACGACCGGCGGCACTTCCACCATGGGAACGGTCGGCGGGGGAGCCTCACCGGCCCCGGCAAGCGCACCCGCTGCCGACGGCCCGCCCGCCTGGGCGCAGCGCATGCGCCGCAGCCAGGCCCTCAGCCACGGCGTCACGGCCGCCGCCCATGCAGTCCGCTCCGGTGACAGCCACGGCGGCGGCTCCTCTATCAGCCTTTCCGAAAGCGACCGCACATGAATCTGTTCAAACGACCCACCACCCATTTCGGCAAGACGCCGGAACCCGTCACGCCCTATCAGAAGGCCGCCCAGGTCTGGGACGAGCGCATAGGGTCCGCCCGCGTGCAGGCGCGCAACTGGCGCTTCATGGCCTTCGGCTGCCTTTTCCTCTCCGCCGGATTCGCCTCGGCGCTGGTCTGGCAATCTGCGCGCGGCACCGTCGTCCCCTGGGTGGTCGAGATCGACCGCCATGGCGAGTCCCGCGCTGTCGAGCCCGCCGTCGCCGACTATCGCCCGACCGACCCGCAAGTGGCCTGGCACTTGGCCAGATTCATCGAACAGGTCCGGGGGCTGCCCTCCGATCCGATTGTTCTGCGGCAGGCGTGGCTGCGCGCCTACGAGTTCACCACGGACCGGGGCGCCGTGGCGCTCAACGAATACGCGCGGTCAAATGATCCTTTCACCCGTGTCGGCAAAGAGCAGGTTTCGGTCGAGGTCTCCAGCGTGATCCGGGCATCGCCGGACTCGTTCCGCGTGGCTTGGACGGAACAGCACTACGAGAACGGTCAGCTCTCCCGCACCGAACGCTGGACCGCGATCCTCACCATTTTCCTTCAGCAGCCGCGCACCGCGGAGCGCCTGCGCGCCAATCCCCTCGGAATTTATGTGAACGCGATCTCATGGTCGCGGGAGATGAGCCAATGATCCGCAATCCCCACAAAACCGGACTCACGGCTTTCCGTAAATCCGTCTCGGCGGCTTTGCTGGCCACCACGATGCTCGCCGGCTGCGCCACCAACCGCACGCCGCAGTTCAGTTACGATGCCGACGTGCCGGCGCTTCCAGTCGTCCGGACGGCCGTGACCGACAGCACGCCCCGGCCGCTACACACGCCGCCAGGCTGGACCGTCGCACGCGGCGGCACGGCTGCCACCACCCCGGAGGGCCGTGTTGCTAACGCCAATGCGGCAGCTCGCGTCGAGCCGCGCCGGGAGGGTTACTATAACGCGATCCAGATCTATCCCTGGTCGGAAGGTGCGCTGTTTCAGGTCTATGCCGCCGTCGGCCAGATCACGACCATTGCGCTCGAACCCGGCGAAAGCCTGACCGGCGCCGGTCCGATCGCGGCGGGCGATACGACAAGGTGGATTATCGGCGACACCGAAAGCGGCTCCGGCACGACGCGCCGCGTCCATGTGCTCGTCAAGCCGACCCGCG
>Ga0075032_1000268_pt1 | contig 35669 bp, 30 predicted proteins | sample SynthPrep_1_END__FD_71386 | JGI IMG/M metagenome (GOLD analysis project Ga0075032, IMG submission 71386) | Synthetic microbial communities from Ohio, USA - SynthPrep_1_END_DS7_MetaG | ecosystem: Engineered > Bioreactor > Aerobic > Activated sludge | place: USA: Ohio, Columbus | collected 2014-04-10
GATCGAGCGCCATCACCCAACTGGTTCCGCCGGAGACACAGACATCGCTCGAGGGGGTGAGGGTGGTGAAGAGGACATGATCGCCTCTCGGGGTCGCCCCGACCACCACGCGCTCTCCCGTTGGGCCGCTGCCGCCCTGGGCGGGTTGCCAGGCCAGATCCAGGTACCAGCCGCTCTTGCCGGCCTGCGGATGCCGGGAGAGCGTGCGGCGCTGGAAATCATCGTTCTTGCTCTCATGCAGGATCTCCTGCTGCTGCAGGTCGTGACGCGTCAGGGTTCTGCCGGTATCGACGATGCCATAGAAACTCTGCACCTGGGGCGAGTCGGAGATCTCGTTGTCACCGACGAACAGGTATGACCCCGTGCCGAACAGCAACATGTGTTCACCTTTATCGTTGAACGCAGAGGCGAGCGGCGCGGTGATCGGCTGCGGCCTCTTCCCGTCGGTGGCACGGAACAGAACACTGGGCGTCGTCCAGGCGTGCGGAGAACGGGCACTTATATCCGAGCGCCAGACATGGCCTGCGGTGTCCGCGACGTAGAGCCTGTCCGCTACGCCGTCGCCTGTAGTATCGGCCAACAGGGGCGTTCCCGGATCACCCGATGCTGCCAGGGTCATGCTCGTGATCATGCTGCCTGTCGCGGCATCGAGGAACCAGATCGTCATACTGTCCCTGGCGGCGGACTCATAACCACTGGTGACCACGACAGCGAATTGACCGTTGGCCAGGGCGACGATGGCGGGCTGCCCAATGGTGTAGCCCATGTCCGGGTGGGTGAACTCCCAGAGGAACTTGCCGGCTCCCATCCGCTCCGGCTCGGAGACATCCAGTGCGAACACGCTCCTGCCACCGGCTCCCGTGGTGCCGGCAAGGATGGTCTTCCACTCTCCCTTGATCCAGGCGTCGGAGACCCTCGGTGTGCCATCCACATAATAACGGTGTGCGTAATTCGGCTGGGTCAGTTGCTTGAGGTTGGAGAAGACCGCCAGGGGAATGAAGGCAAACAGTTCATCGCCCCCCGTTGCCGTCAAGCTGGCATCGAACCCATGCAGCATGCCGTCATTGGCTCCCACCACGATCATGGGTTTTCGCCCGGCCTTGCTGGCGCGGAAATCGGCATAGGCCTCACGCGCCGTTTTCCATGCATCGCCTGGCAGGCGCGTGTAACCGAAGTTCTGATTGCCAACGTACTGGGGGACGGAGTTGACGATGTCCCCCAGGCGACTGTCGCGACGACGGAACTTCCACGCATCCTTGCTGCTCGGTTTCTCGGGTTGCTCCCAACTGCGTTCGCCACGCAGATAATTGAGCCGTTGCTCGGCCATGGCGAGCTGAACGGAGCTGTCGTCGGCGGTGTCGATCAGTTGCGCCTTCTGCTCGGAGGAAAGCCCACCCCATGCCAGCTGCCTGGCATGAGTGGTCGTCGAGCCGCCACCCGAGGTGCTTCGAGCAACGGGATCAGGGGTGAATATCTTGCGTACGCTCAGCCTCTTTCGATCGAGCCTGTCGGCGGCACTCCAGACCGGTACCGGCTCGATGCGTCCAGCAGGGTCGACTTTTCTTGCCACCAGATCACCGCTCCAGCGCGCGCTATCGAACGAAGCCTGGAACATCACCTTGTCGTGAGCCAGGCGAGCGGGCGTTGCGGCCGACGTTGTACTGACCCGGCTGTTTTCCACGATACGTTTGAAGGCCTTGTCGAGCGCCACCTCCATCTTCGCCATCTCGCTGGCGACGAAGAAATTGTCCGGACGCAGGTCACCGCTCGGCAGCCTGTCGCCACTGGTGTGCCACCAGGCCTCGGGCAAGGCGGTGCGACGGGCGTAAGGGTCTATCGAGAGCTTTTCGGGAATCCTGAAGCCACCATACTTGGCCGCCAGCCAGTACTGGTTTTCCCGGCTGGGTTTGACCGTGCCGCCACCCTGCACGTCGACCCAGAACGTGGAGATGGTTTGCCTGCCCGGCAAATCCGGACGCAGATCCCGCGTATTGGCCAAATAGGCAAGCCCGGCAATATAAGCCGAGTTATTGTTTACCGTGAACTCACTGGCCGATGCGCTCACGGCGATGCCCTCCAGATCGAAAATGGCCTGGGTGGCGCTTACGACATCGATTTTTCTATCAACGACGACCTCGTGCGGCTTGATAGGCTCACCTACGGCGCTGGTACTCCCGGGAAGGTTCTTGTCATTCCAGGAGTCGGCAGCAGCGATGCCGAGAATTGCATTCTTCTGACAGGCATACTGGAGTGGATCCTGCCAGTCGGTAATAACCGGAAAGCTGTCGGCAGCCTCCCGGGTTCGCAGGAAACTGGCAGGATGAGGACTTGAGTATTCGTACACATTGCCAATATTCCGAAAATAGCGCGTGGCGGTGTAATAGAGTTCACTGATCGACCCGCCGATCCTGTAGAGGCTATCGTTGATCTGACCGGACTTGTTGATGTAATTGATTACACCACTGTCATGGATATTGACCCCCTCCATCGCACGCGTGACGTTGTCCGGATTTGTGACCAGTATGCCCGTTTCCGGATCCCACTCCCTGGCTGGATTGTCTTCCTCGCCCACACCTGGCGTGATCCGTTTATTGCCAACGAACTTCTGGCCAGCGCGCAGCACACCCCCATCACGCCCAAGCAGGTCGTTGTCATTCAGATAACCGAAGACGCTATACCGGAGCATGTCCGAATATTTCTGTAGCAGCCCCTCCGGCTTGTAAGAGCCGCCTGGATAAGCCTTGCAATTGCTTTCCAGCATGCCGGGGACACACACCCTGACTCGCATATTGACTCTGAATACGCTGCAGTTCCAACTCCCGCATTTCACCTTGGGGTTGAGACGTCTCTCCCCGTCCAGATAACTGGCTATACCTGAGTCATAGTCAACCCAGGTAACACTGCTATGGGCGCGGCCTCGTTCAAACATCTCCACTTCGTCATTGGAGATATACATGTAGGTATTTGAACCTGTAGCACGCATCATCGGCGGGTCTTCGAGTGAAACATGCAATTGGCTCCAACTTGACGAGACAGGAGCCGCCCCCATGATTTCAGCGCGCGGAACCATGCCCCTGCGCTTGCCCTCATCATTATCCGGATTCCGCGATTTGCTCAGCACGGTCAAGCCTTTTGAATCCCGAAACCGGTATCCACCCGTCAATATGCTTCGGAACAAATCGATCGAGAGCGTTCCGGCCCAGTTAAGAAAGTTGCCACTCCATTGATGGTGCTCCGTGCATTTCCTGCTGCGCGTAGTCGCGTTCGGTTCGAACCGTTCATTTGTCGTGTCGTAGAGGTAGCATTTATGCGGATCGAAATAACCGGGATAGGTCTTGTCGGAGCTGTAGTCGCCTGGGTGTGCAAGCGACACCATGGTCTGTTCATCGGTCGCCAGAACCAGCGCCAGGTTTCTCGGAACATCGCTGCCGCCCCCCAGCGTCAGAGGTACTTGTGACACGGTTGCCGGGCAGGCAGACGCTGAAAACAACAGCGAGCCGATAACCAGAGCGGCCGTGAGAGTCATCGCATTGCCGCTCATTGCAGGGCTCCACATGGAATACACAAGATGGGTTGATCCGTTCATTTCCTGACCATATATACGGAGGACAATGTACGAGTCATGGCTGGCCTGTCGGGATCGCTTCTGGCTCGGCCATGGCCTGTCGCCTCGATACGTATCAAGTAGCCCTCGCCGTCGATGGCAACCCCGGCTTCGGTACTGTCTCTCAGAGTTGCCAGTTTCGAGAGGGAGTAACTTGGATCCGTTGCGACACCTTCGAACGAGATGAACACCCTCCTGTCGAACACCAGCTCATCCAGCTCACGGGTTTTCAGCGCTGCTTCGGCCACGCGTAACGCCGCTTCGGCGACCTGCATGGCGAGCTCCTGATCAAGCAGGTTGCCGGCGATGCGTTCCTGCAGCGAAGCGGCACGCATGCTGGCCAGGCCAATGGCTGTGAGCAGGAGCAGGATGACCAGTGCCGCGATCAGAACCGTGCCCTGCTGGTGACTCGGACTCACGACGCTCCTCCTCGCGTTCATGGCAGTCGATTGCGCAAGCTGACGGTCGAGGTGAAGGCACGGGCCAGTCGGCGCTGAGGAATCTCGATGCTGTCCGCCGAGCTGCATGCACGCTCGCCCTTGCCGCAGACGAGGCCCTTGCTCCGGTCATAGACCTGATCGTCCTCGGTGACGTTGATCTCGCTCCCCAGCACGAGCAGGCGAACCCTGACGGCCACCACGTCGTTCCAGTTGCGTACGGAAGACGCCCCCACGAAATCACCGCTGCCAACGGCGCGATACTCGCCACTCCCCTGGCCGATGCCATAGTCGAACTTCAGGTCATGAATGCCTTCCACCAGCTCTTCGGAATATCCATGGAGCTCGCTCTTCCAGCGTTTTCGCCAGAGCGACGGCAAACCGTCCGCCCCCTTTCGCAGGTAGTACTGGTTGCCCTGGGCAATCAGCAGCCGGGTGATTTCCGGTTTGTAGCTACGGCTCAGGGGCTCTTCGTTCACCTTGGCAATGGAGGTCTTGCTGACCGCACCGCTGCGGAACAGATCGCAGCCCAGAATGCTGCTCAGGACGATGTTGCTATCGGCCGCCTCGTCATGGACTTGGGTCATGGCGATCCGCATGGCCGTTTCCGGGATGTCGACATCGGCATGAACGCCTGCGCTGAGGGCCGCGTGCTTTATCAGGATGCTGTCCGTGCCCTCGATCTTTTCCGTTCGCAGGCTCCTGGGCCAGTCGGGCAGTTTCTCCTCTGCCTCCCACCCCTTTATCGCCACGTTGAGGTCGAAGCGCTCGTCACCGCCCAGCGCAACCGGGGCGTTCACCGACGCCAGGCATTCGCCTCTGTACCCGGCATTGCGCAGGTCATAGCCGATGTAGTCCATGGCCAACCGAGCGCTATCCTGCAGGCGGCTCAGTGCCGTACTGGCGATGTAGCTTTTGTGGCTGGAGAGAAACAGCTGCATTACACCCAGCATCAGCAGCAGGCTCAGCAACATGGCGATCATCAATTCGACGAGCGAGAGGCCGGACTGGCGGCGAACGGAATCCACGGTCAGATCACCGTTCTGTAGATGAAACGGGTCATCTCTTCGATATCGGAGGATGTAGCCCTGGCGCCTGCCTTCTCGATAGCGCCGCGCCGGTCGTCCCACTCGATGGTAATGGTCACCACGGCGCTGTTCCCGTCTCTCTGGATCCTGGCCTTGCCCAACGGCATTTGAGCAACCTGCGCGAGCCACTCGTGCAAATCCTTGTCCGCACGCGATGCGCTACTGGCATGGGCATTTACCAGGTCGTCAAGGTCGTAGCGCCCTTTCAGCGCCGCTGTTCGATTAGCGCGCATCCGATCCGCGATATCCGCAGCAAGAGCAGTAGCCTGGGTGCGATAGAGAGCGCTGTAATTACTCTTGATGGCTGTCGCCTGTAGTCCTGCCATGCCCACAAGGCCGATAGACAGCACCAGCACGGTAACCAGCACCTCGGCCAGCGTGAGACCTTTCTGGGTGCTCGGTGCATCGCTCATCATCTGCATTCGCCCTTGTCACGGCGGGTTGTCCCGACCAGCGATACGACAAGCTTGCGCACTCTGGGGCCGCTGCATTCGGGAGCACTGATGGAGAAACTGGCCGCAGTGGCGGTCATGCCGTTGGGCTGGAAGCTCAGACCTGCATGGGGCCCCGTCACGGCCATGCTCTGATTGCCACCCCACATTCTTACGACTGCGGCAGTGGGGTGGCTGGCGTCAGCGCGCAGGATGACCCAGCCACGACTCCAGTCGGTGCCATGATCGCAAGCCGTACCGCCCACGTTGCGACGGCAGACGAGCACGCGGCTGCGGCTCATGACCGCCTCTGCACGCGCCATGTGGAGCGCGTCCTGAAGGTCACTGGCAAGCGTGTGAGCACGAACCTCGGACACAAGAAAGGTATAGGAGGGGACGCCTATACCCAGGAGGATCCCCATCAAGGCAACTGTCACCAGTAGCTCTACAAGGGTGAACCCATGGGCAGATCGCATAGCAAGTCTCTCGGAACACAGGGCGACCATGCTGAATGATCACGGCTGAACTGGAGCTGAATCAGAGCCGCACAGGGCAGATGCTCACCTGCATCGCGGCCCGCGGCGCCTATTCCACCTGCATCCTCGCTTGTACTAGCCACAGGCCTGAACAAGCGCCCGTGAAACCCATCGATGGGAAGAACAGCGACTTCCCGGAACTCGGACGACTTCCATCCGGAGAATCGGTACCATCTCCGCAGAAAATCGCATCGAGCCTTTCCGTTGCCTTCAGCCAACCAGTACAAATTGGTTGCTTCCAGGCAAAACGACAGCATGACGATATGCTGTAATCGAACACCCGACCTGATCAGCCAAGCCCAGTGGATATGATGAACCTGACCGTACGCAATCGAATCATTGCCAGCTTCATGCTGATTATCGCCATCCTGATTCTGCTGGCAGGTGCCTCCTACATGCGCCTGGTGAAGATCGAGGGCGAAGCGAACGGCATACGCAACGAGTCGATTCCCGGCGTCTATTACATCAGCAAGGCCCAGAACATCTGGGCACGCCATATGCTCGACACCCGGCGCCTGCTGCTGCGCTTCGCCGATGAAGGCGGTACCACCCTGCTCGACAGCTATCGCGAACAGTTCGCCACGACCGAACAGGAGCTCGACGAGCAGTTCGGCCGTTATCTCAATACCGTCGTCGATGAAAAGGAACGTGCCCTGGTCGAGCAGTTCCGCCAGCAGCAGCGCCTGTATCTGAACCGCCAGGGTCATTTGCTCGACGCCCTGCCGAGCACCGAGCTGCGCCAGGCACGCCAGTTCAGTGCCGAACGCGTGTTTCCCGAGTGGGAAAAGGGCCAGAGCATGCTGGACGACCTGATCGAGCTGAACCGCACACAGGCCGACGCAGCCGCTCTCGAGATTCGCAACGCGGTGCGCATCATGGAGATCGGCCTGCTGATCGCCATCGTGCTGGCCATCTTCGTTTCGGCCATCTGCGGCTGGCTTCTGATGCGCGCCATCACGACGCCGGTGGAGCGTATCGTCAACACGCTCAAGGCGCTGGAAAGCGGTGATCTGTCGGTGAAGCTCGACTTGCATCGCCGTGACGAGTTCAACGCCATCGAGCTGGGTTTCAACAGCATGGTCGGTGAGCTCAAGAACCTGGTCGGCAACGCCCAACGCTCGGCCGTGCAGATGACCACCTCGGTCACCGAAATCGCCGCCACCTCACGCCAGCAGCAGGCTACCGCTACCGAAACCGCAGCCACAACCACCGAGATCGGCGCCACCTCGCGGGAGATCGCCGCCACCTCTCGCGACCTGGTGCGCACCATGGGCGAAGTGTCCGATACCGCCGAGCACACTTCGATTCTCGCCGGCACCGGCCAACTGGGCCTGGCACGCATGGAAGAGATCATGCACCAGGTGATGGGCGCCGCCGACGTGGTCAACGGCAAGCTGTCGATCCTCAACGAGAAGGCCGGCAACATCACCCAGGTGGTTACCACCATCGTCAAGGTCGCGGATCAGACCAATCTGCTGTCGCTCAATGCTGCCATCGAAGCGGAAAAGGCCGGCGAGTATGGCAAGGGCTTCGCCGTGGTCGCCGTGGAAGTACGTCGCCTGGCCGACCAGACCGCCGTAGCTACCTACGACATCGAGCAGATGGTGCGCGAGATTCAGTCCGCCGTATCGGCAGGCGTGATGGGCATGGACAAGTTCTCCGAGGAGGTACGCCGCGGTATCGGCGAGATGACCCAGATGGGTGATCAGCTCAGCCAGATCATCCAGCAGGTACAGGCACTGGCCCCCCGCATCCAGATGGTCAACGAGGGCATGCAGGCGCAATCCACCGGGGCAGAACAGATCAACCAGGCCCTGGTGCAGCTCAGCGAGGCCAGTAGCCAGACGGTGGACTCACTGCGCCAGGCCGGCGCCGCCATCGATGAACTCAACCAGGTGGCCAACAACCTGCGTGTTGGCGTCAGCCGCTTCAAGGTCTGAGCATGCCATCCTCCAGCAAAGCAGCGAAGGGCGAACTGCACCTGCAGTTCCAGCTTGGCGAGGATCGCTACGCCCTTCCCGCCCGGGAGGTCGTCGAAGTGCTGCCGCTACGCCGTCTGAAACAGATGCCCGAGGCGCCGCAATGGGTCGCGGGGCTGTTCGAACACCGTGGCCGCATGACCCCGGTGATCGACCTGTGCCACCGCGTGCTAGGCCGTAAAGCGCTTGCGCGCAGCAGCACGCGACTGGTGCTGGTGCGTTTCGATGCCGATCTGGGCGAGCGGTCTCCGGTGCTGGGCCTTCTGCTGGAACAGGCCACGGACACCCTGCGCCTGACGGCAGACGCCTTCCAGGCCAGCGGTCTGGAAGCCGGTCTGCCGGATTACCTGGGCCCGGTTCAGCGCGACGCCCAGGGGATGATTCAGCGCATCGAGATCAGCCACCTGCTCGACGACGCCATGCGCGCCCTGCTGTTCCAACCCGTGGCACAGGGATGACGGCATGATCGAGCATATCGAACGCCTGCTCAAAAGCCGCATCGGCCTGGATGCCGAGTCGGTCGGGCGAAGCGTCATCGAACGTGCAGTGCGCCAGCGCATGACCGCCCTCGGCCAGAGCGAGCTGGAAAGCTACTGGACGAACCTGGGCGGCTCACCGCGCGAACAGCAGGCGCTGGTCGAGGCCGTGGTGGTGCCGGAAACCTGGTTCTTCCGCTATCCGGAGTCCTTCAACGCGCTGGCCAGCCTGGCGCTGGAGCGTCATGCACAGTTGTGCGGCGCTCGCCCTATGCGCCTGATCAGCCTGCCCTGCTCCAGCGGCGAGGAACCCTACTCCATCGCCATGGCCCTGCTCGATGCGGGATTCGCCCCCGGGCAATTCCAGATCGACGCGCTGGACGTCAGCGACAAGGTGCTGGAGCAGGCCCGCCAGGGGCGCTATGGACGCAATTCGTTTCGCGGAGAGGCTCTGGACTTTCGCGAGCGCTTCTTCCGTGAACAGGCCGGCACCTTCCTGCTGGACGAGCGCGTGCGCGGGTGCGTGCGCCTGCGCACCGGCAACCTGCTGGACGGCAACCTGTTCGCCGATGCCCCCTCCTATGACTTCATTTTCTGCCGCAACCTGCTGATCTATTTCGATCGCCCCACCCAGGTGCGAGTGCTGGAGTTGCTCAAACGCCAGTTGCAGGACGGCGGCACTCTGTTCATCGGCCCGGCTGAAGCCAGCCTGGCCAGTCAGAACGGCCTACAGGCACTGGGTCGGCAGCAGACCTTCGCCTTCCAGTTGGCAACGACCATTGCGGCCAAGCCGGCAGCGGCCCTGCATACACCGGTCGGCCGCTCTCGCCCACAGGGCATGGCAGCGGCTCGCCCGGCCATCGCCAGTCGCGCCCGCCCGGCCCTCAAGCGAGCCCGGAGCGAGGCTCCGGCAGCACAGCCACGCAGCGAAGACATCTGGGCGGAAGTAGCCAGCCTGGCCAATGCAGGACGCAGCGCCGAAGCCCGCCAGCGCAGTGAACAGCATCTGCAGCAACACGGCCCCAGCGCTGCCGGCTATTACTGGCTGGGGCTGCTCAGCGATGTGGACGGGCTCAGCGCACAGGCCTGCGCCTACTATCGCAAGGCGATCTATCTCGAACCCCAGCACCGCGAAGCGCTGACCCACCTGGCCGCGCACCTGGAAGCCCAGGGCGACCAGGCTGGCGCCCAGCGCCTCTATCGCCGTGCGCAGACACCGGGAGCAGGTGACGATGGCAGATAGCGCTGACTTCATCCTGCATGAGCAGGCGACGGTGGACGACTGCTGGAATCGTGTCGGCGTGTTCGGCAACAAGAGCTGCACACGTCTGGAGCGCCACATTCACTGTCGCAACTGCGAAGTCTACGGAGCCGCAGCGATAGCCCTGCTCGACCGCTATGGCAGTACCCTGGAGCAGGAGGACAACCAGTACGGACAAAGCGAGGCAACGCAACAGGCCGGCGAACAGCGCTCACTCCTGATATTTCGCCTGGGTGAGCAATGGCTGGCCATTGCCAGCCGCCGCCTGGCCGAAGTGATGCCGGTTTCGCCGATTCACGTGCTGCCTCATCGCAAGACACGCGGTCTGCTGGGCGTAACCAACGTGCGCGGCACCCTGGTTGCCTGCCTGTCGCTGAGCGAGCTGCTGGATCTGGAACAACAGCAGCCACACCTGGGCAACCGGCGGGTCATCCCGCGTATGCTCATTCTGCAGAGCGACAGCGGCCCACTGGTCGCACCGGTCGACGAGGTCAGCGGTATCCAGCGCATCGATGTGGCCAGGATAGGCACCGGCAAGGGCGAAGACAGCCGCACCATCAGCCGTTTCACCGCTGGTGTTCTGCAATGGCAGGGACAGAGCATCACCCTGCTGGACGATGAACAGTTGCTGCTGCACATGATCGGGAGCCTCGCGTGACGCCGGACCAGATGAGGGATGCATCGCTGCTCGACCTGTTTCGCCTGGAAGCCGAAGCACAGAAACAGGTGCTCGACACCGGCCTGCTGATTCTCGAACGCGACCCGAGCAACGCCGGCCAGCTGGAAGCCTGCATGCGCGCCGCACACTCGCTCAAGGGCGCGGCGCGCATCGTCGGCCTGGACAACGGCGTGCAGGTGGCTCACGCCATGGAGGATCTGCTGGTCGCTGCGCAGGAAGGCCTGCTACGTCTGCTGCCCGATCATATCGACGCCCTGCTGCAAGGCTCCGATCTGCTGCTGCGCATCGGCCAGGCGCAGCAGGATGCCGAGCTGGATGCTCGCGTCGAGACCCTCACCTCTCGGCTACAGGTGCTGCTCGGCAATGCCGTACCGGCCCTGCGTACGCAAGCGGACACCGCCAGTGCACCGCGCACCGGACACGATGAGGCACGCGCAGCGCCCACCCAGGCCGCTGCGCCCATCACGGTGACCGGCGAGCCCGCTGGCGACGAGCGCAACAGCCGCGTGCTGCGCGTATCGGCCGAGCGCTTCGACCACCTGATCGATCTGTCCGGCAAGTCGCTGGTGGAGTTCCAGCGCACCAAGCCCCTGAACGAATCGCTCTACCGCCTCAAGCGCCAGCAGGAATCAGCCCGACGCACCCTGGAGACGTTGCGCGAACACCTGCTCGTCAGCGAGCAGGACGCCACTGCGCAAGCCCTGTTCAACGAGAGCCGCAACCTGCTGATCGAATGCCAGCAGCAATTGCAGGCCCATCAGGAGCTGTTCGACGACTTCGTCTGGCATGGCGGACAGCGTACCCAGCAGCTCTACGACCTGGCGCTGGCCTCGCGCATGCGCCCCTTCGCCGACGTACTGACCGGCCATACGCGCATGCTGCGCGATCTCGGCCGCTCTCTGGGCAAGCAGGTACGCCTGGAAATCGAGGGCGAGAACACCCAGGTCGACCGTGACGTACTGGAGCGCCTGGAAGCCCCTCTGACACACCTGCTGCGCAATGCCGTCGACCACGGTATCGAGCCCCCCGCCCTGCGCCTGCGCAAAGGCAAGGAAGAGGAAGGTCGAGTGCTGCTGAGAGCCCGCCACCACGCCGGCATGCTGGTGCTGGAGGTCAGTGACGATGGCGCCGGGATCGACCTGGAACGTGTCGCCCAGGCGGTGGTGAAGCGCCGCTTCGCCTCGGCCGAACAGGTCGCGCAGATGACCGAAGAGGAGCTGCTGTCATTTCTCTTCCTGCCGGGCTTCAGCATGAGCCAGCAGGTCACCGAGGTGTCCGGTCGTGGTGTCGGCCTCGATGTGGTACAGCACGAGATTCGCCGCATGCGCGGCAACGTGCGTCTGCTGCAACGAACGAACGGGGGCTGTCTGTTCCACCTCGAGCTGCCGCTGACACTCTCGGTGGTGCGCGCGCTGGTGGTCACCATAGGCGGCGAGGCCTATGCCTTTCCGCTGGCACAGATCGAGCGCATGCTGCGCCTGCCACGCAACGCCATCGTCCAGCTCGAAGGCCGCCAGCACTTCTGGCTGGATGACGAACATGTCGGCCTGATCTCGGCCGCGCAGTTACTGCAATGTCCGGAAAAACAGGGCGAAGACGACAGCATCCCGATCGTGCTGATTCGCGACCGCGAGCGCTACCATGGCCTGGCCGTGGAGGCGTTTCTCGGCGAGTTCACCCTGGTGCTGATGCCGCTCGACCCGCGCCTGGGCAAGGTTCGCGACGTCGCGGCGGGCGCCCTGCTCCACGACGGTACTCCGGTGCTGATTCTCGATGTCGACGACCTGCTGAACTCGGTGGGCAAACTGCTCGGCGATGGTCACCTGGATCGTGTCGACCACAGCAGCAACACCCGCCAGGCCGCAAGCAAACGCGTGCTGGTCGTGGACGACTCGCTCACCGTACGCGAACTGGAACGCAAGCTGCTGCTGAGCCGCGGCTATCAGGTGGCGGTGGCGGTAGACGGCATGGATGGCTGGAACGCCCTGCGTGCCGAAGCCTTCGATCTGCTGATCACCGATATCGACATGCCGCGCATGGACGGCATCGAACTGGTCACCCAGGTTCGTCAGGATCCACGCCTGCGCTCGCTGCCGGTGATGGTCGTGTCGTACAAGGATCGCGAAGAGGATCGCCGCCGTGGCCTGGAGGCTGGCGCCGACTATTATCTGGCCAAGGCGAGCTTCCACGACGAAGCCCTGCTGGACGCCGTACAAACCCTGATCGGTGAGGCCCGCGAATGAGGATCGCCATCGCCAATGACATGCCGCTGGCTGTCGAAGCCCTGCGCCGCGCCCTGGCGGCAGAACCGGAATACCAGTTGATCTGGGTGGCCGGCAACGGCGAGGAAGCCGTACGTCGCTGTCGCGAGGATCTGCCCGACCTGCTGCTGATGGACATGCTCATGCCCGGCATGGACGGCGTGGAAGCGACGCGACTGATCATGCACGACACACCCTGCGCCATTCTCATCGTCACCTCGGACGTGGAACGCAACATGGCGCGGGTGTTCGACGCCATGGGTGCCGGCGCCCTGGATGTGGTCGCCGCGCCGTCACTCGGTCCGCAGCAGGTTCTCGATGCCGCCAGCGTACGGCGCAAGATTCACAACATCGCCTGGATGATCGGTCACAAGACCTCGCGCACGGTCAAACCGGCGCCACTGCGCAGCAGCGACAATCGCGGCAAGCGCCTGGTCACCATCGGCGCATCGGCTGGCGGGCCGGCTTCGCTGGTGGAACTGCTGCAGCAGATACCGGCGAACTTTCCCGCCAGCATCGTGCTGGTGCAGCACGTCGACGAGGTGTTCGCCGCCGGTATGGCCCAGTGGCTTGGCAGCGAGTCGCACATGCCGGTGCGCCTGGCCCAGGAGGGTGAGACACTGCAACCCGGCGCCGTGCTGCTGGCCGGCACCAACAACCACCTTTACCTCTCGCCGGAAGGACGCCTGGTGTATCGGCGTGAACCGGCCGATCAGGTCTATCGCCCCTCTATCGATGTATTCTTCGAAAGCGTGGCCAGCTACTGGCGAGGCGAAGCGATCGGCGTACTGCTGACGGGTATGGGGCGCGATGGCGCCAGGGGCCTGAAGCTGATGCGCGAACGCGGTTTTCACACCATCGCCCAGGATCAGGCCAGCAGCGCCGTCTACGGCATGCCCAAGGCTGCCGTGGCCCTGGGCGCCGCCGCCGAAGTGCTGCCGCTGGACAGAATCGCAGCCAGCCTGATCGAGCGGTTGGGCTGAATCCACATGCCACCCAATAACCCAAAACGACGGCGGAGACGCATACATGCAACGGCCTAACGGGAACTCCAATCACTATCTTGGTCTGCCGGACTATTCCATGATGGTGCTGCTGGTCGACGATCAGGCCATGATCGGTGAAGCCGTGCGTCGCGCCCTGAGCGAAGAGAGCGACATCGACTTCCACTTCTGCTCCGACCCCAACCAGGCGCTGAGCGTAGCCCAGCAGATCAAGCCCACCGTGATTCTCCAGGATCTGATCATGCCCGGCGTCGACGGTCTCGAACTGCTCGCCCTGTACCGCGCCGCGCCCGGCCTGAAGGACGTGCCGATCATCGTGCTGTCGACCAAGGAAGACCCCAAGGTCAAGAGCGCCGCCTTCACCGCCGGAGCCAACGATTACCTGGTCAAGCTGCCGGACGTGATCGAACTGCTGGCGCGCATCCGCTACCACTCGCGCTCCTACCTGACCATGCTGCAGCGTGACGAAGCCTACCGCGCCCTGCGCGAAAGCCAGCAGCAACTGCTCGACACCAACCTGGTGCTGCAACGCCTGATCAAATCCGACGGGCTGACGGGCCTGGCCAACCGGCGTTATTTCGACGAGTACCTGGAAATCGAATGGAATCGGGCGATGCGCGATCAGAACGAGCTGGCTCTGCTGATGATCGACGTCGACTACTTCAAGGCCTACAACGACCAGCATGGCCACGTTGCCGGTGACGAAGTACTGCGCCGCGTCGGCGAGACGCTGCGCGCCAGTTGCACGCGCGCCTCGGATCTGGCCGCACGCTATGGTGGCGAGGAGTTCGCGGTGATCATGCCCGGCACGGCAGCCGGTGGCGCGCGCCTGCAAGCCGAGAAGATTCGCCGTGAAGTGGAAGCCCTGGGCATCCCGCACAACCTGCCCAAGACGGGCTCGGCGATCAGTGTCAGCATTGGCATCGCCACCATCAAACCATCGCTGGAAGGCACCCCTCTGAGCCTGGTGATCAAAGCCGACGAGGGCCTGTACCTGGCCAAGCACGGCGGTCGCAACCAGGTGGCGATGGCCAGCGGCAACAAATGAGATCGGTGACTACCGCTAGCCGGTAATCGCCCACTTTCGCCGCTCGCCTTCACCACCGCAGACGCCCGCGAAACCCGCACCCGCCTTGCCCCCGAAGCCTCTCACGAGGCTTTCGGCGTTTCTCTGCGCGATGACACCGGCAGTCGATCGATTGACTGAATTAACTGGTTAGTACATTTTCCCCGGCGTTCGTCACAACAACAAGAGAAGCCCTCATGACGCCCTGCATCCTGGTGCTCAACGGCCCCAATCTGAACCTGCTTGGTACCCGCGAGCCGGCCACCTATGGCCATGAAACCCTCGCCGACATCTCCCGGCTGTGCGCCGATACCGCCGCCGCGTGCGGCCTGAAGATCGAGTTCCGCCAGACCAACCACGAAGGCGAACTGCTCGACTGGATTCACGGTGCCCGCAAGCGCTGCGCCGGCATCCTGATCAATCCGGCCGCCTGGACTCATACATCGGTGGCGATTCGCGATGCCCTGGTGGCCAGCGAACTGCCCGTGATCGAGGTGCACCTGTCCAACGTGCACAAGCGCGAACCGTTCCGGCACCACTCCTTCATCTCATCGATCGCCGTCGGCGTGATCTGTGGCCTCGGCAGCGAAGGCTATCGCCTCGGCCTGCAGTACTTCAGCCAGTCTCTAAAGGGATAAGACCATGTCCTCCGTTACCAGCGGCATTCTTGCCGGCCTCATCGGCCAAGGCATCCAGGCCTCCCGCACCCCAGCCCTGCACGAGCGCGAAGGCGACGAACAGGGGCTGCGCTACCTCTATCGCCTGATCGACCTGGATCAGCTCGGCGTAGATGTCGGCGCCCTGCCCCAGTTGCTCGACGCGGCCCAGCACATGGGCTTCACCGGCCTCAACATCACCTTCCCGGCCAAGCAGGCGATCATCCCGCTGCTCGACGAACTGTCGGACGAAGCGCGGGGCATCGGCGCGGTGAACACCGTGGTGCTCAAGGATGGCAGGCGCGTCGGCCACAATACCGATTGCCTGGGCTTCGCCGAAGGTTTCCGCCGTGGTCTGGGTGATGCACCGCACCGCCATGTCGTGCAGATGGGCGCGGGCGGAGCGGGTGCAGCGGTCGCCCACGCCCTGCTCGCCGAAGGCGTGGAAAAGCTGGTGATCTTCGAAGTCGAGCCCGGCCGCGCACAGGCGCTGGCCGACAACCTCAACGCACATTTCGGCGCAGGCCGCGCCGTCGCCGGTGAGGATCTGGCGGGCGAAGTCGCCGCTGCCGACGGCCTGGTCAACACCACCCCGGTGGGCATGGCGAAACTGCCCGGTACGCCGCTGCCGGTGGAGTTGCTGCACAGCGCGCTGTGGGTCGCCGAGATCATCTACTTCCCACTGGAAACCGAACTGCTGCGCCACGCCCGTGCACTGGGTTGCCGCACGCTGGACGGCGGCACCATGGCGGTGTTCCAGGCGGTCAAGGCGTTCGAGCTGTTCAGCGGCCGTCCGGCGAATGCCGAGCGCATGCAGGCACACTTCGCCAGCTTCCGCTGAGCCACCACGGGCCGGGCGCGCCATGCGCCCGGCTTTCTCTGCAACGGGCCACCGGCCGGCGGCCCGCTAGCCGAGCACCGGTTTCAGCAGCGCCTGCGCCTCATACAGTGGGGTGAGATAGCGCTGGCGCATCTCGCTGATCTCCATGCGCGAGGCATGCGTCGTCAATGCCATCGCCGCTTTCAACTCGCCGTTGCGGCTGCGCAGCGGCACCCCCAGCACGCGCATCCCCGCCTCGTACTCGCCATCGACCGTGCAGTACCCCTGCTGATTGATCTTCTCCAGTTCCTCGCGGAACCGCTCGGGGTCGGTCTGTGTATAGGGGGTCAGGCTGCGCAGCTCGACACGTTGCAGATACCCATCGAGCTCCTCGCGCGGCAGGCTGGCCAGCCAGATTCGCCCACTGGCCGTGCAGTACAGCGGCATGCGTGCGCCCGGACGGATCGACAGTGAAGAGATATGGCTGTAGCGGCTGCGCACGATATGCACGATATCGTCGCCATCGCGCACGCCGACCGAAATGTGCTCGCCGGTGATACGCGCCACCTGCTCGACGATCGGACGCAGCATCAGTGGCAGTTGCGCCGAATCCACGTACGCCTGACCGATGCGCAATGCCTTGGCCGTCAGCCAATAGTGACGCCCGTCCGTTTCGGCGAACCCCTCATGCACCAGTGTCAGCAGGAAGCGCCGCGCCGCGCTACTGGTCATGTCGCATCGCCGTGCGGCGTCCGGAACCGTCAGTCGTGGCGTTTCCACGCTGAACAGCTGCATCAGCGCCAACCCCTTCTGCAACCCCGCGATCAGGTCGCGCGGGTGGATCACCGGAGTCTTCATGTCCGCCTCGATTCAAGCAAAGACTGCGATTATCGCATCGACACTGCGATTAACAACCAAAACCTCGATCTATCGTGTTGTGGGGGTCACGCGCCCACCGCACCATGGTGCCCAACAACAACTCCAATACGCAGGCACCTCGCATGGTCAACGGCTCCACCGAACTGGTCGCGATCGTGGGTTCCCCCATCGCCCAGGTGAAATCCCCGGAAAACTTCAACCGCTGGTTCGCCAGCAATGCCCTCAACCGGGTGATGCTGCCGATCGACATCAGCGCACAGGCACTGGCCCCCTTCATCGACACCCTGCGCGGCTGGCAGAACCTGCGTGGCTGCGTCGTCACCGTCCCCTACAAGCAACAGGTGGTCGAGCACCTCGACGAGCTGAGCGAGCGAGCCCGCGCGCTGCGCTCGGTCAACGTGATTCGCCGTGAGGCCGACGGCCGCCTGATCGGTGACAACGTGGACGGTGAAGGCTTCCTCAATGCCGGGCGCCAGCAAGGCTTCGATGCCGAGGGCAAGCGTGCGCTGGTCATCGGCGCCGGTGGTGTCGGTAGCGCCATCGCCTATTCGCTGTGCCAGGCGGGCGTCTCGGCGCTGAGCCTGGCCGATGTCAGCCCGCAACGCACGCAAAGCCTCGCGCAACTGCTGCGCAGCGCCTTCCCCGAGCTGCCGATCAGCACCCAGGTCGACAGCCTGGAGGCGTTCGACCTGATCACCAATGCCTCACCGGTGGGTATGGGCGATAGCGGCGAGCTGCCACTGTCGGAAGCGCTGCTGCACGGCCTGCCTGCCACGGCACATGTCGCCGACGTGGTGACCGCGCCAGAGATCACGCCCCTGCTGGCACTGGCCAGGGCTCGTGGCTGCAGCATCCAGACCGGCCCGCAGATGGCTCTGGCACAAGCTGGCAACCTCGGACACTTCATGGGCGCGACCGCGCTGGTTCTGTGAGAAAAACAAGATGAATGCCGCCATTCAAACTGCCTCCGCGCAAACCACTGCAAACGACGCGCAGACCTACGACCTGATCGTGCTGGGCAGCGGCGCCGCCGGTTTTGCCGCCGCCGCCACCGCCGCATGCCGCGGCCTGAAGGTGCTGATCGTGGAAAAGGCCGCCACCTTCGGCGGTACCTCGGCCATCTCCGGCGGGGCCATCTGGCTCTACGGCACCGACCAGGCCAGGGCCGCAGGCGCCAAGGACAGCCCCGAGGCGATGCGCAGCTACCTGCAGCACGTGATCGGTAACGGCTACGACCCGGCGCTGGTCGATACCTTCATCGAGCGCGGCCATGAAGCGCTGCGCTGGCTGCAAGACAACACCGAGCTGAGCTACAGCCTGCGCCCGCACTCGCCGGATTATTACCCGGACGCCCCCGGCGGTACCGAGCGCGGACGTGCGCTGGAAATCGACGAGTACGATGGCAACCGCCTCGGCGAGCACTTCGCCAGGCTGCGCATGCCGCCACCCGGCATGCTGCTGTTCGGCGGCATGATGGTGAACCGCGTCGACATCCAGCACTTCCTCAGTTTCCGTCGTTCGCCCGCCTCGCTGTGGCACTGCATCAAGCTGATGAGCCGCTACGCGCTGGATCGCCTGCACCACCCGCGCGGAACCCGCCTGACCACAGGCAATGCGCTGATCGCGCGCCTGGCGACCAGCGCGTTCGCCAAAGGCGTCGAACTCTGGCTGGAGAGCCATGCGCAGGCGCTGATCATCGAAGACGGTGCCGTGCGCGGCGCCAGGATCATCCGCGACGGCCGCACGCTCGAAGTGCGTTCGCGTGGCGGTGTGGTCTGCGCGATGGGCGGCTTTGCCGCCAGTGCCATGGCTGCCGAGTTCCGCCCGCCAAGCCACGACCCGCACCTGACCATGTCACCACCCGGCAATGTCGGCGACGCGCTGCACCTGGGCGCAGCAGCCAATGCGGCAGCCGGTGAAGGGCTGGCCGCAAACTTCTTCTGGGCTCCGGTTTCCGAGGCCGTGCACGCCAACGGCGAGCGTGAGCGCTTCCCGCATCTGGTGACCGACCGCGCCAAGCCGGGCGTGATCGCCGTCAACCAGGCCGCGCAGCGTTTCGTCAACGAATCCAACTCCTACCACCACTTCGTGCAGACCATGTTCGCCACGGGCAACACCCACTGCTGGCTGATCTGCGACGCGACGGCGATGAGCCGCTACGGCATGGGCCTGGCGCGACCGAGCCCGGTGGACAACAGCGCGCTGGTCGCCTCCGGCTACCTCGTGCAGGGTGAGAGCATCGAGCAACTGGCGCAGGCCATCGGCCTCGACCCGCTCACCCTGCGCCAGACCCTGGAGCGCTACAACAGCGATGCCCGCGAAGGGCTCGACCGCGCCTTCGGCAAAGGCGGCAACAGCTACAACCGCTACATGGGCGACCCGGCCCATCGACCGAATCCGTGCCTGGCACCGCTGGAACGCGGTCCGTTCTACGCCATCGCCATCCACACCGGTGACCTGGGCTCGGCGCGCGGTCTGCGTACCGATCGGCATGCCAACGTACTGGATAAGCATGGCGAGCCCATCGAAGGCCTGTACGCCAGTGGCAACGACATGAACTCGATCATGGACGGCACCTATCCCGGTCCGGGCATCACGCTGGGCCCCGGCCTGACCTTCGGCTACATCGCCGCCACCCACGTAGCCGAGCGCCTGGCCTCGCGCGTGCAGACGTCCAAGGAGTAACACCATGTTCTACGAAATGCGCACCTACACCCTCAAACCCACGCGCATGGCCGACTGGCTGGCGCTCTACCAGAGCGATGCCCTGGCCGTGCAGACCGAGCACCTGGGCCAGCTCGTCGGCTTCTTCACCACCGAGTTCGGCGAGGCCAATCAGGTGGTGCACATCTGGGCCTACGACAGCCTCGACGAGCGCACCCGTCGCCGTGCCGCCATGGCCGCCGACCCTCGCTGGGCAGCCTTCGGCCGCAAGAACAGGGAACTGGACGCGATCGTCACCCTGGAGTCGCGCATCCTGCGCCCCACCGGTTTCTCGCCCCTGCAGTGACCTGTTAGCCAGGTCACTCCCTCGGACGCAGGAGCCACGCCTCCTGCGCAGGACTCGCTCGCCCATGCAAAACAACGACAAGAGGCAGGCCATGCGTACGCTCGACTGCGATGTACTGGTCATCGGTTCCGGCGCTGCCGGACTGGCGGCAGCGGTCACCGCGGCCGAGCATGGACTGAGCGTGGTGGTCGCGGAAAAGGCCGGGCAACTCGGCGGCACCAGCGCCTGGTCCGGCGGCTGGCTGTGGATACCGCGCAACCCGCTGGCCATGGCCGAAGGGTTGCGCGAAGACGACGATGCGCCAGAGCGCTACCTGCGCCAACAGACCCATAACCCGCAGCTCGACGCGCTTCAGCAGGCCTACCTGCAACGCGGCCCGGAAATGGTCGAGTTCTTCCACAGCCGCACCGCCGTGCAGTTCCATTCTGGCAGCCGCATGCCGGACATGCGCGATGGCGATGGCGCGGTGGCGGGTGGTCGCTCGCTGTGCGCGCAGCCCTTCGACGGTCGCCTGCTCGGCGCCGAGCTGAAGCGCATGCGCGCACCGCTGGACATCGTCAGCCTGTTCGGCATGGGCATCGCCGGCGGCGCCGACATGGCCGCATTCTTCAACTCACGCCGCTCGCCACGGGCCGCCCTGCACGTGGCCCGGCGTCTGCTGCGTCATCTGCGCGACTGCCTGCTGCATGGTCGCGGCCTGCATCTGGTCAATGGCAATGCCCTGGTGGCCCGCTTGCTGCGCAGCGCCCTGGATCGCCAGGTCGAACTGTTCACCGCCAGCCCCGCTCGCCAACTGCTGCACGACCAGGACCGCGTCCACGGCGCCGTGCTGCAACAGGCGCAGGGCGATCTACGGGTCAACGCCCGACGTGGCGTGGTGCTGGCCTGCGGTGGATTTCCCCATGATCGCCAGCGCATCGCACAACTGATCGCACACGCCCCCAACGGCACCGAACATCACAGCGCCGCCCCGGCACAAAACAGCGGCGACGGACTGAGGCTGGGTGAAGCGGTGGGCGCACAGGTCGCTGCCGACCTGGCGCATGCCGGCGCCTGGGCTCCGGTCTCTCGCGTGCCCCGGCGCGATGGCAGCATCGGCAACTTCCCGCACCTGGTCGATCGGGCCAAACCCGGCTTCATCGCGGTACGCCGCGACGGCAAGCGTTTCACCAACGAAGCCGACTGCTACCACGACTTCATGAACGCCCTGATCGATGCCACACCAGTGGGCGAACCCATCGAGGCCTGGCTGATCTGCGATGCCAGGGCGCGCTGGCGCTACGGCATCGGCTGGGCCAAGCCACTGCCATTCAGCGATGGCCACTACCAACGCTGCGGCTACCTGCACAGTGCGGCCGATGCCGCCGAACTGGCAGCCCGCTGCGCCATCGATGCGGCGGCGCTGCAAGCCACGCTCGAACGCTTCAACCGCTTCGCCAGTCAGGGCCAAGACCCCGACTTCCAGCGCGGCCGCTCCACTTACAACCGCGCCCAGGGCGAAGTGCTGCAGCAACCCAATCCTTCGCTGCGCCCGCTGCGTGGACGCCTCTACGCGGTGAAGCTGCATCCCGGCAGCCTGGGCACCTTCGCCGGACTGCGCACCGATGCCGATGCGCGCGTTCTCGACGCGAGCGGCCAGCCCATCGCAGGGCTGTTCGCCGTGGGCAACGACATGAACAGCGTGATGGCCGGCCATTACCCCAGCGGCGGCATCACCCTCGGCCCCGCCATGACCTTCGGCTACCTCGCCGGCCTGGCCCTGGCCGGCGACGGCCGGGAGGAGGCGCCCGTCCACTAGCCAGACATCGCCGGCAGCAGATTCGCCGAGCATCGATACGCACACGCAACAAAGGTACGCCCCGACCTCTACAGGGGCTCACAACAACAACCGATGGAGAAGATCCACATGTACAAATCACTACTCGCTGGCGCCGCTCTCGGCCTCGGCGCCCTCACCATGGCCCTCCCGACACACGCCGCTTACCCTGAGCGCAGCATCCAGGCCGTGGTGCCCTGGGGCGCTGGCGGGGCTACCGACAACGTGATGCGCAGCCTGAGCGCACACGTCGAGAAGGAGCTCGATACCAAACTGGTCATCACCAACCGTCCTGGCGGCACGGCGCTCATCGGTGGCACCTACGTCAGACAGCAACGCCCCAACGGCTACACCCTGCTGCTGGGCGCGGAGAACCCACAGCTGTACCAGGTGATGGGCCTTGCCGACTTCGACTACAGCGCCTTCTACCCGGTCAACATCATTGCCCAGAACAGCGTGCTGATCGCCGTGCTGGCCGACAGCCCATGGAAAACCATGGATGACCTGCTCGAGGCCATCCGCAAGGGCGAGGGCAACATCCGCATGGGCAGCACCGGCGTCGGTGCACTGCAGAACACCGTGTTCTCGATGTTCCGCGCCGTGGAAGATCTGCAGGTTCGTGAGGTCAACTTCCAGGGTGAGGGACCGATCGTCAGCGCCCTGCTGGGCGGCCACATCGACTTCACGCCTCTGTCCTTCGCCGCCAGCAAGGAAATGGTCGCCTCGGGCAAGTTCCGCGCCCTGGCGGTATTCGCCAGCGACGAATTGCCGGAACTGCCTGGCGTGGAGCCGATCACCAAGACCATCCCGGCGCTGGCCCAATACCTGCCATGGGGCCCGTTCTACGGCGTGTTCGTCCACAAGGACACCCCGGACGAGATCAAGCAGGTTCTGGTCAAGGCCTACGCCAACGCGGTGGCGAGCGATGACTATCAGGCTTTCCTGAAGAACTTCGGCGCCAAGACCCTGAACCTCCACGGAGACGACGCCGAGGCCTTCCTCAAACGCTGGCAGTCGGTCACCACCTGGTCGATGTACAAGGCCAAGGCGGTGTCCATCTCGCCAGAGTCGGTCGGCATCGCCAAACCATAAGCCATGAAAAAGCCCCTGACACCGAGGTGACAGGGGCCTGCGTGGAGAAACCGTGAACTAACGCTGCACGTAGCGCAGCACAGCCTCGCAGATCATCTCCTTGTGACGCTGCTTGATCTCGTCGCCCTGAAAGTCGATGGCAAAGATATGGCCGAAGGTATGTCGGTTGGAAACGCGATAGAAGCAGAACGAGCTCATCAGCAGATGCACGTCCAATACGTCAATGTTGGGACGGAACACACCCTCCTGCTCGCCACGACGAATGGTCTTGCCCAGGGTATCGAGCACCACGTTGCTCATCTGACGGATGGCCGGCGACTGCTTGACGTACTCGCCGTAGTGGATGTTCTCGATACTGACGATACGCACGAAATCGACGTTGCGATCATGGTGGTCGAAAGTGAACTCCACCAGGCGACGAATCGCCAGGGCCGGCGGCAACGAAGCCAGGTCGAGGCGGCTTTCGGTGCCACGGATATCGCCGTAAAGCTTGACCAGCACTTCGAGGTACAACTGCTCCTTGCTGCCGAAGTAGTAATAGATCATCCGCTTCGACGTAGCGGTGCGCTCGGCGATGGCATCCACCCGTGCACCGGAGAGGCCCTGCTGGACGAACTCGGTAATGGCGGCCTGGAGGATGCTTTCGCGGGTTTTCTCGGGATTGTTCTTGCGTGCCTTGCGCACCGATTCTGGTGGAGCGGCGGCAAGACCTACGGCTGCTTCAGTCATACGGCAATGATCTTTTTTATAGGTATGGATGGAACGGATTATGGCAGGCCGCACAGACTCTGGGCAGCGGCGCCCCACAGGAGCACCGCCGCCTCACGATCAGAGCCGCGGTTTCTTCGCCGCACCGCTGCGCGCCTTGGCCATGGCTGCCAGGCGCACCGCGACGTTGGCTGCGCCATAGCCGACATAGCCATTCCTGCGCTGGATGATCTCGAAGAAGAAGCGCTCCTCGAATGGCTCGGTGTAGACGTGAAACAGCTCGCCCCCCTGAGCATCGCGGTCGTACAGCACGTTGTAATAGGCCAGCTCGCTGAGGAACTCGTCGTCGAAGTCGAAGCGCGCCGCCAGATCATCGTAGTAGTTCAGCGGAATTTCCAGCAGCGGCACGCCCGCCTCTTTGGCACGCGCCACCTCGGCGAAGATGTCCTCGCAGGAAAACGCGATGTGGTGCACGCCAGAGCCCTGATAGCTGGACAGCGCATGGGCAATGGCGGTGTTGCGGTTTTCCGAGATGTTCAGCGGCAGGCGAATCGAGCTGCAACGGCTGCGGATCGCGCGGCTTTTCACCAGGCCGTAGGGGTCGGGCAGGACGACTTCGTCATCGGCCTCGAAGTCCAGCAGGCTCTTGTAGAACAGCACCCAGCTGTCCAGCGAGTCGGCCGGCAGCGCCAGAGCCATGTGATCGATACGCTGCAATCCGCCAGTGGCCTGGGCGGCGGGGTTGAGGCTGAAGTCGGTGTCATAGATGGTCTGCCCCTCGCCGGCCTGCTCGACCAGATAGATCAGGCTGCCATCGGGGGCACGCACGGCGGGAACTTCCCGCTCGTTGGGGCCGACCAGGCCACGATAGGGCTGGCCGCGATAATCACAGGCGCGTTGCAGCGCCTCTGCGCCATTCTTCACGCGCAGCGCCGTGGCGCACAGCGATGGGCCATGCGACTCGAAGAAGTTGTGCGCGAAGGAATAGGGTTCGGCGTTGAGCACGATGTTGATGTCGCCCTGACGCAGCAGGCTGACATCCTTGGAGCGATGCTGGCCGGCGTGGGCGAAGCCCAGGCGCTCCAGCCAGCCGGATAGACGGGCGCCGACGGCTTCGTCGACGGCGAACTCGAGGAACTCCACACCGTCGTAACGATGCGCCGAAGGCGGCGTGAAGAGCACGCCCGGCTCGATCGGGTGCCCCTCTTTCAGCAGGCGCTTGTGGGTCTTTTCCTCGAGGTAGAGCAGCGAGCGCAGACCGTCGGCGGCATTCTGCCGTGGCGGCGCGGCGCGGAAGCCATCGTTGAAGATTTCCAGCGACAGCGGGCCGCGATAGCCGGTGCGCAGGATCGGCGCGAGGAACCCGGCCAGGTCGAACTCGCCCTGCCCGGGGAAACAGCGAAAGTGACGACTCCACTCCAGCACATCCATGGCCAGGATCGGTGCATCGGCCATCTGCACGAAGAAGATCCTGTCGCCGGGAATGTCGGCGATGGCGCTGGGGTCGCCCTTGAGCGAGAGGGTATGGAAGCTGTCGAGGATCACCCCGACGGCCGGGTGGTCGGCCTGGCGCACCAGGTTCCACACCTGCTGATAGGTATTGACGTGACGTCCCCAGGCCAGGGCTTCGTAGCCGATGCGCAGGCCGCGCGCGCCAGCACGCTCGCCCAGCAGGCGCAGGTCATCGACGAGGATTTCCTCGTCACCCAGAGAGTCGGCAGCGACGTTGCTGCACACCAGCACCAGGTCGGTGCCCAGCTCCTGCATCAGGTCGAACTTGCGCTCGGCGCGGTCGATGTTGCGTTGCAGGCGGTCTCGGCGACAGCCTTCGAAATCGCGGAACGGCTGGAACAGGGTGATCGCAATGCCCAGGTCGGCACACCGCTTGCGGATCTCGCTGGGGCTGCCGTCGTAATAGAGCAGGTCGTTCTCGAAGATTTCCACACCATCGAAGCCGGCGGCGGCGATGGCTTCGAGCTTCTCGGGCAGAGTACCGCTGAGGGAAACGGTGGCAATTGAACGCTGCATGCTTGTGTTCCTTATTGTTGGCGCCGGCTCGCCAGCCCGCACCTTTGAAATGGATCGAGCAATACGCGGGGATTCGTCCCGGCACGCAATCGGCCGTACGCCTTGCTTTCGTGGCACGCGTGATTATTCGTCTGTGGCAATTGCCCAGCAATTCAAAATGTACGAACCAGTTAGTTTTGTGTTCGATTAACGAACAAAACACCGATTTGCGCGATTGACGCCTCTTCGACCCGAAACGCAGCGTGAACCGGACAGCGAACCGGGTCGCCACCTCAGGCCAGCGAACCTGCCTCCGTGCCCCGCAGTGCCGCCCAGCAACGCAGGCCCTGCACAAGCAGGCGCCCCGCCACGTGTGGCCTGTCTGCCGGTAGCCCCGCCCGAGCACGACTCGCAGCTCGCCCCTGCTGACCTGCCGACCTGGGCTCCTGACGCCAGCGACCCAGTCGCAGGACGCCGGCCGCAACGACGGCATGCGTGCCGTCAGCCCGTGATTTCGACACACCCAATCGACAAGGCCTCTCTCGGAACCTTCGTGCTGCCTGCCGGCCGGAACCGCTCGCCGGGCACGCGTCCCACATCAGCCCTTGCGTTGCGTCCAGGCCGCCGCCAGGCCGCTCAGGCAGATGATGGCGATGCCGACCAGGGCGATGGCATCGGGCATGTGACCGAACACCAGCAGGCCGAGCAGACCGGCGAAGATGATCTGCACGTAGCCGAAGGGTGCCAGCAGCGCTGGCGCCGCATAGCGGAAGGAATGGGTCAGCAGCAGGTGTGCCGCCATGCCGCAACCACCCAGCGCCAGCATCATCAACCCGTGCATGACGCTCGGTACCTGCCAGAAGAATGGCACCAGCAGGCTCATCACCAGCGTGTTGACCAGCCCGGCGAAGAAATTGCTGGTGGTGGCACTGTCCACGGTACTCAGGCGTCGGGTCAGAATCTGATAGAGGCTGAAACACAGCGCCGCGCTCAGCGGCAGCAGAACCGCCGGGGTGAACAGATCGCCCCCCGGGTGGACGATGATCATCACGCCAACGAAGCCGACTATCACCGCAATCCACTGCCCCACACTGACCCTCTCGCCCAGCAACGGCACCGACAGAGCGGTCACCAGCAGGGGCGCGAGAAAGATCACCGAGGTCGCCTCGGCCAGTGGCATGAACATCAGACCGGTGGTGAACAGCAGGCTCACGGAAAGCAGGCTGAGCGCCCTCAGTATTTGCAGGCCTGGCCTTTTGGTGCGCAGCACGCGCAAACCGGACTGCGGCAGGAAGATGCCGGCCATCAGCAGGGTGTGCACGACGTAGCGCGCCCAGACGATCAGGATGATCGGGTAGAAGCCGGACAGGTACTTGGAAATCGCATCATGGCTGGCGAACAGAAAGGTCGCCAGCACCATCAGCGCAATGCCCTTGAGTGGATGATTGACGCCGGACAGCGGTTTGGAGCTCATTGAGTACTCGGGATGCGGCAAGCCGCGGAACCATAGATAGGTAGCTAACTATACAGATCTCCCTATCCAGCCGCCTATGACCCGCGTGACAGTATTTGCCCCACGGGTGACAGGCGGCATCGAGACGCTAAACCTGCGTCAGCAACCGCAGGGTCTTGTCCATGGCCATCTGCGCCCGCTCCAGCGCGCTGACACCCTGTTCGAGCAACTGGCGAGTCGGGATCTCCAGGCTCAGGGCGATGGTCGGCGGCAGGGCACGCAGCAGCCCGAGCAGGTCGCTGTCGCCATCACCAGGGAAACGCCGTTCGTTGCGCGCCTGACGCAGAATCTCGTCCATATCGTCCGGGCGCGGGCCGTTGACATCGCACAGCTGCGCATAGCGCATGCGCTCGGCCGGAACCTGCTTCAGGTCTGCAAGGCTCGAGCCGGAGCGGTCGAAGTGAAAGGCATCGACCAGGATGCAGCCGTTGGGGCGGTTGGCCGCCTCGACGATGCGCCTGGCCTGAGTCAGGTCGCGCGCGTTGGTCCAGGGCATGAACTCCAGGTGCGGGAACAGGCCGAATGGTGCGGCCAGGTCGCAGACTGCCGCGAAGTTCTCGGTCAACCGCGCTTCATCCGGGTCATTGCCGGCAATCAATACGTCCGTGGCCCCGAACTCGGCACCCACCTCGAAGATGGCCTCGAAGTCGCTGACCCGGGTTTCCGGTTTCAGGCGCAGGATTTCGATATCCGCCACCTTGATCCCGGTATCGCTCAGGCGCTTGAGGGTTTGTGCACGCAGCCCGGCATCGGCCATCAGCGGGAAGTGGTGCTCTTCGGCGGTAGCCGGCACCAGGCGCAGCCCCACGTGACTGTAACCGGCGCGTGCGGCCACCTCGACCATTTCCGGGGGCGACACTTCGAGTACGGTCAGGGCAGCCAGGGACAGAATACGTTCGCTCATGATGATTCTCGTGTTTAGAGGGTGTTTACAAAGCAGCGAGCGAAGGTCAAGCAAGGCGAAAGCAGTCGAAAAGGCGGAGTGTACGAGTAGTACATGAGCATTTTGAGACTGCTTTCAACGCAGCATGGCCGAGCGCAGCAATTTGTAGACGCCCTCTCAGATGATTTCAGGGTTACAGGCCTGGCCGCTCTCGGCCGCCTGACGGATAGCTTCGACCAATGCCAGGGTGCGGCCGGCATCGGCGGCGCTGACCAGCGGCTTAACCTGGCCACGGGCAACCTGGACGAAATGCTGCAACTGGCGACGCAAGGCCTCATCGGCCTCGAACGGCTCGTGCACCTGTAGCAACGGCTGGTGCCAGCCGGCGCCCTCCTCGGCGTAATGCCAGCGCTTGAGCTGGGGAATGCTCAACGCACCACGGGTGCCGGCAAGCAGGTAGCAGGGCTGATCCGCCTGACGCGGATAAACCGGGTTCTCACCCGAGTCCAGCTCCCAGCTCCAGGGCGCGGCGACCGCGTCGGAGCCGGTCAGGCTGCCCAACGCACCGCCTTCGAACTGCAACAGCACGGCGGCGCTGTCCTCGTTGGCGAAGCCGCGCACGCCGTTGCTGGTGATGGCCTGCACCTGCCGCACTTCACCGCACAGGTGACGCAACAGGTCGAGGTCGTGGATCAGGTTGGTCAGCAGCATCCCGGCTCCAGCCTCGCGGCGCCAGGGGATGTCGTAGTAGCTGTCGGGCTTCTGCAACTGCCACAGCGCCGTCACCGTGGTCAGCCGGCCCAGCACACCCTGTTCGATCAGCTCGCGCGCACGGGCGATCAGCGGGTTGTGCCGCCGGTGATGACCGACCAGCACCGGCACACCGTTGCGCTCGCTGGCAGCGACCAGCTCGCGTACCTCGTCCAGGTGCACGCCGACCGGTTTCTCCAACAACACCGGCACGCCGGCTGCGATGCAGTCCAACGCCGTGCTGACGTGCAACGCATTGGGATTGGCGACGATCACCGCCTCGGGCCTGGCCTGCTCCAGCATCTGCCGATGATCGGCGAAATACGGCACGCCACACTCGGCGGCGAAGTCGGCGGCCTGCGGGCCAGGATCGGCGATGGCGCACAGTTGCGCCTCGTCGAGATGTTGCAGGTGCTGATAGTGCTGCCGGCCCATGACACCGGCGCCGATCAGCGCAATACGCAAGGGGGAAGTCACGCGGTGATCCTCTTGTTGTCGTTCTCGCGCGGGTACACCGGATGCTTCCGACGCACGCCTTTTAATATTTAGAACTTAGTTCCAAATTTTACGCAAGACGAAAATGCAGATGCGCATTCACGATCATCGATCACTGCGCGAGCGGCTGGACGACATGCCGCTTCAGCCACCAGGGATGCTGATTCGCGGCTGAAGCCGCTCCTACGAGGTTGGGGTATCGCCGCTTTGGGCTGTGCAGACGAGCGGCGCGCGGGTGCGCGCAAGCCTCGCATCAAGCCGTTGCCGGGAGCGAGTGGGCGGCATCTCGCTTCAGCCGCCAAGACCGCCGATTCGCGGCTGAAACCGCTCCTGCGGGGGTGGGGTATCGCCGCTTTTGGCCGCTCAGGCGAACAGCTCGGAGGCGGGGCTCGCAGCGGAGAGCTCTGCAGCGGCGGCCAGCAGCTCTGGCGCCAACTCGTGCATGCGCGCAAGCGGCAGACGTGCGCTCGGGCCGGCGATGCTGAGCACGCCGATCACCCGACCATCACGCGGGTCATGCACCACGGCGGCCAGCGCTGCGGTGCCCAGGGACGAGCTTTCCATGACCCAGGCATAACCCTGCTGGCGAGCCTGGGCCAGGCGTTGCAGCAGTTCGTGCTCGTCACGAGGGGCATTCGGACCGAACTCGGCAGGGTCGGCAATGCCCTGCCGCGCCACCAGTTCCAGCGCCTCGGCGTCGCTCATGCTGGCCAGCCAGGCATGCCCGGATGCGGTGTAGAACAGCGGTGCATCGCGGCCCATGTCCGGGTCGTAGCGCAGGCCGGAGCGGGCGCCCTGGCTCTTGGCGATCCAGGTTTGCCGCTCGCCCTCGATCACGCCAAGGCGTACGAGCTCGCCGCTACTCTCGGCCAGGCGATCGAGAATCGGCTGCACCACATCCGCACCGCTGCTGGCCAGGTAGCGAAAGCCCAGGGCCACCAGTTTGGTCGACAGGCGATAGCGGCTGGTTTGCGGATCCTGGCGCACGTAACCCAGACGGATCAGCTCGGCGAGCATGCGGTGCGTGGCGCTCTTGGGAATCGCCAGTTCGTCGGCCAGGCTCTGCATGGGCATGCCGCCAGGTTCACGAGTGAGGCTTTCGATAAGGCTGAGCGCGCGTTCGATCTGACTGCCGGCCATGGGGCATTCCTGAAAATTTTGCGCCGATTCTAAGAGACAACGCCGCACGGAAGCGAGCCAGCGAACTGCCTGAAACTCTGGAAGCACGAACCTGGACACGACATACTGCCGACGCCAGTGCAAATGTACTAACCGGTTCGTTCTTGTTCGGTTATCGAACAGAACCCCGTTTAACGAATTGAAATGGCCGGGAGGGTCGGCTCACTATTCCGACCACGCCTGAGACGACGCGCATTCCTGCCTGGTGCCATTGCGCTTCGAACATTTCAGCAGCCAATAAATATAAGAAGGTCGATAAGTCATGCCACAGCCCAAGCACCTGCGTGCCCCGGCAACTCCAGCGCCCCATGCGGTCGCTGCCTGCACTCCAGCCAGTCCTCTGCTCGATGACTGGTCATCCCTGTCGCCCATCGCCCTGCCCACACTGGCGACGCACGCCGACAGCGAATCCACCAGCCTCTGGTCGTATCTCGTCTCTATCCTGATTCCACGGTTGCAGTCCGCTCGCGCGGCCTGACGACGACACTGACCCGTCGGTTTCCTCACCTGTCGGAGCGACAATGAACAAGACAGAAAAAATGCTGGTCGGCGAGCGCACCTTCTGCGCGATGCTACTGGCTCTGACACTGGCCATCCTCTACCTGGCCTACGATATTTCCGGTTTTTCCTCGGTCAACTCGCCGGGCGCCTTTCCCCTGGGCGTCGGCCTGATCATGCTGCTCTCGGTGATCAAAATCGGCTGCGAACTGATCGGCAAGGCCAAACCCGACAGCCACGGCTGGCTGGATTCGGCGCGCCAGTTCGCCCACGAGCACTTCCCCAGGCGCACCCTGATCTTCCTCGGTCTGGCAGTGATCTACCTGGCCGCCATTCAGTGGGCCAGTTTCTACGTCAGCACCTTCGTTTTCCTGGTGCTCTCGATCGTCTACCTGCGCAATGGCAGGGTCGCAGGTGCGGTACTGGCGGCAGCGGTGCTGCTGGCAGTGATCTACCTGCTGTTCACCCTGGCTTTCAGCGTTTACCTGCCATAACGAGGCACCCGAGATGAGCGACAACTTTTCCTACCTGCTGATGGCCTGGACCGATCCGCAGCTCCTGATGCTGACGGCGCTGGGTACCTTCGCCGGCATCTACATCGGCGCCATTCCGGGCCTGTCGGTGACCATGGCAGTGTCCATCCTGGTGTCCTTCACCTTCTCCTGGGACGTCAACGACGCCCTGGCACTGATCGTCGGCATCTTCATCGGCGGCGTCTATGGCGGCTCACGCAGCGCCATCCTGCTGAACATCCCCGGCGGCCCCTCTTCGGTCGCCACGTCCTTCGACGGTTATCCGCTGGCCAAACAGGGTGAAGCGGGACGCGCCATCGGCCTGAGCACCGTGATGTCGGTGGTCGGCGGCATCGTCGGTACCATCATGCTGGCCAGCGCGGCCCCGGTGATCGGCGACCTCGCCCTGAAGTTCGCCCCGCGCGACTACTTCCTGGTCGCGGCCATCGGCCTGTTGCTGGTCGGCAGCCTCGCCGAAGGCTCGCTGGCCAAGGGCATCTTCGCTGCTGCGCTGGGCGCGGTGATCGGCCTGGTAGGGATGGATCCGGTGACCGCCGCGGGGCGTTTCACCCTCGGTCAGGTCGATCTGATGGGCGGTATCCATTACGTGGTGCTGATGATCGGCCTGTTCGGCGTCGCCGAACTGTTCTATCAGCTGCACAACCTGGAAACGCCGGTAACTCGCCAGGTGGTGGACAAGATCGTTCCGTCCTTCGCCATGATGCTCAAGTTCCTGCCGCTGTCGATCCGTACCTCGATCATCGGCGTGGTGGTCGGCGTGCTCCCCGGCGTCGGCGGCGACATCGCCGCGCTGATGGCCTACGACCACGCCAAGCGCACCGTGAAGAACCCGACCAAACCGTTCGGCCAGGGTGCCTATGAAGGCCTGGTGGCTCCGGAAACCGCCAACAGCGCGGCCGTCGGTGGTGCCTACGTGCCCATGCTGACCCTCGGCATGCCGGGTGACGCGGTCACGGCGGTGATCATCGGCGCACTGGTGATCCATGGCCTGAACCCCGGCCCGATGCTGATGGTGGAGAACCCGCACATCTTCTACTTCACCGTGGGCAACCTGCTGCTGGCCAACATCTTCCTGCTGATCTTCGGCCTGATGGGCATCAAGCTCTTCGCCAAGTTCGTCGAGATGCCCAAGGCCGTGCTGATCCCGCTGATCCTGGTGCTCTGCGTGGTCGGTACCTACTCGATCAACAGCAGCATGACCGAGGTGTACTGGATGCTCGGCTTCGGCCTGCTCGGCTACATCCTGAAGATATTCGGTTTCCAGATGGGCCCGATCATCCTCGGCGCCATCCTCGGCCCGCTGATGGACACCTCGTACCGCCAGGCCATGTCCTCGGCCGGCGACAACCCGGTGGAACTGTTGCAGGGCCTGGTCACCAGCCCGCTGTCGCTGATCCTGACCAGCGCCGTGGTGCTGATCCTGCTGGGTAACACGCCACTGCTGAAGAAGATCAAGAGCAAGTTCAGCCCCGCCTCCGCGCGCGGCTGACAACCAGGCAAGACGCGCCTGTTCACGCGCCCACGCGCTGCAACCTGCCCCGGTGGGAAGACGCGCAACGGAGCGTGGACAGGATCATAAAGGTGGCCCCGACCTCGACAGGGGCTCACAACAACAAGCGATGGAGAGTCCAGATGTTCAAGTCCCTTTTGACCGGCGCCGCCCTCGGCCTTAGCGCTCTGACCATGGCCCTGCCGGCACACGCCGAATACCCCGAGCGCAGCATCCAGGCGGTCATCCCCTGGGGTGCCGGTGGTGCCACCGACAACGTGATGCGCAGCCTGACTCCCTACGTGGAGAAGGAGCTGGGCGGCAAGTTCATCCTCAACAACCGCCCGGGCGGCACCGCCGTGATCGGCAGTTCCTACGTCATGCAGCAACGCCCGAACGGCTACGCCATCCTGCTCGGCGCGGAAAACCCGCAGCTGTACAAGGTGCTGAAACTGGCCGACTTCGACTACGCCGACTTCTACCCGGTCAACATCATCGGCCAGAACGTGGTGGTGATCGCCGCCAACGCCGACGCGCCGTTCAACACCATGGGCGAGCTGCTGGCCGCGGCCAAGGCCAACCCGGACACCCTGCGCATGGGCTCCACTGGCGCCGGCGGCCTGCCGAGCACCGTCAGCGCGATGATCAATGCGGTGGATGAACTGAAAGTGCGTGAAGTGACCTTCGGTGGCGACGGCCCCGGCATCACCGCACTGATGGGCAAGCACATCGACTTCATGCCACTGAGCCTGGCGGCTGCCCGCGAACTGGTTCGTAGCGGCAAGCTGAAGGCCCTGGCCGTGTTCGCCACCGAAGAGACTCCGGAACTGCCGGGCGTCGCGCCGATCACCCAGGATCTGCCAGCCATCGCCGAGTACCTGCCGTGGGGCCCGTTCTGGGGCGCCTTCGTGCACAAGGACACCCCGGACGACGTCAAGCAGAAACTGGTCGATGCCTATGCCAAGGCCGTTGCCAACGAGGAGTTCCAGGGCTTCCTGAAGAACTTCGGTGCGCAGAGCCTGAACCTGAGCGGTGCAGAAGCCGAAGCCTTCCTCAAGCGCTGGCAGTCGGTCACCACCTGGTCGATGTACAAGGCCAAGGCCATCGAAATCTCCCCGGACTCGGTTGGCATCGCCAAGCCCTGATCCCGGTCTGAAGCACCCGCGCCGGTAGAACCGGCGCCGCCCCCTCTTTTTGCGTATCTGCCTGCGCGGAGGGGGTCGTGCACCCTGAAAAACGACAACACAGGAAGAAAAACAATGAAAACCACCATCACCCGCCTGCTGCCCAGCGCACTGGCCCTGTCCGTCATCGCTGCTCTGCCCACCGGGGCCCACGCCGCCGGTTTCGTCGAGGACGCCAAGGTCTCGCTGAACCTGCGCAACTACTACTTCAACCGCAACTACCTCAACGGCACCGATCCGCTGATCCAGGGTGAGCGCCAGGGCCAGGCCGAAGGCTGGACCCAGAGCTTCATCCTCGACGCCCGCTCCGGCTTCACCGAAGGCACCGTCGGCTTCGGCCTCGACGTGCTCGGCCTGTACAGCATCAAGCTCGACGGCAACCGTGGCGCCGCCAACACCCAACTGCTGCCGATCCATGACGACGGCGAAGCCGCCGACCAGTTCGGCCGTACCGCCGTCGCCGCCAAGGCCAGGGTTTCCAAGACCGAACTGAAGGTCGGCGAGTGGTTCGCCGTCCTGCCGATCCTGCGCGCCGACGACGGTCGCTCCCTGCCGCAAACCTTCCAGGGCGCCCAGCTGACCTCCAACGAGATCGACGGCCTGACCCTCTACGGCGGCCAGTTCTGGAAGAACAGCCAGCGCAACGACGCCAGCCGCGAAGACATGTCCTTCGGTGGCGTGAAGGGTGACGACTTCAACTTCGCCGGTGGCGAATACCGCTTCAACGGCAACAACACCATGGTCGGCGTCTGGCACGCCCGCCTGGAAGACGTCTACAAGCAGAGCTACGTGCAACTGACTCACAGCCAGCCGGTCGGCGACTGGGTGCTGGGCGCCAACCTCGGCTACGTCAACGGCAAGGAAGAAGGCTCGGCCAAGGCCGGCAAGCTGGACAACAAGGTCTATCAGGCCGCCCTCACCGCCAAGACCGGCAACAACAGCTTCATGCTGGCCTACCAGAAGCTCAGCGGCGATACCAAGTTCATGCGTATCGACGGCGCCAGCGGCGGCACCCTGGTCAACGACGGCTTCACCAACAGCTACGACAACCCGCAAGAGCGCTCCTGGCAGATTCGCCACGACTACAACTTCGCCGGCCTCGGCATCCCGGGCCTGACCCTGATGAACCGCTACGTCAGCGGCGACAACATCAAGACCGCCAACCGTGACAACGCCGAAGAGTGGGGCCGCGAGTCCGAACTGGCCTACACCATCCAGGAAGGCACGCTGAAGAACCTGAGCATCCGCTGGCGCAACTCCGACGTGCGCCGCGACGTCGGCCAGGATCTGCACGAGAACCGTCTGATCATCAACTACCCGCTGTCGATCCTGTAA
>Ga0075032_1000281_pt1 | contig 34814 bp, 32 predicted proteins | sample SynthPrep_1_END__FD_71386 | JGI IMG/M metagenome (GOLD analysis project Ga0075032, IMG submission 71386) | Synthetic microbial communities from Ohio, USA - SynthPrep_1_END_DS7_MetaG | ecosystem: Engineered > Bioreactor > Aerobic > Activated sludge | place: USA: Ohio, Columbus | collected 2014-04-10
CTCTTCATCGTCTTCGACGCCATCTACACCGAGGCCAACCTGACCCGTGCCGGACAGATCGTCGGCATTACCCAGCCAGCCGTGTCCAACGCCCTCGCCCGTCTGCGCGAAACCTTCAATGACCCGCTGTTCGTCCGCACGGCCCAGGGCATGGTGCCGACCCCCATGGCGCAGAACATCATCGGTCCGGTGCGCAACGCACTACAGTTGCTGCGGGTCTCGGTTCAGGAAAGCCGCACCTTCAATCCGCAGCAGGCGAACAAGACCTATCGCATCAGCATGACCGACCTCTCCGAGCAGATACTCCTGCCGCCACTGTTCCAGCGTCTGCGCCGCCAGGCACCGAGCGTGTGCATCGAGAGTTTCCTGGCCAAGCGCCGCGAGACCACCAAGGAGCTGGCCGCCGGGCGCCTGGATTTCGCCGTCGATGCACCGTTGAACACCGACCCGCAGGTGCGCCACGTCAAGCTGCTGGATGATCGCTACGTTTGCGCCATGCGCCCCGGCCACCCGCTGGCCAAGGAAAAGATCAGCCTCGACGAATACCTCTCGCTGACCCACATCCACATTTCCAGCCGCCGCAGCGGCCTCGGCTACGTCGACCTGGCACTCGGCAAGATGGGTATTCAACGCAAGATCGCCCTGCGTTCGCAGCACTACCTGATGGCCAGCAGCGTCATGCTGCAGACCGATATGGTGATGACCGTGCCGGAGCGTTTCGCCCGCCGCCACAATCTGCATCACGTGACCTTGCCGGTGGGCGATGTACCGGCACTGGAAACCCATCTGTACTGGCACGAGAGCACCGACCAGGATCCAGCCAACCGCTGGATGCGCGAGCAGATGATCGAGCTGGCCCAGCAGGTTGCCGCGCAGGAGAAAAAGGCCGAGCAGACGGCCTGAGCAGGATGGCAGACGCAAGAAGGCCCGCATGTGCGGGCCTTCTTCGTTTCAGCGCTGCGGATCAGCGAGCGAGCTTGCCGTCGACCGAGAGCTTGCCGGCGCCTTCGAACACCAGGGCCACACTGATGGCCAGCAGTGCCAGGGCGAACTCGTAGCCGTTGTTGCTCATGAAGAAGCCGTTGGCGAGGTGCACGGTGAAGATCGCCACCAGCATGGTCACGGCCAGCACCGCAGCAGCCGGACGCACCAGCAGACCGATGATCAGTGCCACGCCACCGAAGAACTCGGCACTACCGGCCATCAGCGCCATCAGGTAGCCCGGCGCCAGGCCGATGCTCTCCATCCACTGGGCAACGCCTGCCAGACCATAACCGCCGAACCAGCCAAACAGCTTCTGCGAACCGTGGGCGGCGAAGGTGATACCGGCGATGATGCGCAGGACGGTGATGCCGAAACCGGCTTGGCTGGCAGTGATGCTCTTGATCAGGTTGTTCATTGCAAGGCTTCCTTATGTGTGTGAGTTGATGGCGCACAGAATATCCAATTTATTCGATTAAAAAATCGAAAAATACCGCTTATAAATATCGAAAAAATAGATACTCAATTGGCCGTCAGACGCTGCCTCTGCGGCTCCAGCAGATAGCGCTCACGGTCATAAGCAAGGTAGTACTTATTAACTGCGTTCACATAACTCACCACCCCCATTCCCATCTGCTCCATGGCCACGCGTTCGACCTGAAAGAACCACTGATTGGGATTGAGACCTCGCCTGCGCGCCTCGGCACGCAGGCTCTGAACCCGTTGCGGGCCCAGGTTGTAGCCCGCCAGCACGAAGGCCATGCGCTCGCGCTCGTTGAGCTGCGGACTGTTGAAGAAATTGCGGCGAATCATCGCCAGGTATTTGCTGCTGGCCTGCACGTTGCCATCGACGTTCTGGATATTGCTCACCCCCACGCTACGTGCCGCCGCCGGGGTAATCTGCATCAACCCCGTGGCACCGTTGGCGCCGCGTGCCGAAGGGTTGAGCGTCGACTCCTTGAATGCCAGCGCAGCCAGCAGCAACCAGTCGAACTCCTGCTGTCGAGCGTGTTGCTGCAGCACCGAACGCACCTTCTCCAGACGCTGCCGCTCGGCACGACCGAGCGGTGAGTGAACCTTGTAAAGACGACGGTAGACGCGCTGGAAAGCCGCATCCTGATCGGCCGGACTCTGGTAGCCACTGAAGAAACGGTCGATGCTGGCCCGAAGCATCGGTGCATCCGGACGCACGAACCACTTCATGTCACCGTCACGTGCCAGTACCAGGTGCCTGTCGACCCGAAGCTTGGGCATCACCTTGGCCCAGCGCTCGGCGATCGGCAGTTCCACCGCGGTTCGCTCGAAAATGCCGGCCTGCACCATCTCCAGCACATCTTCCACCGCCAGCGTGGGGTCGACCCACTCGACCACGATGGGCGGCAACTTGCGGTCGGCCAGTTGCTGATTGATCCGGCGCAACGCCTCGCCCACCGCGCTGCCCGCCGGCAGTGAAAGGCTGCGCCCGGCCAGTTGTTCGAGGCTGCGGTAGTGCCTGTTGCCCTGCTTGGAAACCAGCACCAGCGGTACTTCACGGCGAATCGCCGTACTGGCGCTGACATCGTGTCCGGTGCGTACGTTCAGCAACTCGCCAGGCGCGACCAGATCACCCTCACCGCGCTGCAGGGCACCGAGCAACTGATCCTTGGCCTTGGGAATGATCTTCAGCGTCAGGCTGCGCCCGTCGCGGGAATTACGATTGAGGTACTGCTCGAAGGCGCGCAAACGGTGATATTCGACACCGATGCTCTGCCCCTTGACCGAACCCGAGCTGTTGCGGCTCTGATTGACCAGCACACGCAGCTCGCCACTGCTGCGAATCGCTGGCAGATCCCGTGAACTACGGGTCTGACTGCCAACTTCCGGCGGGCCGGCCAGGCGCGCACTGACCGGCAGCGGCAGCAAGGCCAACAGGCACAGGATCAGCAGCAATCGCGACATCGATTCTCCAGGAATGGCGGCAAGTCGCCGAAGCCTCGCGGTTTTCGTAGCCTGGCGCGACAGCCGGCAACTGACCACACGCCGGCCATACAAGTTCACAAGGCCGGCACAAGGGCGCGGAGATTGGCACAGCCAAGCGCCGCAGCGCCACCCCGCAACCTTGCATCAACCTTAAAAACAGCGAACAACCCATTGTTTCAAATCGATTTTCTGACGAGCGGACAGCATCTGCTATTCTGCCCCCTCGTTCCACATCAGGTGGCACCATGCAACTCATCGATATCGCCGTCAATCTCACCCACCCCAGTCTCGCCTCGCAGGCCGAAGCACTTCTCGAGCGCGCCCATGCAGCTGGCGTGTGCCAGATGGTGCTGACCGGCACCAGTCTGACCGAAAGCGAAACCAGCCTCGAACTTTGCCGACAGCTGGACAGCAGTGGCGAGCGACTGTTCAGCACGGCAGGCGTCCATCCGCACGATGCCAGCTCGTGGAATGCCGGCAGCAGCGCCGCACTCGCTGCCCTGCTGGCCGAACCACAGGTACGTGCAGTCGGTGAGTGCGGACTGGATTTCGACCGTGACTTCTCCCCTCGCCCCGCGCAGGAGAAAGCCCTGGAGGAACAACTGGCACTGGCGGTCGAGCTGAGCATGCCGGTGTTTCTCCATGAACGCGCCGCCAGCCCGCGCATGCTGGAAATCCTCCGCGACTTCCGCGACCGGCTGCCAGCAGCCGTGGTGCACTGCTTCACCGGAGAGCGCAGCGCCCTCTATGCCTACCTGGATCTCGACCTGCATATCGGTATCACCGGCTGGGTCTGCGATGAGCGTCGCGGTACGCACCTGCATCCGTTGCTCAAGGACATCCCCGGCGACCGCCTGATGCTGGAAACCGATGCGCCATTTCTGTTGCCACGCAGCCTGCGCCCCAAACCCAGGAGCGGTCGCAACGAACCGGCCTTTCTTGGCGAGGTTTTGCGTGAAGTCGCCCTGCACCGGAAACAGAGCGAGCAGGCACTGGCAGCGCAGACCACGGCCTGTGCTCGCGCATTCTTCTCGCTGCCAGCCATACTAGAGGAGGCAACGTCAGAGTCTTGATTGACGTCAAGACTCTGACAAATAGCCAAGGCATACTGCTGGCAAATAGCCAACACTGAACGCAGCGAGACGGATAACAACAGCATGGGCGCCTGGATCAGCGATCTCTCTCTCAAGTACAAATTCTGGGCGGTCAACGCCGTCGCGTTCGTCATCAGTCTGATGCTGGTGCTGTTCGCCCTGCACACCGAGCAGCAGGCGCGCAGCGCCGATGCCAGGCTGGCCGTACAGGAACAGGCACGCCTGCTCCAGCAATGGCCGCAGCAGGCTGCACTGCCCAGCGCAGCCAACATCCAGGTGCCGCAACCTGGCACTCAGGGTACGGCCGATGCCAGCGGCTGGCAGGCTGTAGAGCACGATGCCTGGTTTGGCGATACCCCCGTCGTGGGCATGCAACGCGTCTCGCTCGGCGACGGGCGCAACCTGGCGATCGTGGCACGATCCCCCAGCCTGCTCGACCTGTTCGCCCAGCATGCCTTTTCCTATGCACTGGCAGTGGCTGTGCTGATGCTGTTGCTGCTGGCCGCCTCGCAACTGCTGATCCGCTTTCTGCTCAGTCATCTCAATACGCTCAAGGATGTGATACTGCAGGCCGAGCGCAGTGGCGACCTGTCCCTGCGTGTACCGCTCGACAGCCGCGACGAAGTTGGCCAGATGGCTGCCGCGTTCAATGCCATGCAGGCCGGTTATCAGCGCGTGGTCGGCACCGTCGGCCAGGTCGCGGCAGAACTCGACAACGGCACCCGCAGCATGGCCGAGCGAATGGGCTCCGTGCGTCAGGGTATGCTCAGCCAGCAGAGCGAGACCGATCAGGCCGCCACCGCCATCAACGAGATGTCCGCCACGGTGCAGCACATTGCCGAGCATGCCGGCAGCACGCGGGATCAGTCGCACAATGCCGACCAACTGGCACGTGCCGGTCAGCAGGTGGTCGAGCGTGTCGAGCAATCCATCGCAGCGTTGTCCCAGGGCGTTCGCCAGAGCGCCGGGAGCATCGAGCGCCTGGCCGAGGACAGCCAGCACATCAGTCGTGTGGTCGGCGTGATTCATGGCATCGCCGAGCAGACCAACCTGCTTGCCCTGAACGCTGCCATCGAAGCCGCGCGTGCCGGCGAGATGGGCCGGGGCTTTGCCGTGGTCGCCGATGAAGTGCGCAACCTGGCCAAACGCGTGCAGGACTCCACCGATGAAATCACCCAGATGATCGGCAACTTGCAGGGCGGCACGCGCGATGCCGTGGAGTTCATGCGCGAGAGTTCGGAAAACGCCAATCATTGCGTCCAGCTGGCTCAGGAGGCCGGCGAATCGCTGGCGGCGATCACCGCTGCGGTAGCACTGATGCGTGACAGCAACACGCAGATCGCCGTGGCCGCCAATCAGCAGAGCCAGGTGGCCGAAGAAATGAGCCGCTCGGTGGTCGGTATCCGTGACGTCACCGAACAGACCGTCGGCCAGACCCTCGAATCGGCTGCCACCAGTCAGCAACTGGCCGAACTGGCTGGCCAGTTGAACAAAGCCATCCGTCAGTTGCGCCTCTGATCGACTCAAAGCTATCCAGGCCATAGCCAGGAGCAATTCGTCACGAGCACATGGCAGTCCTAGACTTCGGCAATAGCGTCGAGGATTGCCTGATGAACACCCACCCCGATCTACCGCCCCTGCTTGCCGTACTGCTGTTTCTTCTATCGCTGACGCTGCTGTCGATCGGCCTCTACCAGCCGGGCTTCGTTCCCCTCGCACTCGGCGTCATCGGTCTGTATGCCGCGCTGGTGTTGCGCCCCTACGGGCTGCCACCCGGCACTGCGAACCAACCGACTGCCCATTAGCGCACGCGCACAGACAGGCACCCAGCACTCGAACGCCTCGCGGCTTCTCGTTTCTTTTCCTTCCATGAACAGCGCGCCGTGCACATCACGCAGACGAAAAAAACCGATCGTCCGCTGGTCGGACGAATGGAAGAGAGGCATCGTGCCACGATAGACTCGCCAACATCTTGACCAGGGGCAGTAGTATGTCGCCAATGCGGCATTTTTTTGTCATTGCTTTTCTGGCGCTTCTCTGCCAGTTGTCCGCCAATGCCGAGCCCGCGCCCTACCCGCTGGATCGCCCAGCCCTGGCCGTGCACCTGGCAAACGGTCAACGCCTGACATTCAGCCTCCAGCAATTGCAGCAGTTGCCCCGGGGCAATATCGAGTTGCGCGATGATCAGGGCGAAATGCAGCACTGGGTGGGCGTGCCTCTCCATCAACTGCTCGCGCAGGTTCCAGGTGCCGACCATGGCAAGCCGATACACACCACCGCACTCAATCACTACTCGGTGCTGATTCCCCACGAGGACATCCAGCGCTACCAGCCATTGATCGCCTACCAGCTCAACGGACGCTTCATGTCGATTCGCGACTATGGCCCGCTCTACCTGATCTACCCCTTCGACGACTATCCCGAACTGCGCAAGCAGATGTTCTATAACCGCTCCATCTGGCAGCTCAGCGAAATTCATATCGAGTGACTCCGATGCCCGATACGCCTGCCAAACGCACCTCGAAACCGCCACGCCTGATGGCTGCACTGGTGATCGCCATGGCTCTGACCGTGGCCGGATCGCTCTGGCTGGTTCAACAGCAGGCCAGGCAACTGGCGCGGCCGACGCTGCATAGCGAGCTGTGGCAGGCCTACCAGATCCACATGGAGATGGATCGACTGCTGCTGGCTGCCCAGGCGCTGCTCGCCGGCAAGCTCGCCAGCGATGATCTGGTGGTACGGGTGCAGGTATTACGCAGCCTTACCCAACCGCTGGAAGGCCAGCATCTGTTCGACTTCCTGCCTGAATCACGCCCGGCTGCCGAAACCACCCTGGAGCGCATCATCGCCCTCAGCCGCGAGTGGGATCGGCGCGCCCGCTGGGGTGATACGGAAGGCGCCAGGCAGATTGCCGAGCGCGCCGTGCAGGCACTCCCGGCGCTGCAACGGCCAATGCACGAAGTGATGGTCGCCACCAACATCTCGCTGGCCAACGAGCTGGACGTCGAACGGCAGCATCTGTATCGCTATTTCACCAGCCTGGGCTGGGCACTGCTCGGTCTGTTGCTGGGTGGCTCGCTGCTGGTTCTGCGTCTGGTGGGCAACTATCGCGAGGCGCGCGAGCTGTCACGCAACCTGAGCGAACTGAATCAGCACCTGGAGCAGCGCGTGACGGAGCGTACCGCCGAATTGGCCGAAGGTAAGGCGCTGTTGCGGCAGATCCTCGATGCCATCCCCAGCGACGTGGTACTCACCGACAACGCCGGCAAGCAGGTTTACTTCGTCAATCAGCGCCTGATGCAGCGACTCGACCTGAAGTTTCCCGACGATTTCTCGCTGAGCGGTCTGTTCAGCAATGCCCGCGAGGCAATGCACTTTCGCGAAGCGCTGCAGGCACGTCACCGTGTCGATGACTGGGAAGCCCTGCTGGCAGGCCATGAGCCTTACTGGGGCGTGGTTTCCGGCCGCCTGCTGGAATACCGTGGCGGCCCCGCGCAACTGATCTGGAGCTATGACATCAGCCTGCGCAAACGCATGGAGCAGGAATTGCTGGTACTGGCCACCACCGATGCGCTTACCGGGCTGAACAATCGCCATGCGTTCATGCAACGCGCCAGTGAAATGCTGAAGACAGCGGAGCGCTACGATCAGGCCTGCACCCTGCTGATGCTGGATCTCGACCACTTCAAGCAGATCAACGACACGCATGGCCACCAGGTGGGCGACCAGGTGCTGAGCAGTCTGGGGCAAGTGCTCAGCCGTGAGTTGCGTGAGGTCGATATCGTCGGTCGCCTCGGCGGCGAGGAGTTCGCCGCGCTACTCGCACAAACCGACCAGATCGACGCCTTGCAAGTGGCCGAGCGCCTGCGCGCCAGCGTGGAAGCCATGTCCCTGCGCTGCAGCGACGGCCAGACGATGAGCCTGACGCTGAGCATCGGCCTGGCCAGTCGTCATCCGGCCGAACCACTGGAGGGCGTGCTGGGACGTGCCGATGCAGCGCTCTACAAGGCCAAGAGCGCTGGCCGCAACCGCGTCGCCTGGGCCACGAACTAGTGTCACAACAGGGATCACCTGTCGGCATGTGGTCGAGTGCTTTGGGGTTGGGTGCGCCGCGCGCACCGCGAAGACCGCAGTGCGTGCCTGCTGCACACACAGCGCACCCTGCGAAAGGAAAAGCCGTCCGACCAACAGTTGACCTGTGGCCTAACACTGGAGCATCGGCGCTTCGCTTGAGGCGCCGATGCTCAGCATAAATCAGCCGAACACGGTCACCGTCTGCCGACTCAGTGCGATCAGCTCACCAGCCGGGCTCCACATCGCTGCCGCGACATGACCATAACCATCGCGCGCATGCTCGATTTCCGCCCGATACAGGCACCAGTCATCGCTGCTCAGGCTTTGCAGCGGCTGCACGAACTCGATGGTCCAGGTCAGCGAGCTGCCTGGCGCAGGGCTCTTCAGGTGCGGCAGCACCGCTGGCGGCCAGGCATCGACCAGCGCCAGCAGGTACGCCTCGCTGAGCGGCTGCGGCTCGGGCTCGCCACGCAAACGAACCCAGCCCCCCATCTGCCTCGACGGGTTGTTGCTGAACGGCATGCCGCCCACCCCCCAGCGCATGGCCAGAAAACGGGTGAACTCAGGGGTGACGTTGCGTACGTAGGGCAATTCCTGGCACTGCTCGACCGCGGCGATCTGTGGCGCCGGAAGCGCCTGCACTGCGATGTTCGACGGACGCGAGGCACCGAAACTGCCTTGCACCATGGTCACCACCTGGCCATCCTGCACGGCTCGCAGGCACAACTGGCTGACCGCCTTGCCCTCGCGCAGCACCTCGGCCTGAAAACTGACCGGAACCTCGGCCGCAACCGGCCCGACGAAGGTAATCGCCAGCGAGCGTACCGGACGGCCCTGCGGCACCTTGGCGCGCATCGCCTCGAAAGCCAGTGCCGCCACCAGTCCGCCAAAACTGGCACGCCCCTGCCCCCATTCGGCCGGGATCATCACAGCATCCGGATCGCGGCGCACCGCCTCGAGCAACTCGGAAAAGATCATACGCACCTCATGATTCATCGATGGCGACGATCTTAGGGGATGCCGGAGGCTGAACGATAGGCCAGCGCTGCGTCTGTTCGGTCATATTGCCGGCGAAAATGACACCTCATCGCTCGAGAGGAAAGTCACCATACAGGGCCAGCAGGGCATCATCGGCACGCTGCTCGGCGAGCCCCAGCGCCTGCTGCCAGACGACGCGACAGGGTTCGAGCCCAGGAAGCGACTCGCTTTGCGCCAACCATTGCAGGCGGTCGTGCCAATCGCCCAACTGGCTTTGCGCGCGCTTGAGCCTCAGCTGTACAGCCTTGCTCAAGCCACTCTGCGCCGGATAGGTTTCAGCGGCGTAGCGCACCCGCTTGATCAGCAGTCGCAGGCGATGACGATCGTGTGCCGGATCGCGCAAGGCCTGCGCCAGTTTCTGCTGCTGACGCTGCAAACGACGATGGATGCGCTTGTCCACGGCGTTGAGCTGGTTCTGCCTGGCAGCTTCGCGCCAGTTCGCCGGCCAGGCATCGAGCAGCAGCATGAGGTCGGCGAGCTCACGACTGCCGGCAATGGCGGCATACCCCTGGACGCGCTGAACCTCATCGGCTGGAGCCAGGTGCGATAGCCCCAGACTCTCCAGCTCGGCCACCAGCACCTCGCGGTCACGCAGCGGACCGCTGAGACGCCCCAGCACCGCGGCACCCTGCTCCAGCGCATCCACTGCCGGCAGGCCACGCAATGGGCGCAGCAGGCTGCGCAACTGCCGCAAGGCAATGCGCAGGTCGTGCAGGGCCTCCGTATCGGTACAACTGGCCAATCGCGCCTGACAGGCGTACAGCCGCACCTGCAATGCCAGAACCCGCTTCAGACAGTGCTCGATGAAATCTCTCATGCTCGTCCTCCCGAACGACGATGCTCCAGGCTAACAGGGCCGAGCCTATCGCCGACAAGTGACCATTGGTCGCTAGCGCGAAAAACGCCACGGCAACGCCTTGCGCAAGTCACCCAGCGCCTGAAGCAGAGCTTTGCGCGAGGCGTGCTCGCCGGCGTAACGCTGCCGCTCGAAGCAGCGGACGAACGCCTCGATCTGCTGCGCCTGCTCAGGCAACTCAAGACCTGCACGCCGGGCGAAGGAACGTGCGCCCTCACCTGCCTGGCGCTGCACGCCATGCCGTGCCAGCAAGCGTTCGAATCTGCGGAAGACCTGGCGTTGCGGATCAGTCCTCTGCCGCCAGGGCTTGAGCAGCCAGAGCGCCAGCCCTCCAAGCAACAGGGCGCCCGTTCCCACCAGCGCCAGGGCAAGGCGCTGCCAGTCGAGACTGCCGAACCATTTCTGCAACAGGCTCAGCTGCTGTTCACCCTGGTAACCCAAGACCCAGCGCTGCCAGCCGTAATTGAGATTCTCCCAGCTCAGGCGCAACTGATTGAGCCAGGCCAGTTCGCGATAACGCAGCGGCGAGAAAGGCTGATCGGCAAGAAAGCCATCCTCCTCGGCCAAGGCTTCCTCCAGGCCCTGCTCGATACGCTCTGGCGCCACCTGGAAGGTCGGATCGACACTGCGCCAGCCCTGCCCCGGTTGCCAGTACTCGACCCAGGCATGCGCATCGAACTGACGAACCTGGATGTAGTTTCCGCTCGGATTGAACTCTCCGCCCTGGTAACCGGCTACCACGCGTGCGGGAATCCCTGCGGCACGCAACACGAAGGTCATGGCGCCTGCATAGTGCGCGCAGAAGCCACGGCGGGTGTTGAACAGGAAATCGTCGATGCTGTCGCGCCCCAGCGGTTGCGGCTGAAGGGTATAGACGTAGGGTTCGCGGTTGAAATGCTGCAACAGCGCCGCCACCAGATCGTCGGCCTGCGGGTACTGCGCCTGCAGTTCTGCCGCCCAGGCGCGACTGCGCGGATCGCCCTGCTCGGGCAGTTGCAGGGCGCGGCGCATGGTCGTCGGGTTGACATCCGCTTCGCGCCTGGCCTCGGGCCAGGAGCGAACCTGATAGAGCAACGGGCGATCCACCGCACGCCGTCGCTGCCAGCGGAAGTCGGTCATCATGCCTACTTCGTCCTGCTCCATCTCGCCCACATCCAGAGCGAACAGCCAGGGCTTGCCGCTGGGCTGCATGACGATGCTGTAATCCAGCGCCTCGCCTGCCTTGCTCCAGCGCGGCGAAACCGGCACGGCGGCATAGTTGGACTGCGACCAGCGCCGACCATCGAAACGCTCCAGCGTCAGCGCACGCCAGTAGAGCCGGTCGCGCTCCGGCACCTTCCCCTCGAAACTGGCGCGAAACGCCAGCGCCGAGGATCGGCTGAGCTGGGCGATGTCGGCCGGCTCCATGCTGTCAGACAGCCCGGTGATACCCTTGTCGCTGGGCACCGGCAGCGACCACAGCGGCCCCATGCGCGGGAAGAACACGAACAACAGCAGCATCAGTGGCAACGCCTGCAGCAGCAGGCCGCCAGCCAGGCGCAGGGTCGGCCAGGGGCGCCCGGCGAACCCGCTGTGCTGCAGACCGACCAGCGCGGCCAGCAGCGCCGTCACCGGCAGCAGGCTGTAGAGTGCAGCGAGAATGCCGTCCTCGAACAGATAGGCCGTGACCACGCAGAAGAAGCCGAGAAAGATCAGCACCAGGGCATCGCGCCGGCTGCGCATCTCCAGCAACTTGAGGATGAAGGTGGCGATCAGCAGCACGACCGCCGCATCCAGCCCCACCAGCGTGCCGCGCGACAGCACGATGCCGGCCAGCACCACCACCATCAGGCCGCCCTTGACCCAACCGTTGGGGTAGGACGCACGCATGCGGAAAATCTGCACACGCCAGGCCGCTGCCACCAGCCACAGCGCACTCATCCACAGCGGCAGATGCACCAGGTGCGGCAGGATCACCAGTGCCTGGGCCACCAGCAGCCAGGTCAGGGCGATGCGGGGAATCGCCGGCTGCACGCTCATGCACGCGCCCCGAACAGAGCCAGAGCGCGCAGGCAGGCATCACGATGGCCTTCGCCGTAATCCGCTGCGATCACCAGGCCGGGCAGGCGCATGCCGAATGCCTGCTGACGCTCGGAGAACTGCAACACCCAATGGCACATCAGCGAAAGGCGTGCCTCGCTGTCCCCCCCCAGACTGTCGAAGTCGAGCCACAGATCACGTCCGCTGAGCGTGGCGAAATCCTTCACCAGCAGCCCCTGGCCGCGTGAGTAGGCCTTCCAGTCGAGGCGGCGTTTGGAGTCCCCAGGCTGGTATTCACGCAAGCCCTGAAAATCATCAGCGCCCTGGCCCCGGGCACGCATGCCCTCCTCCTGCTCTTCGTCCCCCAGGCCGGCCGCCAGCGGCAAGTCGCCTTCGAGCGGCCGGGGATAGACCAGCACCGCCTGATCCAGATCGACCCAGCTCCAGGCCACCAGCAGGCCCAACGGAAAGCGGCTTTCCACCCGCAGGCGGTCAGGCCGCAACCAGCCACGATGCAAGGCCGGCAGGTTCAGGTCGACCTCGGCCTGGCCCTCGCGCGGCACATCACGCACCACCAGCTCGGCCGGCGGCCATCCCAGTGCCACGGCCTGGTGCTCGCGCTCGCGGCTTTCCAGGCGCACGCGGAAACGGGCCTGCTCGCCGACGAACACCGCACCGCCGCCGCCGGCCTTGAGCATCAGCCCGGCCAGGTTGCGATAGGTATGCAGAATGGCAACGATGAATACCGACATCAGCAGAAAGGTCAGGCCATAGGCCAGGCTGTTCTGGTAATTGATCCCCACCAGCAACATCAGCAGCAACGCAACGGCGAAGGCAGCACCCACCCTGCTGGGCAGGATGAAGATACGCCGCTGGTTGAGTCGCACACTGGCGGCAGGCGGAATGCGTCTGGCCAGCCAGCGATGCCAGTGCGGTTTCAGCGCGGCGCGCATCAGAGCGCCGGCACTTCGCGCAGCAGCCACTGCACCAGGCTGCCACCACCATGGCCTGTCGGGTCGGCCCGCTCACGCAGGCGATGGCCCACCACCGAGGGCAATACCGCCTGCACATCCTCGGGAATCACATAGTCACGTTCGGCCAGCAGCGCCCAGGCCCGTGCAGCCGCCAGCAGTGCCAGACTGGCACGTGGCGAAAGGCCCCAGGCAAACTGCGGCTGAGTGCGGGTGGCCTCGACCAGACGCAACACGTAGTCGACCAGCGCATCACTGGCACGCACCTTGGGAACCTCGGCCTGCAACCGCGCCAGTTCGGCATGGTCGAGGATCGACTCCAGGCGCGGCAGCAGATCGCGGCGCGCATCACCGAGCAGCAATGCCCGCTCTGCGGCCTGCGCCGGATAACCGAGCGAAAGACGCATCAGAAAGCGATCCAGCTGGGATTCGGGCAGTGCGAAGGTGCCGCCACTGCTGACCGGGTTCTGCGTGGCAATGACGAAGAAGGGCTCGGGCAGCGGGCGGGTCGCGCCCTCGATGGTCACCTGCCCCTCTTCCATGGCCTCGAGCAGCGCACTCTGGCTTTTTGGTGTGGCACGGTTGATTTCATCGGCCAGCACCAGCTCGGCGAAGATCGGGCCCGGATGAAAAACGAACTGCCCGCTGTCCTTGTCGAAGACCGAAGTGCCGAGGATGTCACCAGGCAATAGATCCGAGGTGAACTGAATACGCTGGAAACTCAGGCCCAACACCCGCGCCAGCGCATGACTGAGCGTGGTCTTGCCCATCCCCGGGAGGTCTTCGATCAGCAGGTGACCACGCGCCAGCAGGCAGGTCAGCGCCAGGCGCACCTGCGCCTCCTTGCCCAGCAGCACCTTGTTGACCGAGTCGAGACAGGCATCCAGTTTGGTTTGCATCATTGGCTCCTTCATGCAGAACGCCGATGCTACTGGGGCGCAGATGTGCGGCAAAGCGTCCTGTAATTTTTGCTCACGAAACTGTGAGGCCAGACGCTATGTGAGACGAAAATGGCCGGCCATGCCCTGCAATTCACGCCCGAGCTCGGCCAGCTGGATGCTCGACGCCGCCGTCTCGTCCATCGCCGTGGCCGACTGATCGGCAATGTCACGAATCGAGGTGACGCTGCGATTGATTTCCTCGGCCACAGCCGTCTGCTGCTCGGCCGCCGCGGCAATCTGCTGGTTCATCTCGAAGATCAGCGCCACCGCTTCGGCGATGGCGGCCAGCGCCCCTTCGGTCTGGTTTGCATCGCTCACCGTCAGACTCACCAGGCTGGCGCTTTCCTGCATATCCGCCACCGCCCGGCGGCTGCCATCGCGCAAGGCGGCGATCAGCGCTTCGATCTCGGCAGTGGACTGCTGGGTACGCTTGGCCAGCGCTCGAACTTCGTCGGCGACCACAGCGAAACCGCGCCCCTGCTCCCCCGCGCGAGCCGCTTCGATGGCTGCGTTGAGTGCCAGCAGGTTGGTCTGCTCGGCGACGCTCTTGATCACCTCCAGCACCGCATCGATACGCTGCGTATCCTGACTCAGGCGCTGGATGCTCGCGGTGGTGGCGTCCATGGCACTGGCCAGTTGCTCGATGCGCTGCAAGGTCTGGCGTACCACCTGGTTACCGTTGCCGACGCGCTGATCGGCCTGCTCGGTCGAGGCTGCGGCGGCTTCGGCGTTGCGCGCCACCTCATGCACGGTAGCGGTCATCTGGCTCATGGCGGTAGCGACCTGGTCGGTTTCCAGCTTCTGGCCGTTGACACCCTGACGGGTCTGCTCGGCGGTCGCAGACAGCACTTGCGCCGAACTGGAAATCTGCGCGACACCACCCTGCAGGCGTCCGACCATCTCCCTCAGATTGCCGGCCATACGCTGCATGGCCGCCAGCAACTGGCCTATCTCATCTCGACGATCCTGCTCGATGCGTACACTGAGATCCCCCCCGGCAATGGATTCGGCAAGGTCTATGACCCGCCTCAGCGGCCGTACGATGGCCAGGCTGATGATGACGGCAGCCCCAAGGCCGAGCAGCAACGCGAGCACCGCCGCCAGCACGATCAGCCCGCTACTGGCCTGCCGACCGGCCTGCATGACCTGTCGTTGCAGCACCAGCGCCTGGTCGACACGGCCGAGTAGTTGTTCCACCTGTGCCACCAGTTGCAGATAGACCTGTTTCTGCTGCTGCAATTGATTGGCGTATTCGTTGAGGCGCTCGTTGAAGGAGTCGACATTGACCACCACCTCACCGAGTACCGCGGCATATCCCGGATCATCCAGCGCATCGCGCAACTCGGCGGCCAGTTTCTGGGCTTCGCCGGCCTGGGCGATCTCGGTCTGCTCGGCGCTGTCACTGCGTCGGCTGGCCTCCAGCCGTTGCCGCGCCTGATCCAGCGACTGCAACAGCAACTGGTGAATCCTGCCTACCTGCCCCGCCTGCAACACCGCGTCGCCGCCCTGCTCGCCCTGCGTGCGCTTGAGCAGGTCGACACCGTCCTCGGAAAGCCCTTCCTGCAAGAGATCCAGGCTGTTGGCTGCACTGACCACCAGCCAGTCGGCGGCCTGTAGAGACAGTTGCATGTTGTCGGTCAGTTCGACGTAGCGGGCGAAGGCGCTACGGTACTCGGCCAGTGCCGGTTCGACCTGCGCCAGGATCGCTGCGGTTTCGCTGTCCAGGTCGGCCTGCAACGCCGTGCTCGCCTGAACGATGGCCTCGGCCTGCTCGGCCAGGCGCTGGGCATGCTGGCTGTCACCACCGAGCGCGAACGCCTGTTCACTGTGGCGCATGCGCAGCACCTGTTCGCCCAGAGCGCTCATGCGCTGTTGCAACTCGGCGCCTGCGCTCACTTCACGCAGCGCCAACAGGCCCGTAACGGCGACCAATGCCGTGAGGCCAAGCACCAGAGCGAAACCGACCATCAACTTGCTGGTCGTGCTCAGACTGGCCAGCCGATTCGCCAATGAGCCCCCCATGACATCCCCCTGCCTACTGCAGCCAGCCCCGGAACTCCTGAACATAGGAGCGCAACCCTGCTGGCGACAAGCCAGTAGGTACCAGGATGGCCGGAACAGTTAACTGGACGTCGTTTTCAGAACGAATTCAGGGGCGCTGCATCTGGAACAGATCGCGCGTACGGCAGTAGGCGCTGCCGCCAAGGCGCCCGACCAGGTCGAGCTTGAGCGGATCGAGACGCCCCTGCTCGTTGAGCACGGCATCGTCGATATGCGCCATCAACACTTCGGCAAAGATCAGGTGGCTGTTGGGCTGCTGCGCCGGATAGGGCAGGATCTGCGCCACGCGGCATTCGAATGTCACGGGCGCACCCGCCACACGGGGCACACCCAGCCGCTCGCACGGCACGCTGGCAATGCCGCAATGGGCGAACTCGCTGACCTCGTGCGGCAGAATCGCGGCGCTGGCATTCATCGCCTCGGCCTGAGCATGACTGACCAGCTGGATCGCCAGCTCGCCGTTGGCCTGGGCATTGCGCAGGGTGTCCTTGAGGCTGCCGTCGTCACGGGTGTTGACGTTGACCATCAGAGTCGGGGGATTGTCGCCGATCACCTGAAAGAAACTGAACGGCGCCAGGTTCGCCACGCCCTCGGGTGAACGGGTAGAAACCCAGGCAATCGGCCGGGGGGTAACGCTGGAGGCCAGCCAGCGGTATGCATCCAGCGGGCTCAGAGCAGTGAAATCGAGTTGCATCAGCGCCCCGCTCGGGATTCACGAATGTAGAAACGTGCACGTTCAGCCTTGCTGGTACAGCCCGCATAGGCTTCGAACTGCTGCTGGGTCTTGGCCGCGGTGAGCAGCGAAAGAGCCTTGGAATAGCTCACGGTACCCGCGAAGCCTTCAGCCTCGGCAATGCTCAGTTCCTTCCAGGCCGCATCCAGCTGATTGGCGCAGGTATCACGGTAAACGGTCTTGCCGGCGCAGCCGGTCAACACCACCGCAAGCAGCGGTAAACAGATCCAGTGTTTCATTTCGACCACACTCCTCGAACGGATATGACTACGGGTTGGCCCAGTCTATGACGCTACGAGCGGGCGAAAGTGCCCGGCTCCCGGCCGTTTCGCTTGCGCGATCATACCGACGCCTGCTGGCCGCTGGCGAGTCGATCCGTGCGAGCTCACGCCACCCGGAACGAAACGCCCGACACGAATGTCGATGAACGCCGGCAAACAGCATCTTGGCGCAGCCCCAATCTCGGGAGTAAGGTCGGACGTCGCAGGGGGAAATCGCACATGAGCAAGAAAGTGGCGCTGGTACTGGGCTCCGGGGGAGCGCGTGGTTACGCACACATCGGCGTGATCGAAGAGCTGCAGGAGCGTGGATACGAAATCGGCTGCATCGCCGGTTGTTCCATGGGCGCAGTGGTCGGCGGCATCTTCGCCGCCGGCAAATTGAGTGAATATCGGGAATGGACGGAAAGCCTGGACTACCTGGACGTGTTGCGCCTGCTCGACGTGAGCTTCCGTCTGGGCGCCATCCGCGGTGAACGCGTATTCGGTCGCATCCACGATATCGTCGGCGAGGTAGACATCGAAAACCTGAACATCCCCTTCACCGCTGTCGCCACGGACCTGACCAACCAGCAGGAAATCTGGTTTCAGGAAGGCTGCCTGCATCAGGCCATGCGCGCCTCTGCCGCCATACCCAGCCTGTTTACCCCGGTGATTCAGGGCAAGCGCATGCTGGTCGACGGCGGCCTGCTCAATCCGCTGCCGATCGTTCCGGTGGTTTCCAGTCACTGCGACCTGATCATCGCAGTCAACCTCAACGCCACCAATCAGAGTCACTATCAATTGCCGGTGATCGAGCGCCCTGCTGCTTTGAAGGGCCGCATCGATCAACTGATGAGCAGCCTCGGCTCGCGCCTGCCGAACTTTCGCCGCAAGAGCGAGGACGACACCCTGCTACTCGCCGAGGAACAACAGATCGCCGACGCCATCAGCCCGGCGGCCGCACCGAATCGCAGCGATGACGAAGCCGCACCGAAATCCGCCAGCGGCTCGCGCGTCGCGGATTTCAGCGGCCCGGCCTCGTTGCTGGAGTTGGTCAACCAGAGCTTCGAGGTCATGCAGACCTCACTGGCGCAGTACAAGATCGCCGGCTACCCACCGGACATTCTGATCAACGTCCCCAAGCGTGCCTGCCGCTTCTTCGAGTTCTACAAGGCGCCGGAGCTGATCATGCTGGGTCGGCAGATCGCCCGCGACACCCTGGACAAGTACGAAAGCGAACGCGGCTGATCAGCCGCGTTTCTCCTCATCAGGCAAGTTTTTTTCCACCGCTGTTTCGGCAGGCGGCGTCTTGTCCGCCACCCAGTCGCTGAGCAGGCTGTAGGCCACCGCCAGCAGGGTCGGGCCAAGGAACAGGCCCATGAAGCCGAAGGCGAGAATGCCGCCGAACACGCCCAGCAGCACCACCACCAGCGGCAGGTTGCCGCCACGGCTGATCAGATAGGGTTTGAGGATGTTGTCCACGCCACTGATGATGAAGAAGCCCCAGATGCCGAGGAAAATGGCCATGCCGATTTCCCCCTGCCAGACCAGCCAGGCCACGGCAGGCCCCCAGATCAGCGGCGGAATCATGATGAAACTGAAGGCGAAGGTCAGCAATCCAAGCACCAGTGCGCCCGGCACACCGGCGATGACGAAACCGATGTAGGCCAGCACCGCCTGTGCGGCAGCCGTACCGATGACGCCGTTGACCACACGCTGCACGGTGCCGGCGACCAGTTCCAGGTAATGGTCGGCACGCTCGCCGATCAGGCGTTCCAGCAGACTGTGCACGAATACCGCCAGGCGCGGCCCGTCACGGTAGAAGAAGAACACCAGCACCAGGCTCAGAGCCAGCTCGACCATGCCGCTGCCGATCTTCGCGCTGCGGGCCAGCAGCCAGTTGCCCACCTGCCCCAGATATGGTCGCAAGGCGTCGAAGAATGCAGCACCCTGCTGGTCGATGGTGCGCCACAGTTCCACCAGTCGCTCGCCCACCAGCGGCACACCGGCCAGCCAACCGGGTGGAGGTGGCAGGCCTTCGAGCTGAATGTCGCGAACCAGCGCATTGGCGTCCTTGATGTGATCGGCCAGGTTGAAGCCCAGCCAGATCAACGGCACCGCCACCAGCACCACCCAGACCCCGGTCAGGATTCCTGCTGCCAGCGATAGACGACCATTGAGCAACTGCGTCAGCAGACGCATCAGCGGCCAACTGGCGAAAGCCAGCACCGCCGCCCAGAACAGGGCGGACCAGAACGGCGCCAGCACCCAGAGGCTGGCCGCCAGCAGGCCGAACAGAAGGATCTGCACCAGCAGACGATCATTTGTGGCCATGAAGCGGAACTCCCTTCGACGAAACGACAAAGCGCCCGTGACGGGCGCTCTGCAACAGGCGATTGCGGAAGGTAGCTTAACGCAACAAACGTACGTTCAGTGCGCCATCCTTGCCATCTCCCAGTTCCAGACGAGCCTCCCGCACGCGCTGCTCGATCAGCGCCTCGCGCCAGGGCTCTGCCTGCTCGCCGGACAGCGCGACGCGCAAGGTGCTGTCCAGATTCAGGCTGCGCGCCAGCACCTCGACCCAGGCGCTGTCGGCCTTGGCGTCGTCGGGCAGTTTCAGTTGCCCGTCGGTACGCAACTGGCGCAATAGAGTCGCCGGAGTCGGTAGCAGTTCGCCCAGCGGTTCAGCGGCATCCAGTTGCTCGACGTGCAGATAGGCCCGGCGGTTGCCACGGGTGATGCTATACAGCGTCAGCAGGCTTTGGTGATTCGGCTCGGCCAGACGCAACAGAGCATAGGCCTGCTGGTCATCGGAACCGTACAGGGTGGCATTGCCGAATACCGAGTTGGCCCACAGGCTGCTCGCACCGCATTCACGGCCCTGGCACCAGTAGAGCAGTTCGGCGCCCCGCTCCAGCAAGGCTTCACGAGCAGCTCCGAACACCTGGTCGGCGCTGTGGGTGCGTGGCAACTCGTAGGTCAGCGCATGGTGCCGACCCTGCACGAGGATTTCCCGCTCATAGCGCAGACGCCCACTGATACGGCGGATCGAGCCCTGCGGATAGATGCGTTCGACATCCGGCGCCTCCTTGAAGGCGACGATGTGGCTGGCGGGAAAACGGGGAAGAACGTCGAGATCGCGACTGCCAGGTAAATCAGCGGCCAGTACGGCACCACTGCAAAGCAGCGCCAACACCACGGAAAATGTCTTCATCCCCCCCTTCATCGAACGGAAATCCATTGAAGGAATACGGCAGGCAAGCTTGCTGAACAGTCAGTGGCGACTTCTAACGGGTCGATCATGCGATCCTCCATGGCAGACCGCCACACCTTTCCCCAGGGTCGCAGGCAAGTCAAGGAAAGCGCAGGAATGGATTGAAACAATCCGCTACACGTTGTGCGCCGGTCTCGTCATCCAGATGCAGATGGTGACCGCCGGGAAGGCGGTGCACCTCGAACGGTAGTTCCTTCAGCAATGCCTGCACGGCCGGCTGCGCGCCCATCATGCCCTGCTCCGCCAGCACCAGACTGACCGGGCATTGCAGCGCGCGGACGAATGCCTGGGCATGCGCCCAGCTCAGACGCAACGGCGACGGCAGGGTCAGGCTGCTGTCGGTGCGCCAGGTATACCCCCCCGGCACGGGCATCAGGCCGCGTTGGGCCAGCAACTCGGCCGCCTCTCGACTGACCGCGCCGACACCCTTCATGCGCGCTTCGACGGCACGCGCCATCTCGGCATATACCGGCTTGCGCTTGTCATTCAGCGCCTGCCTGGCGCGCAATGCCTCGCCTAGCTTCTGCGGTGCCTGGCCGGCCTCGCCGGTATAGGGCACCAGGCCATCGATCAGAGCCAGACGGGCAACCCGCTCGGGCATGGCTCCCGCCAGCAGCACGGCAGTGATCGCGCCCATGGAGTGACCGAGGATGGAGAAGCGTGGCCAGCCGAACTGCTCGGCGACCTGCAGCACGTCGTAGGCGTAGTCCCACAGTGCATAGCCGGCCCCAGCCGAGCGATGCTCGGAATGCCCGTGGCCGGCAAAGTCCAGAGCGACGATACGCACACCCTCGAGCTTGGGTGCCAGGCGCGCGAAGCTCGCGGCATTGTCCAGCCAGCCATGCAGAGCCAGCACCGGCAGCCCATCGTCCGGCCCATAGAGATGAGCGGCCAATTCGATATGCGGCAGGCTCAGGCGAACTTCCTCGAAGCCGTTGTTCATGCTTGCTCCTCATGCGAATCGGTCCAGCGGTTGAACAGTTGACGCAGCAGCGTGGCGGTATCCTGCGGTCGCTCCAGGGGGAACATGTGTCCACCCGGCAAATGGTGGTATTGCGCACGCGGCATGTGCCGCAACAGTCGAGCGTGGTGCGGCAGCACCACCCGGCTATGACGGCCACGCACCATGGCTAGCGGCACGACCAGGTGCTGGGGCCGGCCTGGCGAGGTATGCGGCACGTTGCGATAGATGCTGATTTCCGTGGCCGGGTCGAACTTCAGGCGCAAGCCCTGTTCCGCCACCTGCAGGCCATGGTTGACATAGGCGTCGAGGCATTCGGGATCGAAACGGCGAAACAGGCTCTTGCCGGCGAAATACTCCCGCGCCTCGGCCGAGTCGGCGAATGCCTCCCGACGTCCGAGAGTACGCCCGGCCGGCGTAATACGATCAATGAGTCCAAAACGCTTGGCGGCCCGTATCACCAAGCGGTCGACCAGCGTCAGGATCGGCGAATCGAGCATCACCACACCACGATACAGCTCAGGTCGACGCAGGGCGGCGTGGTAATGCAGAACGCCCCCCAGCGAGTGACCAACGCCCCATACCGGCTCATCGTTCTGCTGCAGATGATGGATCAGCTCATCCACCAGATTGTCCCAGTTCTCGTTCACCGGAAAACGCGGGTCATGACCGTGCTGTTCCAGGTAGCGCACCGGGTAGTCCGGGGCCAGGGCGGCGAACAGCTTGCCGTAAGTAGCCGACGGAAAACCGTTGGCGTGGGCGAAGAAGACAGACTGCGACATGCGCAATTCCTGCTGAAAGACATCTGACGATTCTCCAACTACCCCGCCAGCCGGGCAATGACCGTAACAGCCATAGAGGGCGGCGCACTGGCCAAATCCGGCCACACCGGAAAAGACCTGCCGACTGGAAAGCCCCATGACCAAGGGGCTACAGCTTTTGGAGCGACTGGACGTCCCTCTCTGGCGATGCGTTAAAAAACTGTCTGCATGAGTGGCAATGAGTTAAGCTCGCGAAGAGCAGGCCACCAGTGATTGAGTCTTAAGGTTCGCATTGATTGTGGACAGCGCGTTGAGAACCGCCGTGCGGCGTTGCCAGCCTGACGGAGTAACCTATCAAGACTGCTACATGGCAATGAGTATGGCGCATTCGCATGTACTGACGATGTCGGTGTCAAAAGTGATCCGGTTTTTCAATGACTGACATTCCCTACAAAATTGAGCCCGATACGTTAATCGTCCAGACTTCTCCCGGAGTAACGGCCGAGATGGGGGATCACCTGGTGATGCTGAGCATTGACCAAGGTGCCTACTTCGATATGAACCCAACCGCCAAGCTGATATGGGAGTCGCTCGCCAGCCCTCGCACGCTCCATGAATTGTGCATGCTTATCCACGACGAATATGATGTGTCAGAGCAGCAATGCAGAGTCTCGGTAGAGCGCTTTATCTTTGAGCTACACAAAGAAAACATGATTTCTTTTCAAACCCTTGCCACACGCCCTGCCACAGCATCGCCCATTCAAAACGCTCACGCTCATTCGGAATAGTCGAGAACGATCATGCAAGAAACGGATACCACGCAGCACGACAACACGACCACCCAGGCATCCCCTGAGAAAAAACCTTTTGTTGCGCCCACGCTGGAAAAAATGGATGTCGCGCTAACAGAGAGTGGTGCGGGAGGCTTCAGTAACTCGGATCTCGCAACGTATGCCAGTTAACACGATGATGCCAATCACCCTATCGCCCCCCTTTTTCATGGCATCGACGAGTCAATCATACTGGCGCTCTTGATTCACACCTGTACAGGGCACCTCTAACAGCGCAAGCCAGGCAATGCCGGTCGCGCCTGGAGTTGCCCTACAGGCATGCCTCATTTCTGAAAGTTCTAAGCTGGACTCAGGGAAACACCGAGAAGCCGTCATTACTCGCTGCGCTCGCCCTGCTCGAACCGCGAAGTGCCTTCAGCGCAGGCGAGACAGCGGCTGCATCGCTGAGCAGCGCTTAGGCTGGCCCGAACGGGAATCATCCGGAGCCTGGAATCTCCCGGACTTCCGCCTTCGCGGGAGTGACGATAAATGGCTTTTTCAGAACATTCCCAGATGACCGCCCGGACGAACACGTCATGTCCAATCAAAAATTCCAGATTACCTGGCTTCACTCGGGCGCCATCAAAAATGAAAACCATGGAAACTTCCTTCAGCGCGTATGGAAGCCATGTTCACTCTGGCAGAACGACCCCCTGATCGATGTCACGGCGCTATCCGTGCATGCACCGGAAGCCTTCGAGCATTCACTGAACTGCGACCTGCTGGTTGTGATTCAGTGCAATATCCACTGGTTATGGTACGTCATTCAACACAGAAAACAGGCCAGCCTGGCTACGCTGTATGAGATTAATGATGACATCGCCTCACTGGGAGATTGGTTACCCGCCACTCACCCATTGAAATCCCCGTTAACCCGGCAGCATCTACTGAATCTGGCCCATTGCTGCGACGCTGTTTTGTTTTCGTCCCCGGAGCTGGCCAAATACTATGAGGCACTACACCCCATACGGTTGGTCACTGCCCCATGGGTTGATCCCCTCCCCGTCATTCCATTGGAAAAAGAAGGATTTGTCATTGGCTGGGGAGGTTCGACCACTCATCGGGATGATCTGCTTTGGGTCGCGCCGGCATTGGCAAAATTTCTTAACGCCCATCCAGATGCTCGATTCTCGATCATGGGCTGCAATGACACACTCAGCGAGTTCTTGAACGCATTACCAACCGCACAAGTCTCGCATGTCCCCTTTGGGGATGAGACCGATTACTTCAGCTTTTTACAATCGCTGCATGTGGGCATCGCCCCACTCAAAGACACCCGCTTCAATCGCTGTCGCAGCGATGGCAAGTTCGTTCAGTACGCCATCAACGGCTGCGCCAGCCTTCTCAGCGATTCACCTGCCTTCTCCGCGCATCATGAGCGAGCCATTCTATTTGACTCACCGGAGGCCATGTACGATGGACTGGTGCAACTCTATCGACATCACTCGCTACTGAACCAATTGGCTGACAAGGCCTATCACTGGGTACGAGAGCATCGAAGCCCGACCGCCGTCAGGCATCACCTGCAGACGATATTTTCGATGTTTCTTCCCCAGCAGCCCAAGACAGTCCGTGATGAACGAACACCGTGGCCCGAAGCACACAGGAAGACATGGTGGCACATCCATAGCGCAATGAACGAGAAACACCATGAACAATCGATTGCACTGTGCCACGCGTTATTGGACAAACAGCCCGACCTGCCTCAAGTACGCTGGTTATTGATACGCAACCTGCTTGCTGCCAACCGTAAAGAGCAGGCGCTCGCTGCTACCGATACGCACACCGACAACAGCATATGGGCAGATGAATTTTTAGCATTGGCCTATGCCATTGCGCCTCCATCGGACAATGGCCTCAAAGAAAGCCTTCTGGAGAAGGTGCAGCACCCCTTGAAAAGACTTCAACTTCAAGGGCTCCCCAAGCAAGACCTCGAGGGTCATTTCCGGCGCACACTCGAGTGGCTGCCTTATGATTACTTTTCTTTATTCGGGCTGATTGCAATATTGCAGAAACACCGGCCCGAAGCCGAGGAACTGACTGCCCTCCGAGTACGTGCAAGACTCATTGTGCCAGAGGCCTCACAATAGAATCACTCATGCCCAATCTCTATCACTACCGAACATTTGGGCTTCATCTTGCCTTTGACCGCCCCCTTCCCTTTCTCGCCGAAATCGCCTCGGCAAGCCCCGACTGCATCGTACTGTTGCATGGCAACGCCACGCTTGAGCGCCTGCCGCCCCATGCCAAACAGAGCACCCACGTTTCCTGGGAGTGGGAGTCCATTGAAGGGGATATCATCATTCGCTTCCACGACCCATTGAACCAGGGGCAAGTGGAGTTCCGGCTACAGCCGGACGGACAGCGGATGGAAGCATGGTGGAGCCCGGAGGTATTCCTGCACGACGTGATAAGGCTATGCACTTCCATCATGATGGGGCGCATTCTGCATTTGGCCGGAAGATTGGCCCTCCACGCCAATGCAGTACGGCTTGGTGAGTCGTGCATTCTGCTGGCGGCCTCATCGGGCGCAGGTAAATCCAGCACCACGGCGGCCTTGCTGAAAGCAGGGGCAGCATTGATCAGTGACGATATCGTGGGTATCCGCTACGCCAACGATCAGTTCATCGCAGCCCATGGGTTCGCGCAATTACGCTTGTGGCCGGATACAGCGTCCGAGTTACTCCCAGGCATGACGCTGGAGAATGTCTACGAGCGAACCGCACTGACCGGTGACAAGCGTTACTGGGATCTTGCGCAACAGCCTGGTGCATTTTATCCAGCGGATCATCCAGTCCAAGCCATCTACCTGCTGGGGGAGCGGAACATGGACAGAATGTCAGCACAACCATTACCCGCCAACCAGGCCATAGGCTTACTGCTACATCAGTTATATCTAGGACAGCCTGCCCACCCTGCGGTATGGCAGAAATCTTTTCCGGCACTGGTAAAACTGGCACAACAGGTTCCTGTATTTACCCTGCATCTTGAAGAGGGTTTACACAGCTTGCGCAATGCTCACGACTTTCTGTTATCGCATCTTCGCAAGCACACGGCATGACCGAGAAGGCAGACTCCCAGCATGGCGATCCTCGTACACTTTGCAGAAAAGCGGTTCACTCAATCTTCGGAAAAACAGCATGCCCGACCGTTGCCCGACAAGCACTGCCTACTCGGTCATCATGCCCGTATCGACAACCGCTCCGAACTGACAGCACAGCTTGGCCTGAACGGTGCCGACCCGCAAAGCATTACCATCCCGACACTGCTGCTTCTGGCATTCGAACGCTGGAATACCGACATGTTTCGACATATCAGAGGCGATTGGTGGCTTGCCATATGGGATGCCCACCGGCAGTCCGTGATACTGGCGATTGACCCTAGCAGCCCAACCACGTTGTTTTATGCATGGACAACAACGGGGCAGCTGGCATTTTCTACGTCGCTGACTGATATTCTGAATAGTGAAGACATCCCCCAAGACCTGCATGAAGCACGGATATTGAGCCACCTCCTCCAGTGGGGGTTGTATCGCGACTTTTTACAGACCGAATATAAAGCGATTCGCCAGATTGGCTCAGCAACTTACAACGTCTTCAAACCGGGAAATGTACGAACAGAAACTTACTGGGAAGTGGCACAGTTTCATATAAAACAAGCCTGTACATCCGAAGAATACGTTGAAGAGTTTTTAAAACGCTACCGGCAGGCCGTAATCAGCAGAATACCTCGCACAGGCAATGCGGCCAGCATGCTCAGCGCCGGATTGGACTCCGGCTCGGTCACGGCACTGACAGCCAGCGCACTGATGGCAGAGAACCGACAGGTGCATGCCTACACTCATGTCCCCGTTGAAGAAGCCGAAGGCCTGCATCTACCAGGCAAACTGGTCAATGAATGGCCCGCAGCCAGCCAGTTAGCGGCGATGTACCCGAATATCAAACACATGGCGATCCACAGCGACCATGTCGATCCCGTTGGCGCAGCCACCTTCATGCTGCAGGCAACAGGCAGAATGCAGGCTGCCAATCTCAACGCAGCCTGGATTCATCACCTGTTCGAGTCCGTTAGACAGGACGGATTTGATACGCTGCTGGGCGGCCAGGCAGGCAACATTGTTGCGTCATGGGAGGGAGGCCGGATCAATCTCTGGGACCTGCTCTTCAGGAAAGAATGGACACAGGTTTCCAGCTATCTGCTGCAAGGACGGCAAAGCTGGCCTGGCCGACTGAGGCTACTGGCAGGCGACATGCTCCGCTACCTCAACCCTGCCCGTGACTTTCCGTCGCCCCGATTCAATCCAACGCAAATCGCTATAGCCCATCCTGATTTATACCTGCGCTGGCAACGTACATTTGAAGCCGACGCAATGTCGAACGCTGGCACGATGACCAGCCACCGCCAGTTTCGCGACCAGATGTACCCGATGCTGACAACGTCTCACAGCTTTAGTCAACTCGCTGCCGGCGCCTATGGCATTACCCTGAATGACCCCACGTGCGACCAGAACGTCGTTGAGTGGTGTTTGCAAATTCCAGATACGGAATACCGCAACACCGTACACAACAGGTTATTAATGAGAAATGCCATGCAAGGCATCATTCCAGAATCGACGCGCACCACACATCTCAGAGGACTGCAACCTGCCGACCTGGGGTACCGCTATAGCAAATACCGAGCGTCTGTCGCCTATGCTCTGGACTTGATGCACACCTCACCCACTGCTGCGCATTACCTCAACCTGAGCGCAATAAAAAAATATTGGGATCGCGCTCAGACCTCGAGAATTCCCGATAGAAATCTTTTTGACTTTCATCGAGGCTTACAGGCAGGGCTGTTCTTCCTGGTTCGGGAAGGAAAAATATCGAGCCATGACTTCTAACGTACGGATACCCGAACGCAGATCGAAACACAGCATGAGGCGAGTCATGATGCACGGAAATCATTTCAGTTGAGAGAACCGGGAGAAGACGGCCTTCAACATTCCTTGCACCAATAAACTCCACTCCAGTCTATCCACTTGAGTGGTGCCTGAACATTTCGCTCGCGCCGGAAGTCATCAATCGCCAATCGACAGGCCTCGAATGCGCCATAATCATCAACGACGACAAAACCGCCAGAAACCACCTTGTCATAGAGGTTGACCAGAATGTCCATGGTTGACTGGTATAAATCTGCATCCAGCCTGAGCAGAGCAAGCGGGCCACAGTCCAGTTCGGGCAACGTTTCGTTAAACCACCCTTTGACCAGGCGCACCTGGTCGCTCCACAAATCATACCGTCTAAAATGCTCTTCCACCCGTTCCTGGCTAAATGCCAGCCAGGGGTAGTCAGACTCGGTAAAGTCCAGCCCTGCATCCTGAGGCAAAGTAGCGGGCGGCAATCCCTCAAACGAATCTGCTGCCCACGTCTTGCGCTGCTCTTCGCCAAAAACGACCTGCAAGGCCCGCAGAAAGATACTGGCTCCCCCCTGACAGACACCGGCCTCGAAAAAGTCCCCGGGAATCCCTCGTGCAAAAATCTCCCTGGCGCAGTATTCCAGGTGATTCAGGCGTCGCAAGCCGATCAGGGTGTGGGACAAGACCGTCACAAAACCATGTTTCTTCTTTTCCAGAAGTTCGGCAAATTTTTCCGCCTCGATCTGGGAGATATCACGCAAGTAACGGCTGCGGGTCAACTTGTCGCTGGCAACGTGATCACTCTGGAGGTAGCTCACCTGCAATTCGTGCTCGGGATAGATCCAGTTCACCAAAGCACGCTTCAACAACTCAAGATAACGCGCATGTAACGGCAACTCATTGCGATGTGGCGCAAGCGCGACAATCCAGCCGGCCTGTTCAAATTCATGCAAGAAGGGAAGAACAAGCCGAGCACATTCTTCCTTATCGACTTCGTATATCTGGCACAACTGCTCAACCATGCCATCAGGCGTCTGCGGCTCATACAGCATCTGCAGCATGTCAAATGCCACCTGATTCAGCCTGAATGAGGAAAGGTCTCCCACATGGGCAACCAGCGCACCGTCTTTCTCAGGCTGCGCGATCACGCGCTCAGGAGAGAAGTACCATGTCCTTGACATCATCACCAACAAAAGCCCCATCGACGCCTGAAAGGCAAAAGAAACAATATTACCTGGCAAATCCTCTCAAGGAGGAACACAAACACCCTCGCGACTCATTTCATTGATCGCTATTGCGGCACTTCAATTTTCACTGGGCTCGATCATTGCGCCCAGAGTAAGGCCCCCCATATATCACGTAAACGGCACGTTCTCGATGGTGCGGCTGTACCCGCCTCGTCTATGTGCTTCAGCGATCTGCTATAGCAGCAGACGACCGAAGATACTTGCAGCCACCAGCAGAAATACCAGACCACAAACGAAATCTATGGTCGGCGCCATGCGCAGCAGGCGCTGACGCATCAGCGGTCGGCTCAGGGTCAGGCCCAGCAGGCTGAACCAGAACAGGCTCAAACCGAACAGCACCCCCGCGCAGGCAATTTTGCCGGGCAGCGACATGTCTGCCGGTACCAGGCTGCTCAGCAAGGCCAGGAAGAACACCAGCGCCTTGGGATTGCCCAGGTTGGTGAGCACGCCGCGCAGCCAGGGGCCGAACAGCGAAGGAGCCAATTCACCATCCAGCCGCTTGCTGCCGACGCCACCGCGCCACCACGCACGAACCGCGCCGATACCCAACCACCCCAGGTAGAGCGCACCACCGACCTGCACCAGATCGAACAGCCACTGGGTACGGCTGAGCAACAACGCCACGCCACTGAGTACCAGCGTGCCATGCAGGAGGATGCCGCAGGCCAGCCCAAGCGCACTGAGCAGTCCTGCGCGCTGCCCCTGATGCAGGGCGGTACGCACCACCAGCGCCACATCCGGGCCGGGACTGATGAGGGCTACCGCGAACACGGCAGCCAGCGACAGCAAGACAGACGTCTCCTGCATGGCGATCTCCAGGAAATGAAAGAGGTGAAACGAAGGATGTGGGTGAATCAGCCCTGACGCAGACGCGCCGGTGGCAAACCGTAGGTGCGGCGGAACAGGCGCGAGAAATGCGCCTGATCGTAGAAACCCAGGCGCAGTGCGATCTCGCTCAATGACTCCCCCGCCAGCACCAGTGGCAAGGCCCGCTGCAAACGCAACTGGGTAAGCCACTGATGCGGCGGCAGACCCGTGTGCTGACGAAAACGGCGCAGCGCCTGCCAGGGGCTCATGGCGCAGAAGACGGCAATTTCCTCCAGCGAGGGCGGATCGTCCAGGCGGCTTTCAAGCCACTCCCGCAGAGATTGCCAGGTGCTCCGATCGAAGGCTCTCTGCGCTTCGCTGACGCGCAACGTCGAGCCCATTTCCAGCAGGTGAGCCAATGCCTGCCAGAGAGCGGCCTCCTGAGCCAGTTTCGAGCCACCCAGCATCGCCGCGTGAAACTGCTGCAGATGCTGCGACAACAAGGGGTGGCGCAAGCTCGAAGTGACCAGGCGCGGCGCCCCCTGGCGCCCTTCACTCAGGCTGCGACTGGCCTCATCGAGCCAGTGCGGATCGAATGCCATCACACGAATGCGGTAGCTCTCTCCATCCAGGCTGGCGCCGTCATGGATACCCTCCGGAGCCATCAGCAGAACATCCCCCGCTCCGACGTGGCGACGCTCTCCGCGATAGGCATAGCGATGCTGTCCCTGAATCAGCAGACCAACGTGGTATTCCAGATGGAAATGCCGGGGAAAGGCGAAGCGACGGTACTCGGCATCGATCAGGCGAACGCCGGGCAAGCTGCTTTGGATGTGAGTGATGTGATCCATGACGCGTACTGTAGCGCCACGCATCGGACAAATCTTGGATGAAATTGCAGCTTCGCGCTCAACGCTTCGGCGGTTGCTCGCCCAATGGCACGATGGCCATGGTCAGACGCGAGATGCAGCTGGCCTTGCCGTCATCGCCGCTGAGGCGGATGTCCCAGACATGGGTAGTACGCCCCAGGTGTACCGGCCGCGCCACCGCATGCACGCGCCCGCTACGCAGGCCACGCAGGTGATTGGCATTGACCTCCAGACCGACACAGTAGAAGCGGCTGCTGTCGATGCACAGATAACTGGCAGTCGAACCAAGGGTCTCTGCCAGCACGACCGAGGCGCCGCCATGCAGCAGGCCGTAGGGTTGATGGGTGCGAGAATCGATCACCATGCTGGCGCTGAGCGATTCGTCGTCGAAAGATTCGAAACGAATATCCAGCACCTCGCCGATGCTGTCCTTCAGCGTCGCGTTGAGAGCCTCGATGTCGGGCGTACGTTGCCACTGTGTCATACAAGAATTCCTTGTTCAGGGGTGAGAAACGGGCCGGCGCCTGCCGGCCCAACTCGTACTCAGTCGTGCCAGACCACCGCCTCGCTGCGCTGCTGCCATTCGACGAAACGCTCGCCGTAAGTGCCTTCGATCACCGCGCGCTTGATCTTCAGGGTCGGGGTGAGGAAACCGTTCTCCACTGCCCAGACCTCCTTGACCAACACCAGCCCCTGCAGCCGCTCATGCTGATCCAGACGATCATTGACCTCGACCAGCAACGCCTTGAGGCTGCTCTCCAGTTCGCCACGGCTGTCATTGGCGGCCTCCTGGCGACCTACGTCGGACAACACACACAGCGCGATGGGTTGCGGCAGGCCATCGCCCACCACGCAGACCTGCTCGATACGCGAATGCTCGCCGATACGATTTTCGATGGGAGCAGGCGCCACGTACTTGCCCTTGCTGGTCTTGAAGATTTCCTTGATTCGCCCGGTCAGACGCAGATTGCCTTCGGCATCCTGCTCACCCTTGTCACCGGTTCGCAGAAAACCATCGTCCGTCAGCGCTTCGGCCGTCTTGACCGGATCCTTGTAATAGCCCTGCATGGTCGCGCCACTGCGAACCTGGACTTCACCATCCTCGGCGATACGCACCTCGACACCTGGGTTGTTCTGGCCGATCCAGCCCTGCTTGAACTTGCCGGGCAGGCAGACGTGGGAGTAACCGCAGTTCTCGGTCATGCCATAAACCTCCTGAATCTCCATGCCCAGACGGCGATACCAGTTCAGCAACGCATCGGGGACGGGCGCGGCACCGGAGAGTGCATAGCGGATGGCATCCAGCCCCAGCCCGGCGAGCACCTTGCGCCCGACGATACGGCCGATGATCGGCAATTTCAGCAGACGGTCTAGCTTCTGCGCTGGCATCTTGCTGTACACCCCCATCTGGAACTTGGTCCAGATACGCGGCACGCCGAACATCACGGTTGGCCGTGCACGCTTGAGGTCTTCGAGGAAGGTATCCAGGCTTTCGGCGAAGAAAATCGTCTGCCCGGCATAGATGGAGGCCAGTTCGACGAACATGCGTTCGGCCACGTGACAGAGCGGCAGATAGGAAATCAGCCGGTCATCCTCGCTCACCCCGAACAACCGGATGGCGTTGCCGGCGGCAAAACCGAAGTTGGAGAAGTTATGCATCACGCCCTTGGGCGCGCCGGTAGTACCGGAGGTGTAGATGATGGTGGCCAGTTGGTTGGCCGCCGGCTTGGGATCATCCTGGATCGGCGCGCTGCGCTGCAGGTCGTCCCAGCTGTAGTCGAAGGTGCCTGGCGGATGCAGTGGCAGGCTGACGGTCGGCAGGCCTTGCGGCAGCCCCGGCGCCATCGCCGCCCAATCGTCGAGCTTGCCGATGAAGGCCAGCGCCGCCTCGGAGTGCTCCAGCACCTGACGCATGGACTCCGCCGTGAGGTTGGGATAGAGCGGAACCGACACGTGACCGGCCATCCATATCGCCAGATCGGCGATGATCCAGTGGGCGCAATTCTTGGAAACGATGGCAATACGGCTGCCCTGCGGCAGCTCGCGGCTACGCAACCAGTTGGCGGTGCGCCGGGCCTGCTCCCCCACATCGGCCCAGGTCAGTTCGAGCAGTTGCCCACCGCCCAGGGGTTGCACCATGTAGCGTTTGTTCGGGTGCCTTGCTTCGCGTTCGTAAAACAGCTCGAGCGGCAAACGGATTGCATCAGCCACAGGGCTTCCTCCTTTGTTGTTTTTGTAGGAATCAACCAAGCACTTGCTTGGTTGACTATTCCACGCAGACAAAGGAGGCGCAAGTTAAGAAATGTTTCGCACTGTAGCCTGAGCCGAAAAGCTCAGTGGGGATGGATCAGCGCCAGCAGCTCCATCAGGCCCGCCGCCGGTATGTCGCCTTCGAGCTCGGCCAGGCTGGCAGTGCGCATCGGCAAGGGCTCCTCGCGGTGCCCATGCACCAGCAAGCCCCCCAGGGCACCCACCAGTGGCTGGTGGGTGACCAGCAGCACTTCGGCATTCTCGCGCTCGTCCAGATACTTGAGTGCCTCGCGCGGGTCACTGTCCGGTGTGAGCCAGAGCACGGTGGTCACCTTTGCGTTGCAACCCAGTTCGCTACGCACCAGCTCTGCCGTCTGCTGGGCACGTACGTAGGGGCTGGCAAGAATGGCCGTCAATGGCCTGCCGGCCAGTTGCCTTGCGGCCTGGCGCACTTCCTCACGGCCATGGGCCGTCAGCTCGCGCGCCGCGTCGCTTGCCCTATGCGGTTCGGCCTCACCATGACGCAGCAACCACAACCTCACAGCTTCGGCTCCTCGTCACGCACCGGGTGCGGAGCAGGTGGAATGCTGTGGGCAGTTTCACCCTCCGGAGCACGCGGCGTCGGCCAGTCGGCGAATGGCCAGGGTTTTTCGTCAGTATTGAAGGTGCCGAAGCGACCGATCTGCGCCAGGTACTGGCTGAGGCTGTCGCCAAAACCCAGCAACCCGGCATTGGGCGCGCCGTAGAACAGGCGATACCCCAGTTGCAGCAGTACCACGGCGCCGAGCAGCAACTCGGCCAGTTGCCAGGCGATGAGGAAAATCACCATCCAGAGGATTCGCAACAGTATCGATTCGCGCTCCAGCTCCTGCTTCTCATCGCTCATGATTCGTTCTCCTTGATTGGCTACCGGGGTCAGAAACCCGCAGTGGGGATGAAATCGACATCGGTCTTGGGCTCGCCACGCATCAGCAGCTCGATGACCTGCGCCAGCGTACGCCCCTCGAACAGGATGGCATGCAGACCGGCGACCAGCGGCATGTATACCTCCAGCTCTTCGGCCCGTGCCTTGAGTACCTTCAGCGTGTTGACGCCCTCGGCCACCTCGCCGAGACGCTGCACCGCTTCCTCCAGGCTCAGCCCTTCGCCCAGAGCGAAGCCGACCTGATAGTTGCGGCTTTTCGGTGACGAACAGGTGACGATCAGATCGCCAACCCCGGCCAGGCCAAGGAACGTCATCGGGTTGGCGCCGAGCTTGACCGCGAAACGGGTCATCTCGGCCAGCGCGCGGGTGATCAACATGCTCTTGGTATTCTCGCCCATGCCCAGCGCAGCAGCCATTCCGGACATGATGGCGTAGACATTCTTGAGGGCGCCACCGAGCTCGACACCGAAACGATCGGCACTGGCATACACACGAAAAGTCCGACCGTGCAGCACTTGCTGCACGCGCAGGCACAGTTCCTCGTCCTCACTGGCGATCACCGTCGCGGTCAGGGCGTGATCGGCGACTTCCTTGGCCAGGTTCGGCCCGGAAAGCACGCCGATACGCGCCTGGGGGGCGATCTCTTCGAGAATCTGGCTCATCAGCTTGAAGGTCTTGGCCTCGATCCCCTTGGTGGTGCTGACCAGCATCTTGCCAGCCAATTGCGGGGCTACGGGTTGCAAGGCGTCGCGCAGAGCGCTGGACGGCAAGGCGACCAGAATCAACTCGGCCTGTCGTAGCGCCACATCGATATCGCTGGTCGGCTCGATCCCCGGATGCAGCTTGACGCCTTTCAGATAGCGCGGATTCTCTCCGCTCTGGCGCATCTGCCTGGCCTGCTCGGGGTCACGCATCCATTGCAGGACGCGCTGGCCGTTCTCCGCCAGCAGATTGGCCAGGGCGGTGCCGAAGCTGCCGCCGCCGAGTACGGCAATGGGTTGGAGCT